>Ga0209157_1001085_pt1 | contig 22931 bp, 24 predicted proteins | sample GraSoiAngelo_135_FD_185892 | JGI IMG/M metagenome (GOLD analysis project Ga0209157, IMG submission 185892) | Grasslands soil microbial communities from the Angelo Coastal Reserve, California, USA - 14_0929_05_40cm (SPAdes) (version 2) | ecosystem: Environmental > Terrestrial > Soil > Grasslands ...
ACGGCGGCTTCGCCGAGCTTGTCCGGCTGCCCGCGCGCTGCTGCTGGCCGGCGCCGCCGGCCGCCGGGCCCGATGCGCTCCTGCTCACCGAGCCCCTCGCCGTCGTCGTCCGCGCCGTCGAGCGCGGTGCGCCGAGGCGAGGCGAGACGGTGGCGATCGTCGGGGCGGGAACCCTGGGACTCCTGGCCCTCCAGGTGCTCCGCGCGCGCGGCGCGCGCGTCCTCGTCGTGAGTCGCTCGCGGCGGCGCTTCGCCCTCGCGAGCGAGCTCGGCGCCGAGGCCACGCACACGACCGGCGACGTCGGGTTCGTGGACGCCGGCCGCCGGTTTTCCGGCCGGGAGGGCGTGGATCTCGTCGTCGAGACCGCCGGCTCCGCCGAGGCCGTGACGCACGCGCTCGAGCTGGTGAGACCGGGGGGTCGGGTCGTGCTCACTGGACTTCCCCACGAGCCGACGCCGGTGCCGTTCTTCTCGGTTGTGCGCCGCGAGGTCACGATCACAGGCTCGATGATTTACCAGGACGAGTTCCCGGAGGCGCTGAGGCTCGTCGACACCGGCGCGGTGCGGACCGCACCGCTCATCACGCACCGGTTCAGCCTCGACCGGATCGGCGAGGCGTTCGCCGCGCACGCCGGCACCGCCTCGATCAAGGTCGCGCTGGAGATCTGATGCCCTACGCGGCGGCACGTCGCCGCCGGCCGCGCGCAGTGACGGGGAGTCGCCGCTCGACGTTCTAGCGCGCTCGGGGGACGCGACAGTCGCGCCGGCCCCCCCGGGATAGAATCGTCGGCATGTGGCTCGCGCTGGCCCTGGTGGCGGCGCTGTCTCCGGTGCTCCGATCCGCGTCCTCTTCACGGACTGCGGCCAGCGCTACACGCTGCTGGCCGCTCTTCTGTACGCGCCGTCGGCACGTTCGGCCCGTACTTCGCCGCGAGTCTCATCGTTGCGCCCCTCGCGCTGACGACGTGGGCGCAGCACTTCCGGGCGGTCCCCGACGCCACTGGAAGGAGTTCGTCGCGCTCGCCCTCTTCGCCGCGCTCACCACGCTGAGCCTGGGTACGAGATCCTCTACGCGATGGCGATCGGCGTCCTGGCGTTCGGCGAAGGTCAGCGGGTCAGAGAGTCGGCGCTGGGCGCGTTCGTGATGCTTCTGGGGATGACGCTGCTGGCGCTCGCGACGTAGCCCCGAGATGAGGCCCGCGGCCTAGATCTCCGGCCGCTTGCCGTGCGTCGCGCGGATCTCAGTCTTGATGCCGCCCCGCACGTTGAAGTCCCCCGTCACCTCGAGCCAGCGCGGCCGGGCGACGCGCACGAAGTCGTCGAGGATCCGGTTGGTCACGTCCTCGTGGAAGGCGCCCTCCTGCCGGTACGACCACAGATAGAGCTTGAGCGACTTCAGCTCGACCAGGTGCTGGTCGGGCACGTACCGGATACGGATCGTCGCAAAGTCCGGCTGGCCCGTGCGGGGGCAGAGGCACGTGAACTCGGGCACCGTCATCGCGACCTCGTAGTCACGGTCCGGGTGCGGGTTCGGCACGACCTCGAGCGTCTTCGACGGCGCGGTCGTCATGGCGCGATTATACCCAAGGCCCCTCAGCGGCTCGTCAGACCGATGCCCACGGCGACGGCTGCGCAGGCGAGCACGAGCTCGAGCGTGAGCGGGTCCCCGGCGAGCAGCGCCGCCGCGACGACGCCGAAGATCGGCTGCGTGAGAAAGAACGCCGAGAGTGCGCTCGGGCGGTATTTGCGCAGGAGCGCGAGGTTCACCACGAAGTTGAACCCGGAGATCAGCACGCCCTGGTAGGCGATCGAGCCGCCGAGCCGCGCGGTCCAGCGGGTGGGCGCCGGCTCGACCAGGAAGGAGACGACGACGAAGAGCGCGGTCCCCACCACCGCCTGCGCGAGGAGCAGCTTCACGGGGTCCAGGCGCTGAACCGCCCGCGCCAGGTACACGGTGCGCTCGGCCAGGAGGAAGCCGGCCACCGTCACCACCACGTCACCGAGGAGCGTCGGCGAGCCGTGGACCACCTGGCCGGCGAAGAGCAGGACGATTCCGGAGTAGGCGACGAGGATCCCCGCGAGCTTCTTGACGGAGAGCCGATCGCCCGGGATCAGGAAGTGGGCGAGCACGACCGTGTGCACGGCGTAGAGGTTGAGCAGGATGGACGCGTGCGCCGCGCTCGTGAGCCAGGTCCCGACGTTCGTCGCGGCCATCTGCACGCTGAACAAGAGGCCCAGAAGCGCGAGCGGGCGCCACTCGGCGGGCTCGATGCGGAAGCCGGCGAAGCGGCCCGTGGCCCAGGCCCAGAGGCAGATCACGACGCCCCCGACTACGAAGCGCAGGCACGCCAGGCGGAGCGGCGGGGCGTCCTCGAGGCCCATTTTGATCACGACGGTATTGGCGCCCCAGAGGATCGAGATGAGCACGGCCATGGCCGCGCCCTTGAGGTCCATGTCTTTCGCCGGATGGCTCAGAACGCTCTCGAAGATACGACACCTGGCATAATCACCGCATGAAGATCGGCCTGATCGGACTCCCCAAGTCGGGAAAGACCACCCTCTTCAACCTGCTCACCGGCTCCCAAGTCGCGACCGCGCGCTACGACTCCGGGCGCGCCGAGCTGCACACCGGGGTCGCGCGCGTGCGCGATCCGCGCGTCGACCGGCTCACCGCCCTGTTCAAGCCGCGGAAGACGACGTATGCCACGTTCGAGGTCGTTGACCTCGCGGGTATCGAGCGGGGCGAGCGGGCGGGGCTCGAGACCAAGGACTTCAGGAACGCCGACGCGCTGCTCCACGTGGTCAGGGCTTTCGCCGACGACGCGTTGGGGGCTCCGGTGCCGAAGCGGGACATCGAGGATCTCGAGACCGAGCTCATCCTCGCGGATCTTGAGGTCGTCGAGCGGCGTCTGGAGCGCCTCGAGGCGTCGATCAAGAAGCAGCGGAAAGAGGCCGAGCTCAAGGAACAGGGAATTCTGGGCCGCCTGAAGAAGGAGCTGGAGGGCGAGACGCCGCTCCGCGCCGTGGCGCTCACGCCGGACGAGGCCGGGGCAATCCGCGGGTTCACCTTTCTTTCCCAGAAGCCCATCCTCCATTGCTTGAACCTCGACGAGAAGGCGATTGGCGACGGCCCTCGAGCGGTCGAGCAGTTCGGGCTGGAAGCGGTGGCGCAACGCGCCCGGACTCGGATCGGCTGGGTTTCAGCGGTGATCGAAGCCGAGGTGGCCCAGCTCGACGGGGAGGAGCAGCGCGCCTTCCTCGCCGATCTCGGTCTCAAGGAGCCTGCGATCCACCGGGTGCTAAGTGACTGTTATACCTTGCTCGGGCTCGTGTCCTTTTTCACCGTGGGGGAGGACGAGGTCCGCGCGTGGCCGATCCCGCAGGGCACGCGGGCTCAAGACGCGGCGGGCACCGTGCACTCCGATATCAGTCGGGGGTTCATCCGGGCGGAGGTCAACAGCTACGACGATCTGGTCGGGGTCGACGGCTCGTTCGCCGATCTCCGCGCGCGGGGGCAGCTGAGGCTCGAGGGCAAGGACTACGTCGTCCGGGACGGTGAGATCTGCCACTTCCGGTTCAACGTAGGGAAATGACAGCGGCTCTACAGGGCGACGCCAGGGATCCGCTTGAGCGGTCCGCCGAGCGCCTGCACGACCGCCGCGACCGTCGCGTCCGGCGTGTTCATCGGTAGCACGCAGCCCGGACCGACGACGAGCCCGGTGCCCTCGGTCTGGGCGATCGCGTCCTGGACTTCGCCGACCGCCTGCTCCGCCGTGCCGTCGCGGAGCGTCCTCCACTGGTGGAGCCCCCCGATGACCGCCCCTGGCACCTGGGCGCGACCGTCGCCCAGTGACGGCGGCGTCGCGCGGTCGTCCCAGTTCCAGGCGTGTCCGGGCAGACGCGCCAACCGGTCGAACATAAGACGGTCGCCGTGGCAGTGGATGATCGTCAGCGCTGATTTCGAGTGGATCGCCTCCAGGAACTGCCGATCGTAGGGCTCGCCGAAGCGGGCGTAGTCCTCGTCGGAGTTGGCCGATCGGCTGGCCGCCTGGATCGAGTAGAAGATGCCGGACACGCCCTCCGCGAGAGCGAGGAGGGCGAACTTGATGAGCGTCTCGGTGATCGCCTCGAGCGCGCCGGCGACCGCCGCGGGATGGTCGCGCAGATCGCGCTGGAGCCGGTCGCCCGAGAGCTTTTTCGCGAGGGACAACGGCGAGAAGAGCGTCGGCACGACCGGCGCGTCCCCGATCCGACGATCGAAGCCGAGGCGAATGATCGTCTCGATCTCTTCGGCATACCCCGGCGCGGCCGCGGGATCGAGGACGCGGATCTTCTTCCAGTCCTCTCCCGAGCGCACCGCACAGCTGGCGCACGCTCGGTGGCCGTCCTCGAGGACGGCGTCGCTCTCAACGCACCCCCAGGCCTCGACGGCGTAGCCGCCGCGTGGGGTGATCTTGAGGAAGTCCGAGCCGTACCGCTCGTGGAACCGGAGCGTCGCCTGCGCCAGGCCCGCGGGCGAGTGGTCCACGCTCGGGAAATGGCGCCAGACCGCGTACGGGACGCGGTCGACGGGCTGGCGGTTGACCGCCGCGAGAACGCGCTCGCGCCGACTCATCTGCTTCATGCTCGTATCACCCCATCGCTCAGCACCAGCTCCCCTCGCTCGTCGACGGCCTCGAACGCGAACAGGTCACCCACGCGCCCGCGGCCGCGCACCGTGAAGGTCGACGGCATGAAGACCAGCCCGGTGAAGCGCGCAGCGATTTCCCTGACGCGCGCCGGGTCGCCATCGAGATCATGCTGGATCACCTGAGACACGGCAAGCGCGAGCGTGGCCGAGCCATGCAGGATCGGGGCCGTCAGCCCGGCCGTGCGCGCGACGGCGACGTCGGTGTGGATCGGGTTCCAGATGCGGGCACACTCCGAGTACACGTGCGCGGCATGGGCCGCGATCGGGACCGCCACACTCCAGCGCGTCTCGACGGAAGCCAGCGGCGCCGGTCGGGCCAGGGGCTCGACCGCTGGCCGCGACTCGCCGTCGGTCGCGACGCCCCGATAGACGGAGCCGTAGTCGGTCGTCGTCACTGGTCGGCCGTTCCGGTCGACCGTGGAGAAGCGCGCCACGACGAGCGTGCCGGCGCGGCTCGGCCGTATCTTGACGATCTGCGCGCGCGTGAGGAGACGGTCATCCGCGGTGGGCGGCCGGTGGATGATCACGTGGTGGGTCGCGTGAACGCCGAGCAGCACCCACGCCTCCCGCACGGTCTTGGCCCGCAGGGCGACGACGGCCGGCCACTCGTAGCACACCGAGAACAGCGGGTGGGCGACCGGCCCCGCGGGGGCGAGGGTGTCGTAGTACCGCGTGTCGTCCAGGCCGAGCGCCGCCGCGTAGGCCATCAGCCAGCGCGCGTCGAGCGAAGTGCTCAGGGCGCCGACCTCCGTCCCGGCGATCGTCGCCGGGATCGTCGCGCGTGCGACTTCGCGTCGGGTCATGACGGTCGCGGAAAATTCATGCAGTCGACGAAGATCCCTTCGAAATCCGGGTGGGCGGCGAGCGAGACGTGCTCGATCCGCGCCGCCACCGCCTCGGCGCGAGCGCGCTCGGTCTCGGACACGAGGCAGAGCTGCGCGCCGAGCGAGGCGGCGTTGCCAACATAGCGAATGCGCTCGCGGGGTAGCGGCGGAATCAATCCGATCCGGAGCGCGCTCTCGATCGACACGTAGTTGCCGAAGCCGCCCGCCAGCATCAGCTCCACGACCGTCTCCCCCGGAACGCCGGCGACGTGCTGGAGCATCATCACGCCCGAGGCGATCGCCCCCTTCGCCAGCTGGACCTGCCGCACGTCGTCCTGAGTCAGCACGATCTCCTGACGTGCCCCGGCCTCGCCCGGCCGGAGCACGATGACCTGACGCTCCTCGCCCCTGACGACGACGCGCTCGGAGAGCTTCGACGGGAGCGCCTGGCGCGTCTCCACCTGGATGAGGCCCGTCCAGTCGATGACCCCGGCCTCGAGGAGACCGGCCAGCAGATCGATGATCCCGGAGCCGCAGATGCCGAGCGCATCCGTCTCGCCGATCGTGTGGACGTGGATGTCGTCGTCGACGCTGACCCGGTCGATGGCGCCGAGCGCGCCGCGCATGCCGTGGCGGATCTGGGCGCCCTCGAGAGCCGGACCGGCGGGTGCCGAGCACGCCCAGAGTCGGTCGCGCGAGCCCAGCAGCACCTCGCCGTTGGTGCCAATGTCGACCGCGATGCGGATCTCGGCGCTCTCGTAGATGCGCGTGGCGAGCGCGACCCCGACGGCGTCGGCGCCGACGAACCCCGCCACCAGGGGTAGGAGGCACACGCGCGCCTCGGGCGCGACCTTCAGGAAGAGCTCGTGGGCGGACAGCGTCACCGCGTGGCGCATGACCGGCGCATAAGGGGCGAGGCCGACGTGCGAGGGGTCGATGCCGAGCAGGATGTGATGCATGCAGGTGTTGCCGACGACGACGACCTTGTAGATCCACTTCGCGAGCACTCCGGACTCGCGGCAGATCTGCTCGACGTGCTGGTTCAGGAGGCCGATGATCCGGGTGTGGAGCTTCCGGAGATTGCCGGGGTTGAACTGCGCGAAGGCGATGCGCGACATGAGGTCGCCGCCGAAGACCGCCTGGGGGTTGAGGCTCGAGACCGACGCAAGCTGCTCGCCCGACTCGAGCTCGATCAGCGTCGTCACCACGCTGGTCGTGCCGATGTCGATCGCGAGGCCGAACTTCATCCCGGCGGTGTCGCCGCGCTCGACCGCAAGGATCCGCTGCCGGCGACCCCCGGCGCCGCCCGACACAAATGTCGCCACGGTCACGCCGGCGGGGTCGGCGCGGAGGGCCTGCGGTAATCCCTGGAGCACCGCAGGGCCGACGTCGGCGGTCGTGAGGCCGACGGCCTCCAGGAGCTGCTCGAGGTCGGACGTCTGGTGATGCTCCTCGCGCGGCAGTGTGACCTTGACGACCTGCTTGGCGACGCCGGAATCGAGCGTGATCCGGCTGAGCTGACGGACGCCGGGCCCCGCGCCGAGGATCTGGAACGAGCGTTCCTCGAGCGGCGGCGCGACCTGCACGGTGACAGGCTCGTGGAGGACGCACTGGCAGGAGAGGCGATACCCCTCGCGGACGAGGTCATCGCCGAGCTGAACCTGGTCCATGATCGTCGGCGGTGGTGGCAGGCCCGCCAGGAACTTGACTCGGCACGCGGTGCACCGGCCGCGCCCGCCACACGTCGCGGTGATGTCGACACCGCCTGCGTGCGCCGCCTTGAGAATCGTCGTACCGGGCGCAACGCTGAGCGTCCGGCGCGACGCGGCGCTGCCGGGATCGTGGAGGACAGTCAGCGCGACGGCCATGGCCCTCATTCTAGTGGTATGCTCGCGCCCGTGGAAATAGACGTGGCGACCCTGAGGCGCATGGCCGCTCTCGGCGGGTTCGCCTGGACCGACGCGGAGCTCGAGTCGCTCCGGCCCACCGTCGAGCGCCTCCTCGAAATGCTGGAGCGTCTGGAGACCGTGCCGATCGACGAGCTCGAGCCGACGACGCAGTACCGGGTACTCTGAGTGGCGATGCGAGCGGCAAGACCGACCGGGGGCTGGGCCCCCAGGCCCGCGGCGAGCGGCAGATGAGATGAGCGAGCTCATCTGGGCCTCCATGGCCGACCTCGGCCGGATGATCGCGACCAAGGAAGCGTCGCCCGTCGAGGTGGTTCGCGCCCATCTCGACCGTATCGCCGCCCTCGATGCCAAACTCCGCGCGTTCATCACCGTCTGTGCCGATGCCGCGCTCCAGGCGGCGCGGGCGGCCGAGGCTGACCTGATGGCGGGCAAGGTCGTGGGGCCGCTCCACGGCGTGCCGTGGGCGCCGAAGGACCTCTATTCGACGAAGGGCATCCGCACGACCGGCGGCTCGAAGATCCTCGCCGACTCGGTACCGCGGGCGGACGCGACTGTGGTGGCGCGTCTCGGTGCGGCCGGCGCGATCGTGCTCGGCAAGCTCAACATGCACGAGTTCGCGTATGGGCCCGAGGGGCTCAACGCGCATTACGGCGACGCGCGGAACCCGTGGGACCCGGGCGCCCATCGCATCACGGGCGGTTCGTCTTCGGGCTCGGGGGCGGCGGTGGCGGCAGGCCTCGCGCCCGGATCCCTCGGCTCGGACACGGGCGGCTCGATTCGCATCCCAGCCTCGCTCTGCGGCATCACGGGGCTCAAGCCGACCTACGGACGGGTGAGTCGCGCCGGCGTGCTGCCGCTCGCCTGGTCGATGGACCACGTGGGGCCGATGACGCGCACCGCGCGGGACTGCGCGCTGATCCTGCACGCGATCGCCGGCTACGATCCCGCCGACCCGACGACGAGCGTGCTGCCGGTACCCGACTACACCAAGGCGCTCACCGGCGATATGACGGGTCTGCGCGTGGGGCTCCTGCGCGCTCACTTCACGGACGTCGCCGCTGCCGATGTGCGCGCCGCGGTGGAAGCGGCGGCGAAGCAACTCGAGCGGGCGGGCGCGATCGTGGACGAGGTGAACCTGGCCCAGGTGATCCACGTGGCCGCCGCCTCCTCCGCGATCGTGGCGTCGGAGGCGCTCGCCTATCACGCGGCCTGGATGCGGTCTCGAGCGCAGGACTACCAGCCGGACGTCCGGGAGCGGCTCCGGGTGGGCGCGTTCGTCAGCGGGACCCACTACCTCCGGGCCCAGCAGGTACGCGCGCTGGTGAGCCGGGAAGTCGACGAGGCCCTCGCCAAGCGCGACGTGCTCCTGGCGCCCGCGACGCCGATCCCGGCGACCATTCTCGGGGAGCGCCAGACGACGCTCGGGGACGGCAAGTCCGACGTGCGCTCGGCGCTGATCCGCCTCACGCGGCCGTTCAACTTCTCGGGCCATCCGGCGTGTGCGGCGCCGTGCGGTTTCACGGGGAGCGGCCTGCCGATCGGGCTTCAAATAGTCGGCCGACCGTTCGACGAGGCCACCGTGCTGCGCGTTGTCGATGCCTACCAGCGACTCACCGACTGGCACACCCGCCGCCCGCCGAGCGCGTGAGCGCCGCCGGGCTTTCGGAGGACTCGATGAGCGAAGCGAACGTCGACCGGCGCCTCGCGGCGCTCGAATCGCAGCTCGGTCGTCTGGAGCAGCTCCTCGTCACCGTCAACGAGAAGCTCGACCGCACGGCGCCGAATCTCGAAGAGGCGAGGCGGGGAATCCAGGCCTGGGTGACCGAGTACGTGTCGCTCCGTCTGCAGCAGCTCGTGCCGGAGACGTGCGAGCATCCCGCGCGCGACGCGGACACGATCCTCGCCGAGGGGCCCGTGCTGCCGGGAACGCGCATTCGCTGCACGGAGGAGGTCATCCACCGGCTCGGCCGTATCCCGATTCCGTTCGTGCGGCAGATGGTGGCCCAGAAGGTCGCCGAGACCGCGCGTGCCGAGAGCGTGGGCCTGGTGGATGTGCCGTTCTTCGAGCGTGCAGCGACCTTCTGACAGTGCAAGCTCTCGGGGGAGGATCTCCTGAGCTTCGACCACTGGAAGGAGCACGTGCTGGGAGGACCGCGGCTGTAGACGACGAGCCCGTCCGTATCCCGATCGAGGATGCGCTGGACCTGCACGCCTTCGCGCCGCGCGATGTGGCGTCGGTCGTCGGCGAATACCTGGAGGCGGCTCACGCCAACGGATTGACCGAAGTGCGGTTGATCCACGGGCGAGGGGTCGGCGTCCAGCGCAAGATCGTGCAGTCGTTGCTTGCCCGGCATCCCCTCGTGGCCGCGTACGCCGACGCTCCGCCGGAGCGCGGGGGCGCCGGCGCGACGCTCGTCCGGTTGCGCGCCCGCACGAGCTGACGTCCGGCGCTGATCGTGCCCGCCGTCGGGGCGCTCCGGCGATCAGTCCCGGTCGGCGCGAAGCAGGATCTGGCGGTCCGTGAAAGAAACGACGGTGTCCCGGGTGAGCGCGAAGTCGAACGCGGCTCGGCACCGCTCGGGCGCGCGACGCACGAACGTCTCGAGCTCGCGTCGCGCGTCGGCGGACATCCGCATGCGGCCGGTCCACTCGTCCCACTCGCGCGCCTTCCAGATGACGAAGTCCTCCATCACCGTCAGACCCGCGGCCCGCAGGAACGCCTTCCACTCGACCGTCCGGTAGCTCCGGACGTGCGAGGGATCGCGCCGCTTCTCGACCTCGAGGATGAACGCGCTCACCTCGGAGTCGTCGTGGCCGAGGATATCCTGAAGGAGGAGCGAGCCCCCCGGGCGCAGGACCCGGTAGATCTGGCGGACGGCGGCGCCGACATCGGCGAAGTGATGCGCGGCGGTGCGGCAGGTGACGACGTCGAACGATCCGTCGCGGAAGGGCAGGGCGCCCGCGTCCCCCGCGACGAACGCGACGTTCGCGGCGCCCCGGGCCTGCAGGTGCCCACGCGCGGCCTGGAGCATCGGTTCGGTGAGGTCGGAGGCGACCACCCGCCGCGCGACGCCGGCGAACGCGAGCGCCGTGTGACCCCCGCCGGTCGCGACGTCGAGCACGCGATCGCTGCGCCGGGCTGCACCCCAGGCCAGCAGTCGATCGAGGTCTTCGCCGGCCGCGTGCAGGGGACTCGTGACGTACGCCGCCGCGCTCCGCCCGAACTGCTGCTGGACGCGGCGCGCCTGCGCGTCGCTCACTTCTTCTTCGCCCGCTCGGCCAGATGACGGAACAGGAAGTCCGCGTCGAGCGGCGAGAGATCGAAACGGCGCGACGCTTCGTCGACGAGTTTGACGCGATCCGCACCGGGATTGTCGAGGAGCTGGTCGTCGATCCACTTCACCGCCTGCTTGATGGGCGCCTCGCCCGCCATGCGGGTCCTCCCTTCGTTGACCGGTCTTCTGGCCCGCCTTGCTCGCAGCCACGCCATTGTACCCGGGGGCGTCATCGCGGGCGCAACCCAAACCCCGGAAATTGGCCTGCCCCGATCAGGCCAATTGGCCCTTGACGACCCAGCAATTCGAGCCAAAATGGCTGGACAGGGACTTGGTGAACATCCCAATCGACCGCGACAATCCCACGGCGCTTCCGCGCCAGATCCAGGCGCACCTGGAACGGCTGATCCACGAGCGGCTGCTGACACCCGGGATGAAGCTCCCGGCCACGCGCGAGCTCGCGCGACAGCTCGGGGTCAACAGGGGAACCGTGTCGCTCGCATACGAAGAGCTGGTCGCGGCCGGCTGGGCCCGCGCCCACGTCGGGCAAGGGACATTCGTCGCCGAGCGGGCGGTGAGCGGAGGCGTGCGGGTCGCGTCGCCGGCCGCGCCGCCCGTCGCGCTGAACTGGTCCGGGCTCTTCTCGCGCAACGCGCAGATCCTCGGCGCCGACGATGAGCGCTCGCGTGCCGTGACTCCCATCCCGTCGAGCGGCAGCGTCGTGTCGTTTGCGGGCGGCATGCCGGACAGCGGGCTCTTCCCAACCGACGCCTTCCGCCGCGTGCTGAACCAGGTGATCCGCGAGGAGGGCGCCTCGCTCCTGCAGTACTATCCGGCCGGCGGTTATCCTCCGCTCCGACAGTACCTCTCGACCTACCTCTTGCGGTTCGGTCTCGAGGCGCGGCCGGAGGAGATCCTGATCGTGAACGGCTCGCAGCAAGGGTTCGATCTGATCGCCCGCACGCTGATCGATCCGGGCGACTTCGTGGCGATCGAGCAGCCGACATACCCGCGAGCCATGCAGGTGTTCCGATCGTTCGGCGCCCAGCTTCTCAGCGTGCCCTGGGACGGTGCGGGGCCGCGGGCCGAGGTCTTCGAGCGCCTGCTGGAGCGCCATACCCCGAAGCTCTTCTACTGTCAGCCGAGCGCCCACAATCCGACGGGACTGGTGGTGGCGCCGGAGACCGGGCGGCGTCTGCTCGAGGCCGCGGCGCGCCACCAGGTGCCGATTGTTGAGGACGGGTTCGACGGCAGCCTCTATTACGGCGACGGACCGAGCCTGCCGCTCAAGGCTGTCGACCGTGGCGGAGTCGTGATCTATATCGGCACGTTCTCGAAGATCCTCTTTCCGGGCCTGCGGCTCGGCTGGCTCGTCGGTCCTCGGCCGGTCCTCGAGCGGCTCCAGGCGGCCAAGCAGCTTGCCGATCTCCATACGAGCGCCCTCATCCAGGCGGCGGTGCACCGCTTCTGCGAGCGCAAGCTCCTCGACCGTCACGCGACCCGCGTCGCGACGGAGTACGCTCGGCGTCGCGCGCTCCTGCTGGCCGCCCTGCGGCGACGCATGCCGTCCGAGGTGACCTGGACGGAGCCCCGAGGGGGATTCTCGCTGCTTCTCACGCTGCCGCCGGACATGGACGCGGGGGCGCTCTTGCCGCAGGCAGTCGAGCGGGGCGTCGCCTTCACGCCCGGCGCACCCTTCTTCGTGGACGGCGGCGGCGAGCGCACGCTCCGGCTCTCGTTCTCGTCGGTGGCCGCCGGGCGGATCGACGAGGGCGTCCGGCGGCTCGCCGAAACGATCAAATCCGCGCGCACCCGGCTCCGGGGCCGGGAGCGGGTGGAGCGCGCGGCGGTTCCGGTCGTATAGCGATAGAAAAGGAGAGACCACATGTCGGACCTGAACGGACTGCGGATCGCTGACCGAAAGCACATCGGCCTCGCCGAGATGCTCAAGGGCGGGGTCATCATGGACGTCACCAACGCCGAGCAGGCGAAGATTGCCGAGGACGCCGGCGCCGCCTCCGTCATGGCGCTCGAGCGCGTGCCCGCCGACATCCGCAAGGAGGGTGGCGTCGCCCGGATGTCCCCGGTGAAAAAGATCAAGGAGATCCAGAAGACGGTGACGATTCCGGTCATGGCGAAGGCGCGGATCGGCCACTTCGTCGAAGCGCAGATCCTCGAAGCCCTCGCCGTCGACTACATCGACGAGTCAGAGGTGCTGACGCCGGCCGACGAGCACTTCCACATCGACAAGTTCGCGTTCCGCATCCCCTTCGTCTGCGGCTGCCGCGATCTGGGCGAGGCGCTCCGACGCATCGGCGAGGGCGCGGCGATGATCCGGACCAAGGGCGAAGCGGGCTCCGGCAACATCGTCGAGGCGGTCCGCCACATGCGCGCGCTCGTCTCCGGCATCCGCCGCCTCACCACGCTGGCGCCCGAGGAGTTGATGACCGAGGCGAAAACGCTCGGCGCCCCGTACGATCTCGTGCGCTGGGTGGCCAAGGCCGGCAAGCTCCCGGTGCCGAACTTCTCCGCGGGCGGGATCGCGACGCCGGCGGACGCGGCCCTCATGATGCAGCTCGGGGCCGAAGCCGTCTTCGTCGGCTCCGGGATCTTCAAGTCGAGCGACCCAGCGAAGCGCGCCCGCGCCATCGTCCAGGCGACGACTCACTTCAAGGACCCCGACGTGCTGGCCCGCGTGAGCGAAGATCTCGGCGACGCGATGGTCGGGCTCGAGACCTCCAAGCTCCCGGAGAAGGAGCTGCTACAGACTCGGGGCTGGTAGGCACCTCGATGCGGGTCGGGGTCCTCGCCCTCCAGGGCGACTTCGCGCTCCACGCCAAAGCGCTGGAGAAATGCGGCGTCGAGGCGGTCGAGGTGCGAAAGCCGTCCGAGCTCGACGACGTCGAGGGGCTCATCATCCCCGGGGGCGAGTCGACGACCCTGCTGAAGCTCATGGAGGCGTGGAACTTCGTGTCCACCATCGAGAAGTTCCACGGCGCCGGCAAGCCGATCTTCGGCACCTGCGCGGGTCTCATCATCCTGGCGCGAGAGGTCGAGAACCCGACGCAGTTCTCGCTCGGGCTCATCGACGTCACCGTCGAGCGCAACGCCTACGGCCGGCAGCGCGAGTCGTTCGAGGCGTCCGGGGTGGCGAGGCTCGACGCGGGTCCGATTCCGCTCGAGATGGTCTTCATCAGGGCGCCCAGGATCCGCCGGCTGGGGCCGGGCGTCCAGGTGCTGGCCGAACACAGGGGCGAGCCGGTCATGGCCCGGCAAGGCCGGGTTCTGGTCGCAACGTTCCACCCGGAGCTCACCGACAACACGACGGTCCATCGCTACTTCTGCGACCTGGTGGGCCGGGCCGGAGTCCCCGCGTGATCTTCCACGACTATTATTCGGACGTCCCACGCGCCGAGATCGATCGCTTCGTGCAGACCCAGGAGCTGGCGCGGCTGATCACGGTGGGTGACGACACGGTTCCCCACGTCGGCCTCTACCCGTTCATCTACGATGAGAACGGCCTGGACTTGCACCTTGTTAGATCGGACGAACAGATCAAGGACTTGAAGGCCCGTCCCCGCTGCGTGCTCGAGGTCGACGAGGTCCTGGGAGTGATCCCGTCGTACTGGGTTCATCCCGAGTACGGCGGCTCGGCGACCGCTTACCACCGGACCGTGATCTTCGAGTGCGAGGCGCGGGTTGCCGAGGACTCGGAGGCCGTCGCGGCGCAACAGCGGCGGCTGCTCGCGCGATACCAGCCCGAAGGGGGATTCAGGCCTCTCGACCCGGGCGACCCGCTCTATCGAGGGGCGATGGCTCAACTCGCCGCCGTGAAGCTCGGGATCATCCGCTGGCGTGCGAAGTTCAAGCTGGGGCAGAATCGCCCTGCCGAGGCTCGGCGACGGGTGATCGCCGAGCTCCGCAAGCGCGGTCGCCCGAACGACGGGCGTGCCGCCGACGCGCTCCAGTGGACGATCGACTCGGTCGGGGAGCGGCAAGGCCAAGGTTAACGGCGGCAGGAACACGGAGGACCACGCAATGAAAATCACGGCAAACGGAATTTCGATGAACTACACCCTGGACGGTCCGACCGGAGCGCCCGTCGTCACGCTGAGCCATTCGCTCGCGACGACGCTCGCCATGTGGGAGCCTCAGGTGAAGGCGCTGACAGCCCGCTGGCGGGTGCTGTCTTACGACACGCGGGGTCACGGCGGGACTGACGCGCCGAAGTCCGCGTACTCGCTCGACCAGCTCGCCGACGACGCGCAGGCTCTCCTGCGCACCCTCGGGATCCAGCGCACTCACTGGGTGGGGCTCTCGATGGGAGGCATGATCGGCCAGACTCTCGCCCTCAAGGCACCTGAGCTCTTCGCGAGCCTCGTCCTGTGCGACACGTCGAGTCGCGTCCCGCCTGAGGCCAAGCCCCTGTGGGACGAGCGCGTCCACACCGCAGAAGCGAAAGGGATGGAGCCGCTCGTGGAAGGGACGCTCGGCCGGTGGTTCACGGCGCCGTTCAAGGACCGGGGCGGGAGCGTCGTCGAAAGCGTCCGTGCGATGATCCGGTCGACGAACCCAGCCGGATACATCGGCTGCTGCCAGGCGATCTCGAGTCTCAATCTCACCGACCGCATCGGCGCCATCAAGATACCGACGCTGATCATCGTCGGGGAAGATGATCAGGGCACGCCGGTCGCGGCATCGAAGGTCATGAACGAGCAGATCAAGGGGTCTCAGCTGGTAGTGCTCAAGTCGGCTGCCCACCTGTCGAACATGGAGCAGCCCGAGGCTTTCACCCAGGCCCTCACCGGCTTCCTGAGCAAGGTCGGGTAAGCCCCCGCAGCCGACTCCCGGAAGGTCCAACGCCACTTGGAGCGTGCCCCTTGACAGGGCGGGGGGGGTGGCCGTAGCCTCTGGTCAGACCAGCCGACCACGACGAGCGCGCCCACGACGTAGTAGCGTGAGCATGAGGAGGAGCGAATGGCTGCCCTGATCTGCGAGGTCGTCTATCGCGGCATCTTCCAGAAGAACCTGGCCGCGCGCATCACGCGTGGGATCGTGCTGTCGGCACGCAAGTCGGGCCGATGGGGCATCGCGTTCGGCCGGTACGGCGACAGCCCCCAGCGAAACGGCATCCCCGCGAAAGACTTCGCGATCGTCGCCGACACCAAGGAAGAGCTCGAGCAAAACATGGCGCGCTACGAGCCCAAGCACGTCGACGTCACGATCGCCGTGGACGACACGCTGTCGAAAGGCGTCGAGTCCTGGGCATGGTACGGGCTGCAGCCGATCAACCGACTCACGGTGCCCAACGGCACGCTCCTGATGACGTCGGTCCAGAGCTTCGACAGCCTGCTGAAGGACATCCACAAGAAGGACGCGCCCTACAAGCTGGCGCTCCTCCGCGCCAAGGCCTCGTTCTCCGGGCTCTGGGTCTACAAAGAGGACCACACCGAGGTCCGGATCCTGGGCGCCCTCGCCAAGATCGCCCCGTCCTTCCTGACGCTCGATGGGGTGTGCGAGGCCGTCAAGGAGATCGAGTGGGGCTCGGACCTCAAGGTCGAGTCGGCGAAGAAGGCGTACCAGCGGCTCGAGTCGCGCGAAGTCAAGCTTACCGAGGGCAACGTCGAGATCCCGTATTCGTTCGAGATGCCCAAGTGGTGGGAGATGCGGGAGGGCGTGACCATCCCGGCGATCCCGGTCGGCAAGCCGAAGGAGGACGGCAAGGGGTATGTGCCCGAGCGCAACCCGTACTTCAAGAAATTCACCACGCGGACGATGCGACCCGTCATCGACTTCGACACGTGCGTGAAGTGCACGCTCTGCTGGATCCAGTGCCCCGACTCCTGCTTCGACGTCATGCCCGATGGCACCTACGACGCCAACATGGAGGCGTGCTGCGGCTGCGGCGTGTGCGAGGCGGTCTGCCCGGTGGAAAAGTGCATCACGATGGTCAACGAGTCGGTGTTCGACGACAACGCGAGCCAGTGGGAGATGTGGCGGAACGACAAGGAGGGGTACAAGGCCTGGATGACGGAGAAGATCGGCGACAAGAACGCCACGGTGCGCTCGCACGGCTTCCGCTTCCGCGGCCAGTACGAGCAGGAGCTCGAGAAAAACCTCGACGGCGGCGGTGTCGAGATCACCGCCGGCATCCCGGGCGAGAACGCGCAGCACAAGACGATTTAAACGGAGGCCAGCAATGGCGGTTGTCACCCCGGCGGCTCCGGCCGCCACCGAAGAGGACAAGGAGCTCCTGATCTCCGGAAGCGAAGCCGTCGCCGAATCGCTGACGCTCGCCGACATCGACGTCGTCACGGCCTATCCGATCCGGCCGTATGACACCGTCATGCAGGCGATCGCCAAGAAGATCTCGGGCGGTCAGCTCGTCGCCGAGTACATCGTCGCCGAGGGCGAGCACAGCCAGTTCGAGATCGTCAAGCACGCCTCCACCGTCGGCGCGCGCGTCTTCTGCGGCTCGTCCGGCGTCGGCTGGATGTACGCCATGGAATGCCTCGTCGTGACGCCCCCGCTGCGCGTGCCGATGGTGGCGCTCGTGGGCAACCGCGCCCTCGACGACCCGGGCGCCTTCGGCGTGGAGCACAACGACGCGCTCGTCGTTCGCGACGTCGGCTGGCTGCTCTGCTGGATCGACACGTCCCAGGAGGCGCTCGACACCACGCTGATCGCCTACCGGGTCGCCGAGGACCGGCGCGTGTTCCTGCCGCTGGCGATCTCGGCGGACGGCGCGTTCCTCACCCACTCCCAGGCGCTCACGATGGTGCCGCCGAAGTCGAAGGTCGACCGGTTCCTGCCGCGCTACGACCGGGGCGATCTCCAGCTGCACCCCGACAACCCGATCACCGTCGCGCCCCAGGCGAACGAGGACTGGGTCATCGAAATCCGTCGCCAGAACAATGAGGCCATGGGACGCGCCGTCACGGTGATCGAGGAGGCGTACGCCGACTTCCGCCGCGTCTTCGGGCGCGGACCGGAGAACCCCTGGTTCGAGGAGTACATGAGCGACGACGCCGACGTGATCCTGGTCGGTATGGGCACGATCTCGCTGCCGATCAAGGTCGCGATCCGCGAGCTGCGCGCCAAGGGGAAGAAAGTCGGCCTGGTGCGGCTGCGCTGGTTCCGGCCGTTCCCGACCGAGAAGCTCGTGGCGGCGCTGTCGAAGGCGAAGGCGGTGGGCATCATCGACCGCAACTATTCGTTCGGTTCGCCGTTCGGGTCGGGCGTGGTCGCCAACGAGATCCGCGCGGCCCTGTACAATGCCGACCGGAGACCGCCGCTCCTGTCCTTCATCTGCGGTCTGGGCGGTCGCGAAGTGACGCTGGAGGATGTCTACAAGGCGGTGGACCTCTGCTACGCGGCCGCCGCGGCCGGCAAGTCCGACGCGAAGACCCACTGGCTGGGCGTGCGGGAATAGGAGAAGCCACCATGGCCGAGACGACGACCTTCAGCAACGCGACGCAGATCCTCGAACCGTTCCGCGGCGTCAAGCGGGTGACGATCGAGGAGTATTTCACCTCCGGGCACCGGACCTGCCAGGGGTGCGAGTCCGCACTGGTCATGAAGCTCATGGTGAAGGCGTCCGGGCCGCGCACGATCGTGCTCGGCTCGACCGGATGCATGTACGTCGCGAACACGACCTATTACACGACGCCGTGGGTGGTGCCGTGGATGCACACGCAGCTCGGGTCGTCGGGCTCGGCGGCGCTCGGGACGGCCGCGGGGCTCAAGGCCCTGATGAAGAAGGGCAAGATGAAGTCCGAGCCGATCAACGTCATCGCGTTCTGCGGCGACGGCGGCGGCGCCGACATGGGCCTCGGCGCCATCTCGGCCACGCTGACCCACAAGGAGTACAACTCGCTGATCCTCCTCTACGACAACGAGTCGTACGCCAACACCGATATCCAGCTCTCCGGGATGACGCCGTACGGCGCCAACACCACGTTCAGCCCGCCCGGCAAGGTGAAGCGCCTCATCCACACCCGGTGGAAGAAGAACATGGCGGGCATGCTGGCGGCGGGTCATCCGGAGTGCCGCTACGTGGCGACCGTTTGCGCCTCGTACGCCGTGGAGATGATGAACAAGGTGCGCCGCGCGCTGACGATCGGCGGCCCCACGTTCATTCACTCGCTCGACCCGTGCCCGAAGGGCTGGGACTACGACCCGATGCTCTCCCACGAGCTGGGCGAGCTGGCGATCGAGACGGGGATCTTCCCTCTCTACGAGGTGGAAGACGGCCAGGTCAAGTATTACGGCAAGACCAAGGCCATCGTCGAGGGGCGCCCGCGCAAGCCGGTGCGCGAGTATCTCCTCAAGCAGGGGCGGTTCGCGCACTTCATCGAGGAGGATCTCGCGTACTTCCAGGCGAAGGTGGACGAAATGTGGAACAAGTGGGAGATTCCGGCGGTGGTGCCGTTCCGGCGTCTGGACGCGTCGAAAGAGGCGCTCTCGGCAAAGTAGCGCCCGGATCACCCATGGCGCCTCCTCGCCGCTCTTAGCGGGCCGGGCTCCCGTGAAACGGGACCCGGCCCTTTCGTGTTCTATACGTATTCCGTACGTATTCCGATACTACATGGACCCGAGGCCTGACCTCGGGCAAAGGAGCGAGCGATGAAGCTCGAAGCCGTTGTCGCACTCGTTCTCGCGCTGCTGCTCGCCATCCCCGCCTCCGCGGCGGCCTGGGAGCCGACCAAGCCGATCGAGTTCGTGGTGCCGGCCGGGACCGGCGGCGGCGCCGACCAGATGGCGCGCTTGATTGCCGGCATCGCCGAGAAGCACAAGCTCTCGCCGCGGCCGCTCATCGTCGTCAACAAGTCGGGCGGAGCCGGCGCCGAGGGGTTCATCGACGTCAAGAGCAAGAAGGGCGACGCCCACACCATCATCATCACGCTCTCGAACCTCTTCACGACGCCGCTGCACAACAATCTCCCGTTCAACTGGCGCGACTACACGCCGCTCGCCCGCATGGCGCTCGACGAGTTCATCCTGTGGGTGAACGCGGAGACGCCGTACAAGACCGCCAAGGAGTACCTCGCCGCGGTCAAGGACAAGCAGTGCAAAGAGCGCCAGAACGGCCAGTGCCTGATGGGCGGCACCGGCTCCGCTCAGGAAGACCAGATCCTCACGATCCAGCTCGAGCAGGCCATCGCCGGCACCAAATTCACCTACGTGCCCTTCAAGGGGGGCGGCGAGGTCTGCGTGAATCTCGTCGGCAAGCACGTCGACTCGACCGTGAACAACCCGATCGAATGCGTGAGCCACTGGAAGGCCGGCCGCGTCCGGCCGCTCGCCGTCTTCGACACGGCGCGCCTCTCGGTCGGCGAGTGGAAGGACATCCCGACCATCAAGGAGGCGCTCGGCGTCGACGTGAACTACCTCATGCTCCGCGGGATCTTCGGCGCACCGAACATGCCGAAGGACGCGGTGGACTGGTACGTCGGCTTCCTGAAAAAGGTCAGCGAGACCCCGGAGTGGAAGAAGTACATGGAGGAAGGCGCGCTGAAGCCCGCCTTCGCGTCCGGCGCTGAATATGTGAAATGGGTCGAGGAGAACGAGCAGCTCCATAAGGAGCTGATGGCCAGGGGAGGCCTGCTGAAGAAGTAGCAGCCCTCACACATGCGTCTCGCGGATCTCGTCACCGCGTCGTTCCTCGCGCTGCTGGGCGGCGGCGTCGTCTTCGACGCCGTCCGGCTCGGCATCGGCTGGGGGACCGACGGACCGCAGAGCGGATTCTTCCCGTTCTGGCTCGGCGTGCTCATGATCACCGCCTGCGCCGCGATCCTCCTCCAGGCGGCGCGCCGCGCAACGGGCCCGTCGTTCGTGACGCGGGAGCAGCTTCGACGCGTTCTGAAGGTGCTCTGGCCGGCGGTCGCGCTGGTCGTTCTTACACAGTGGATCGGGCTCTACGTCGGCGCGGCGCTCTACACCGGCCTCTACATGCGCTGGATCGGGCGCCACTCCTGGCTGGCCGTGCTGGCCGTCGCGATCCTGTTCCCGCTCGCCACGTTCTTCGTCTTCGAGAAGTGGTTCCTGGTGCCCATGCCCAAGGGTCCGCTCGAGGCGTGGCTCGGCCAGTAGCGATGGGGATCGAGAACCTCCTCCTCGGATTCCACGTCGCAATCACGCCCTACAACCTGTTCGTCGCCGTCGTCGGCATCACCCTCGGAACCATCATCGGTGTCCTGCCGGGGCTCGGGGGCGCCAACGGCGTCGCGATCCTGCTTCCGCTCACGTTCACGATGCCCCCGACCTCCGCGATCATCCTGTTGACCTCGCTCTACTGGGGCGCGCTCTTCGGCGGCGCCATCACGTCCATCCTGTTCAACATCCCGGGCGAGCCCTGGTCGGTCGCGACCACCTTCGACGGCTACCCGATGGCGCGCAACGGGCAGGGGGGCCAGGCGCTCACGGCGGCCTTCACCTCGTCGTTCGTCGGCGCGCTCTTCTCGGTCGTCCTGATCACCTTCTTCGCGCCGCTGCTCGCGGAGATCGCGCTCAAGTTCGGGCCACCCGAGTTCTTCGCGATCCAGCTCCTGACTTTCTCGAGCTTCGTCGGGCTCGGCGGCGGCAACCCGCTCAAGTCGCTGGTCTCGATCCTGCTCGGCTTCGTGCTCGCCGCCGTGGGGCTCGACATCGTCACCGGCCAGCTGCGGATGACCTTCGGCTTCGTCGACCTCATGAAGGGCTTCGACTTCATCGTCGCCGTCATCGGCCTCTTCGGGATCGGCGAGATCCTCCTGTCCGTGGAAGAGGGGCTCTCCTTCCGCAGCGTCCCGACGGGCATGAATCTGAGGGTCGTCCTCGACACCTGGAAGGTGCTGCCCCGTTACGCGCGCACCTTCGTGCGCGGCGCCTTCATCGGCTTCTGGATGGGCTTCAAGCCGGGCGGAGCCACGCCCGCGTCGTTCATGAGCTACGCGTTCGCGAAGCGGTTCTCGAAGCATCCGGAGCGCTTCGGTAAGGGCGAGCTCGAGGGCGTCGTCGCCCCCGAGACGGCCGCCCACGCCGCCGGCGTGGCGGCGATCCTGCCGATGATCACGCTCGGGATCCCGGGATCACCAACGGCCGCGGTGATGCTGGGCGGCCTCATCATCTGGGGCCTCCAGCCCGGGCCGCTCCTCTTCAAGGAGAAACCCGACTTCGTCTGGGGGCTCATCGCGAGCATGTACACGGGCAACATCATCGGCGTGCTGATGGTCCTCGCCTTCGTGCCGTTCTTCGCGGCGATTCTTCGGATCCCGTTCGCGATCCTGACGCCCGTGGTCGTGGTCGTGTGCGCCGTCGGCTCCTACGCGGTGCACAACAGCATGATCGACATCTGGTACATGGTGATCTTCGGCGTCGTGGGATACGTGTTCAAGAAGCTCGACTACCCGCTCGCGCCGCTCGTGCTGGCGCTCGTGCTCGGCGACCTAGCCGAGAACGCGCTCCGCCAGAGTCTCATCATGTCCCAGGGGTCGCTCGCGATCTTCATGATGCGCCCGATCGCGGGCGCCATCACCGCCGTCGCGATCTTCTTCTTCGCGCTCCCGGCGCTAACGCCGTGGTGGCGCCGGCTCCGGGGGACGCCGGCGCCGACCGGGGCGACGCGGCCGCACTGATGGCACTGCTCGCCGATCCGGAATTCTGGATCCGCCTGCTCGGCATCGGCGTGCTGAACCTGTTGCTCTCCGGGGACAACGCGCTGGTCATCGCGCTGGCAGTACGCGCCCTGCCCAGGCACAAGCGGATACTGGGCCAGATCTGGGGCGCGGTGGGGGCGGTCGCGCTGCGGCTGATCTTCGTCGCGATCGTCAGCCTGCTCCTCAAGGTCCCGTTTCTCCAGTTCGTGGGCGGAGTCCTTCTCATCTGGATCGCCGTCAAGCTCGTCCGGCCGGAGATGGGCGCGGAGAGCAATGGCCAGCGCGGCGGCTCGCTTTGGGAGGCGATCTGGATCATCATCGTGGCCGACGTGACGATGAGCCTCGACAACGTGCTCGCGATCGCCGCCACGGCCCACGGCGATTTGATGCTCGTCGTGTTCGGGATCGGGCTGTCGCTGCCGATCGTCGTGTGGGGCGCGGGCATCCTGGCCCGCCTGATGAACCGTCACACGTGGATCGTCTGGCTCGGCGGCGGACTGCTCGGTTACGTCGCAGGTGAAATGATGATGGACGATCCGGTCGTCGAGCGGTGGCTGGGCGCCGCCGCCGTGCTCCATTATCCGGTGCCGATCGCCA
>Ga0209157_1001086_pt1 | contig 22926 bp, 29 predicted proteins | sample GraSoiAngelo_135_FD_185892 | JGI IMG/M metagenome (GOLD analysis project Ga0209157, IMG submission 185892) | Grasslands soil microbial communities from the Angelo Coastal Reserve, California, USA - 14_0929_05_40cm (SPAdes) (version 2) | ecosystem: Environmental > Terrestrial > Soil > Grasslands ...
TCCGGCGGCAGCGCGGTAAATGCGGTGCGGCGAAGATCCACCCTCTCCCTTTGGGAGAGGGTTTCAATACCGCTCGATGTCAATCCGTAGCAGTGACTGGCGCTCGTACGACCGAATAGCCAAGGACTACGATCGCGTCTGGGCAACTCGCTTCGCACGAGTTGCGCGAGGCATGGCTGGCATGATGCCCGCCGGCTGCGCGCCGCGAGCGCTGCTGGATATAGGGACCGGCACCGGAATCGTTCCGTCTACGTTTGCCGGGATTTTCAAAACGCTGGACGCTTTTGCCGGCTGCGATCTATCTCTCGTTATGCTTCAACAAGCAAAGGCGCGACTGACAGACCTTCGCGTGGTCGCCGCCGATGCCGCAGCAGTGCCGTTCAAAAGCGAAACGTTCGATGTGGTCACGGCCGGTTTTGTTTTATCGCATATTCGCGAATATCGAAGAGCGCTCAACGAAGTACATCGTGTTTTAAGGGCCAATGGTTTGATCGCCGCATCCAGTTGGACCTCCACAGTTGACGAGTACAGCCAGGCATGGAGCGGCTGTCTGGCAGAGGCCATCTCGAAGGCAGAAGCCGAACGAGCTTTAAACGAAGTTGCTGCGCTCGAGAATTACTTTTCACAGGAAGGTAATCTGGAAGCCGCGTTCACGGAATCAGGATTTTCGGTGGTCCATGCCGGGGCCGTCGACCTCGACGTTCACTTGAGTGTTGAACAATTCGTGGAAGACCGGGAGATCAATTCCGGAGGCCGGCTGGGCCGGCACCTTCTTGGAAATGACAAATGGTTGAATTTTCGTGACGGCGCCATCAACATCCTTCGCGCCCGTTTTGGCGACACCGTTCGCTATTCGCGCCGGGCCCTGGTTGTAATCGGGCAGAAATCACCTCCCTCTGGGAGAGGGCGCGAAGCGCGAGCCCGATAGGGCGAAGCCTCAAGAAAAGGTGAGAGTCTCAGGATTTGGCAAGACCTGTGACCCTTACCTTTCCCTGAGGCTTCACAACCGCAGCCGCTCTAGTGTCCAATACACGGCTGTGCAAGCGATCATCGCGGAGGCCGGCACGACGACGAGCCGCCGGTACCACGGGCGGTTTCCGCAATACCAACCCACGAGCAAGAACGCTGCGCAAATCACAGCGAGTTGGCCGGCTTCCACGCCAAAATTGAAGGTAACCAGCGCCGTCACGAATTCCGAACGCGGCAGTCCCAGTTCTTTCAAGGCGCCGGCGAAACCCATTCCATGCAAAAGGCCGAAACCGAAGACAAGTGCCAGCCGCCATGGTCTGAGCTCGCACATGAAAATGTTTTCAACCGCAATGTAAGCGATGGAGACGGCGATCAGCGGCTCGACAATATTGGGAGAGACGGAAACGACACCGTAGATGCTTAATGCGAGCGTGATGGAGTGCGCAATGGTGAATGCACTCACCTGAGCGAGAACTTGCCGGAACCGGCGGCTGAGCAAGAAGATCCCGAGCACAAAAAGCATGTGATCGAGTCCTTTGGGAACGATATGCGTGAAGCCGAGCGCCAGGTATCGAAGCGCGATCGCAGTTCGGCTCAGCGGCCGGTTGGGCAACTCCAACAAGATGGGAGGGCTCGTCTGGCCGCCTTCGAGCCATTCGGTCGTCTCTTCGCCGTCCTTCCGCACAGTCAGCGAATACGTCGCAAACGTCCACGAGTAAGTCCAAGCCAATCGGCGCGCGCCTTCCGGAACCGAACCTCGCATTCTAATGGTGGCAACGGGGGGTGATGTGGCGGCCGTAACGCCGGAGACTTTGTAATCAATTGCAGATTGGACGGCAGTTTCATCGAAAGCCACCACCACGCGCCTGCGAAACACCTCGTCGTAGGCGTGCAATTGAGCCTGCGATATGGCAGCGCCGCGCGGTAACGGTTCGGATTGCGGTGGCTGGCCGGTCAAAGCCTCCAGCTTTTCCACGAGCGCGGCAGCGTCGGTAACGATTTCGATTTCGTACGAAGACCTCTGCTGAAGGACAACGGCTACTCGCGTTGTGCCGATCTCGTGTGCCTGGAGGCGAGCACTCGAGAGAAGGACAACTGCGGCTGCGCACCAAACCGCACATCTCATTTCGCTGCGGCTCCTGTTCCCGAGCTTTTCAGTTCGAAAGTAAGTGAGGCCCAGAAACTGGCCCAGTCTGCGTTGGTTCCGGCCGGTGCCGGAACCATATGCACGACCTTGGTAAGCCAGATCCCCTCTTGCTGCAGGCGAAACGTCACATGTCCTGTCTTGTCGGTCCGCGCCGTCATCTTTGCTGTCGGGTTCGCGCGGTTCATTGCTACGACCAGTGTGGCGGGAAGCGGCCGGCCCTGGTAAGTCAATCGGAGTGGAAGATCCTGTCCGGCGCGCAAGGTGTAAGGATTCTTCTCCGCGACGAGTTCCAGGGTGAAGCCCACCGCTTGATCGCCCTGGGCGGCAGTTGGCGTTCCGTAATAAACCAGACTTTTCGCGCAGCGCGAAAAGATTTCGCGCGCATCGCTGTTGGTTTGGTTCCGGCGCGCTCTCAACTCGGTGATCGCATCGAGCCCTTCTTCTCTAAGGTACTGATTGAAGGTGTTGGCCGGCAGCACAATTGGTTTCGGATGACTTTGATAGCCGATGATGAGCAGTCCTGGCTCAGCGACATGGATGAGGCCGGCCGGATCCGCGCCGTCGCGGCCGTACACTGGTTTGCGGCCGGTCGAATCGATGCTGATGAACTGATCGATGAGTGCGGTATCGCGGGGGAGCGGGTCTCCCAGAAAGTCCTGCCCCACGCGCAATCGCAGCCCGATGATCTTGCCGATGTCTCCGAGAAAGGAAGTGGGCTCGATCCACATGTCGTGGGCGGCCAGCGGCGCTGCTGTCAGGACCAGCGCGGCGACAATTAAACGAATAATCTTCATGGCGTTCTCCTCTGTTCCCGAAATGACAATTGGCAATTGAACAGTGAACAATGACAAAGCATTTGAATGTTCATTGTTCAGTGTTCAATTGTCATATCTCATCTTCTAAGGGCGAGCAGGATCCCTTACCGTCGGAACGTTGCTGCCTCCATGTCCCTGCAGCAGTCCCTGGTGAGCGACCGCAAGGAATGGGAACCGGTCGAGATAATCCTTATCGTTCACTTCCACTCCCTTGGCGAGACCGGCGCCGGAGTCTCCCGCCGCGATCAGGCTGATCAACACACTATTCACATTCACCTGATTGCGGTTCGGCGCAGTTCCACCACCAAGCCTTCGGCCGTTGGGGAATTTGGAATCGGTTGCCGCATCGAGCGTGAGAACATCACCCGTGAAGCCGTCTTGAACGGGGATCGGACGGCCCAGGTTGATGACATTGATAATGTCCATACGCGGCCCTTTGAGCTTAGCCACAGCGCTGTCCGGCAGACCCAACGCCTTATAGATGCCGAGTGCGTCGATATCGCGGACCAGTACAGGGAACAGGATGTCGGCGCCGAAGTTCGTCACATCTTTCATAGGGCTGGAATGAAGATAGAGCGTCTGGCGCTGGGTACCAACCAGACCAGCGTCAAAGAGTGGCAGGGCATTGCGGCCAACCTGCACCCATTCGCCCATTCCTTTGACACCGGTGATGATGTTGTTGGGATCCACAACCTGCGTCTGCTGCCGGCTGATGCTCGCCCAAATCCGGATGAGACTGTCGGTCGAATCCGACTTCAGCACGCCATTGTGCGGGATGCCGCCCGGAAAGATTTCACTGATTGGGACCTCCAGAGCGATGGAGAAAACATTGAAGCCGGTGAACACGTCTCTGGATGGTGCTTCGGAACCCCTTGCGCCTGGGATTCCGCCGAGGTCGCTTGCATTCAAATTAACGAGATCGAAGATTCCCTTCTCGTCCAGTTGGTACGGGTCGTCGAATTGGCCGGCGATGATCCGTCCGCCATTCGACAATTTCTGAATGAACTTATCAACGAACGCCTGATCGAAAAGACCGATGGTACGGCTGGTCGGGTCTCCGGAGTCATAACCCTTGAAGGGGCCAAGACCGTAGATGAGCCTATCGGTCTGAGGGCCGTGGTTGTTGGGTAAGACGGGAAGACCGTCGCCGAGGACAACTTCCTCGCTGGCCGGCTGGGTCTTTCCAAATGGCGTCTGGATTTGCGAGGGGTTGGTGAACCGCGTGACCTTCATGGTCTCGGTGCCGCCCGTGAGCTGCCAGAGGAGTTCATTGCCCCCGCCCAGACGGTCTGCGGCAGCAGGAGCCGGTGCGGGCGTCAGCTTGTTCGTGAACTCGATGCGATAGACAACCCGGTCTTCGAGGCTTGCGCCCGTTGCAATATGGAACTCGTAACGATAACCGTTGCAGGCGCGCAGGCCGTGGTTGCCCTGGCCCGGCTCGTGGAGCGGATAAAAATCCATAATCAGATTGAGCTTGTCGTGAGATCCATCGGACACCCAAGCATAGGTGTCGGTGTTGTCGGCGCACGGCTCGTTCAGGATCGCCAGCGCCTCGCGGTGGCTGGATGCCGGAACCGCCTGCGTGGTCAACAGGACGAGCATCGCTGCCAGCCCGGCCGCTGCAAAATACTTCGTCTTCATTGTTCTCTCCTCGTGGATGAATAGATCAAAGGATCTGCCTACTACTACGGCGGGCCACCACCGATTGGATTGAACCGGCGGCAAAAGAAAATTGGCGCAGGCACCCCATCCATTCGTCTCTGGTTTTCGTATATCGTGGTAGTGGAGTGTCACGATTGCCGGCGGCTGTTCCTGACGTCCCGCAACTGTTACTATTCCCGCTGTAATGGACGAGCGTGCTGAGAAGGAAGACCGTGAATTGATCCTACGCATGGCATCGAGAGATGCCAATGCGCTGGACGCCTTCTACACACGCTATAACCGCGTGGCCTTTTCACTCATTTTGCGGATTGTGGGCAGTCGCCAGGACGCGGAAGATGTTCTTATGGATGCCTTCTGGCAGGTTTGGCAGCAGTCCGGGAGATACGATTCATCCCGCGGCAAGCCCATCGCGTGGCTTCTCACGATCGCTCGTACCCGCGCGATCGATTGCATACGATCGAACCAGCGCCGGCAAGGCAGAACTGAAGAGTTTGAAGCAGACAAGAATCCCGCGGCTGGCCCTGCTGAGCCGGACAGCTTTGTCATGTCCGATACGCGCAGGGCCGTACACGAAGCTTTGCAAACGCTGCCGGAACAGCAGAAAATCGCCCTTGAGATGGCATACTTTCAGGGAATGAGCCACAGCGAAATTGCATCGGCGTTGGGACAGCCATTGGGCACGGTAAAGGATCGAATTCGGAACGGAATGTTGCATCTGCGGAAGAGGTTGCGATCGTATTTTTAAGTAGAGTGCAATCTTATGCGGCATGAGCAGTTGACGGATGACCTTCAGGAGCAGGCGAGCCTGTACGCTGCCGGCGCGATGACGGAGAGCGAGCGAAAAGAGTACGCGCGTCACCTTGAAGAAGATCAATGCGCTGTTTGCCTTTCGGAAGTGAACGAATTGCAATCGGCCGTCTCGATGCTCGCCTTCAGCGCGCCTTCTCGAACTCCATCGCCTTCTGTACAACAGCGGTTGCGCGAACAGGCGCGGAACATGGCTTCCGGTAAACCGGTACGATCGCACTCGTTGCTGCGCCGGTTTTGGGTAGACTTCATCGCAAGCAGCGCCGCTATCGCAGCCATCGTTGTTGCTTTTGCTGTGACGCGCGCCAATACCGAACTCCGGGGTTTGATCGACGTGCTCAACAGCCGTATCGCTCAACTCGAAGTCGAGTTGAGTCAGAATCGAACCTACGTCGCGACTCTGACTTCGCCGGAGGTGCGGGTCGTGAATCTTGCGGGCCAGGGATTGAATGTTCGGGCGCGCGGTAGAATTTTCTGGGACCAATCAAAGAAAAAGTGGTTGTTCTACGTGCGCGACTTGCCGCCGTTGCCCGCAGACAAGAGTTATCAACTGTGGTTTGTGCCGGTCTCCGGTAATCCAGTCAGCGCGGTTGTGTTTAATACCGAGACGGATGGCTCCGCCGAAAAAGAGATTGATGTGCCTGAAGCCGTCGTTGCCCTGAAAGCCGCTGCCGTGACAACCGAACCCGCTGGCGGGTTGTCTCAACCCAGCGGTCCGTTTGCGTTGTTGGGTGCGCTGTAGCCTACCCGCCCGAGATTGCGGGTACGATTGCGATTTCAGCCCCGTCGTTGACTCGTGTGGCGAGATTTTCCAAAAACCGAACGTCCTCGCCGTCGAGATATATATTGATAAAGCGCCGCAGAGCCCCGGACTCGTCGCAGACACCGGCGCGGAAGCCGGGATATTTCGAGTCGAGGTTATCGAGCACTTCTTGGACGGTCGCGGCTTGCACTTCGACAGTCTCCGCGCCGGCAGTAAATTTTCGAAGCGGCGATGGAATAACGACCTTAAGCGACATGAGATGCACCTCCAAATATTTCCTCGAAAGCCGCGAGTTTCGGTTCGATGACTTGCGGAGGTGCGAGATCCAGCGCCTCCAGGGTTTTTAAACCATTTCCAGTGATCGCCAGAACAGTGAGGTCCTTCGGTTTGATCCGGCCTTGCTGAACGAGCTTCTGCGCAACAGCGACGGTTACACCGCCGGCGGTTTCCGTGAAAATTCCCTCGGTTTCGGCCAGCAGCTGAATACCGGCGACGATCTCGTCATCCGTGCAGTCTTCCGCCCAGCCGCCGGATTGTGGAATCAGCGACGCAGCGTAATAGCCATCAGCAGGATTGCCGATCGCCAGCGATTTGGCGATCGTATTCGGCTTGACGGGCCGAATGTCCCGCGTTCCGCGCCGTACGGCGTCGATAATCGGATTACATCCCGCCGCCTGGGCTCCATAAAACCGCGTGCGCTCGGTTTCGCTGATGAGACCGAGACGCTGAAGTTCTTTCAGGCCCTTGTAGATTTTGCTGAGCATCGCGCCACCGGCCATCGGAATAACAATGGCGTCAGGAGCGTGCCAGTTCAACTGCTCGGCGATTTCATATCCGATGGTCTTGGATCCCTCGGCGTAAAACGGCCGGAGGTTCACGTTAACGAACCCCCACGGATATCGGTCCACGATCTGGCTGCATAGACGGTTGACAGCGTCGTAGTTGCCCCTCACCATGATCAAACGCGAGCCGTAAATCTGGGTCGCAGCGATCTTGCTGGCTTCAAGATTGTGCGGAATGAGAATGAACGACGGAAGCCCCGCTGCGGCCGCATTCGCAGCAACCGAGTTGGCAAGATTTCCGGTTGACGCGCAGCCCACCGCTTCCAGCTTGAATTCCAAGGCTTTGTTGATAGCGACTGCTGTGACGCGATCCTTAAAAGAAAGAGTTGGGGAGTTGACGCTGTCATTCTTCAAGTACAGGTTATCAATCCCCAGCTTTCTGCCGAGCCGGTCCGCGCGAACCAGCGGAGTGCCGCCGGTCGCCAACCCGATTTTCGGTTCGGATTCGAGGGGAAGCAATTCGCGGTATTTCCAGATCGTTTTCGGACGGGAGGACAGAGCGTCGCGAGTTAATTTCTTCGCAATCGCTTCATAGTGATAATCGGCCTCCAGAGGGCCGAAACAATGTTCACAGCCGGCAAGCAGCTTGACGGGATATTCGCGTCCGCATTCCCGGCATTGGAGACCCTTGACGAAGCTCATGAGCGTACCTTTCTGTTAAGCACAGCCTCGACAAGGAGCAAAATGGAAAAGCCCCGTGCCAAACTAGCACGGGGCTTTCATCAACCCTTTCGGAGCTGTTTAGCAGTTTTTTACGTGGAGCAAGTTGCCTTAAATCGCCACGTACACGGTTAAAAGAACAAAGAGCAACCCTAAATTAAGGTTAAAACTTATCTCGCTCGTTGCATCCGCGTCAAGGAGAACTTTTCCAGCTCGTCAAAGGCGGCATCTCGCGCTTGGAGTAAGAAGGCTCGGCAGTACTTGATGAATCATGGTGTTCCCAGCGATTGTTCCGATCGGCGACAAAGACGTCGTCGAAGATCATGGTGCACAACCGCAGCATGATGACCTTCCGGACATTGCGAACGTATAAGGCTGCATAAAAGCCGTCGTCCTCCAGGCTCTTCCATCGAACCCGATCTTCATCCGTAAAAGATGTGACCTGGTCTCCGAGGATATCCCGCAAGAACCGCAACTTGAAACCTTCATGGACGGCATTGGTGGCTACGACCATTTCGTCGTCGCGCTGGAACAGAAGAACCTGGCTTCGTTTCGGATGCGTGAGAAGCTGAACCAGAGATAGAACGACGGCCACCAGGGCAATCGGCGCCAGCAGCATCAAAAGCACCTGAACCGCTTCGGAGCTCCGCGAAAGGTTGACTGCGACCCCGGAGAGAACGACCGCGGAAAGGATGAGGGTCAGAATGTAAAGGAATCGGTTTCGGCTCACCTCGTTCCGCTGCACTACAACCATGACGGCCCCTCCTCTAGAACCGCTCATTATGAGAGAACCAGCTGCAAAAAGGCACAAAAAACACTCTAAGCCGGACGGATCACGCAAACCGCTTCAGGCGTCAGCAATTGCACCGCGAGGGTTTCGACGCAGAAGAGATGAACGGCGGTCTCGTCGTGCCAACGGTAACCAACGGTGAAGTCGCCGCCGACTGTCGTCAGAAACTCCTCCGCGAGTCGAGAAGAGAGCTGCGCCATCAATGACCGGCGAATGATGAACTTTCTCGATCACGATGCCGAGTTGTTTTCGCAGCCGGGTAAACGCCTCCCTCGCCGGTCCGGCGAAGGTAAGAATAGTAGTGTTCTGTTGAGAGCACCGCTTCGTAGGGACCTTTGATGCCGAACGTATCGCGCGGTGCATATCTCGTGTTTGTGGTGTCAAATCTTGAGGTAATTCGTGAAAGCCCTCAGAAGCCATTCCGTTCCTCCTTTGTCCGTCTTACGATGGAAGTATAGAGTGACGCAACATGGCTGCCAAAGATTGATTGAAGAAGGGAGAAAGCTTATGGCTCGATTCATTCGCGCTGCCATCGGGATTCTCATCGTCGGTCTCTTCATTTTTGCTGCCCGCAGCAATCAAACACTCCCGCTCGAGAAAATCAAGCTACCGCCAGGCTTCAGCATCAAGGTCTATGCCGCCGGAGTCCCGAATGCGCGGCAGATGGCGCGTGGCTCTAATGGCGTGCTTTTCGCCGGATCGAGGGAAGCCGGTAATGTATACGCGATCGTGGACCACTCGAAAGATAATCGGCCGGCCGAGGTCATCAAGATTGCGCAAGGCCTGAACATGCCGTCGGGCGTGGCCTTTCGTGACGGATCGCTTTATGTAGCAGAAATCGCGCGTGTCATCCGCTACGACGGGATTGAGTCCCGTCTAAAAAGTCCGCCAAAGCCTGTGGTGGTCAACGACCGATTCCCAACCGACCGTCACCACGGTTGGAAGTTCATTGCGTTTGGACCTGATGGGATGTTGTACGTGCCTGTCGGCGCGCCTTGCAATATTTGCCGTCCCGATGAGCGGCATGGCGTTATCGATCGTATGAGGCCTGACGGTTCGGGTCTTGAAGTTTTTGCAGCCGGAATTCGGAACTCCGTCGGCTTTGACTGGAACCCGGCGACGAAGGAATTGTGGTTTACCGATAATGGTGTTGACGATATGGGCGATAACATTCCGCCCGATGAGCTGAATCACCCGCCACGGCCGGGAATGAACTTCGGTTTCCCGGACTGCCTGGCCGGCACGATCCCGGGTCCTGGGTTCAACAAGGAACCTTGCAATAAATTTACACCGCCCGCGATAAATCTCGGTCCGCATGTTGCCGCCATCGGCATGCGGTTTTACACCGGCACGATGTTTCCCCCGGAATATCGGAACCAGATCTTCATTGCGGAACATGGCTCATGGAATCGCAGGGTTCCCATCGGCTATCGCGTCACGCTTGTGCGCTTGGAGGGAAATAAAGCAGTTAAGTACGAACCCTTCGCCGAAGGATGGCTGCAGGGTTCTGCCGCGTGGGGCCGTCCCGCCGATGTTCTGGTAATGCCGGATGGTTCGCTGCTCGTTTCCGATGATCGGGCCGATGCAATTTACCGGGTGACGTATTCCGCTCCTCGCTGAGGAGCGGAAGGCATAAATATCACTCCGCCGAGCTCTACGAAGACCGGATCCGTTTATAAATGAAAAAACGCCTCACGAGCCGTCATGGCCCGTGAGGCGTGTGCCGTTCGCCGTTCTTCCGACTGCGGTGTAGCGGCAAAGAGTCCGTTCATTTTTTGGGAATCATTCCCAGCGCTACCCTCCTGGACTATCCCTCAGCGGAAGATTGTCCCTGGCGTTCGAGCAATACCGAAATCTGATCGTCGCTGTATCGGAAACCTATCCATGAGAGCGACCGAAAATCCGGGCTACCGAAATCGAACCCATTCGCCGAATCGGATCCCCTCGTTCGGTACCGCAACATGTATTGCTCGCCAGCCGCGAATCCCGAGCCCATCAGTTCCAACTCGGTAATCATCCCTTGTTGTCTGGATAACATGATGTGGCGTGTTGTCATGATGCCCGATTTGGTGCACGGGAAGGTCCAATTGCTTTACCTGCTTTTAACTTGTTGAAATGCCGTTGAGACTCAAACCCAGGAAAGAGGCCGGCGTATACAAATTTGTGTAAAAATGTGTCGAGGCAACAAAAAATTGTCGTCGAGCCAACGAAAATTGTCACTAATGGCTGATTCAACTATCCAGTTCCTGCGTGACTTAATCGCGATCAATTCCGTCAACCCTTCGCTTGTATCCGGAGCTGCCGGCGAAAATCAGATTGGCGCAGCTATCGCAAATAGACTGCGTGCGGGGGGCCTGGATGTGCAGGTTGAGCAACTCCCGGCCGGCCGCTCCAACGTGATCGGGATAGTCGAGGGGAAACAAAAGGGCCGGTCCCTCATGTTCTGCGGCCATATGGACACGGTCGGTATTGCAGGGATGGACTCGCCATTCGATCCCATCGAGAAGGATGGTCGAATTTATGGCCGAGGCTCTCAGGATATGAAGGGCGGTCTTGCAGCGATGGTTGCAGCCGCGTTAGACCTTTCCAAAAATGGCGGATTGCCTGCCGGCCGTCTGGTCCTTGCCGCGGTCGTCGACGAAGAATACGCGAGCATCGGGGCTGACGCTCTCGTTCAAACCTGGAAAGCGGACGCTGCTATCGTCGGCGAGCCGACGGATATGAAAATCGCCGTGGGACACAAGGGCTTCCAGTGGGTGGAAATCACCACCGAAGGCATCGCCGCTCACGGGAGCCGCCCCGCTGATGGACGAGACGCGATCGTACGCATGGGACGCGTCCTTTCACGTTTGGAAAAGCTGGATCGCGAGCTTCAGGCGTGCCCGCCGCATCCTGTCCACGGGACAGCTTCATTGCACGCGTCGTTGATCACGGGAGGCCGCGAGTTAAGCACGTATCCCGATCAATGTACGCTCGAAATGGAACGGCGGACGATCGAAGGCGAAGCCGGCCAATGTGCTTTAAACGAGGCAGAAAAGATTATCCGTGATCTTCAGCGCGAGGATCCTGAATTCAAAGCATCAGCACGATTTCTCTTTTCACGGCCGCCTTATTTGACCCCGTCCGGGCACGTTCTGCCCCAGATGATCGAATCCGTACTCGCGAAAAAGGGAAAACTCGCCCTGCGCGGCGGTATGAGTTTTTGGACTGACGCTGCGATCCTTGGCGACGCCGGTATTCCGTCCGTTGTATTCGGTCCGCGCGGCGCCGGGCTTCACAGCGTGAGCGAATATGTGATCGCTGAAGACGTGATCACCTGCCGCGAGGTCCTCATCGAGTTGGCAAAGGAGTTCTGTTGCGGCCGATGATGAACACCTCAACGCGGTAGAGAAATTCGTCCGGTCCCTCCGCCTCAGGACCAATCTTCCTTCGATGCCTTCCGTTTTCGCCGAACCAGAATGAACGCAATGCATACAAGCGCCAACACGCCGGCGCCGAGCCGTATCATGGTGCTGTTGTCGGAACCAGTATCCGGCGAGGCCTGGATCAGCCAAAGAGCAAACATGAGCATGGTAAGAACTGAATTGCCTTTCTCGTTTCATCCCGGAGCACGAACGCGTTATCACGATCGAAGACATGTTGCAGGCAATGGGGACCGGCGTCGAAGGCTCGATGACAACCGTCCACGCCAATTCTCCCGCCGATGCCTTCAGCCGGCTGGAGACGATGGTCATGATGGCGAAACTCGACTTGCCCAGCCGATTCATTCGCCAACAAATGGCCTCGGTCATTCACCTGTTGGTACAAACCGCGCGCCTCAGCGACGGCACACGAAAGGTAACTCACGTCTCCGAAGTCACAGGCTTGAATAACCTGAGCATTCAAAGACATTTTTATTTTTGACCAAACCGGAGTGGCGGAAGATGGCCGGGTCCTCGGCCGATTTCAGGGCGCGGCTCCTTCGGCTGAGTTCATGGAACGGCTGCGGTTGTCAGGAATACCGGTCTCGCCTGGACTTTTCGACGAGGTCGTCTCGATCCAATAGACCATGAAGCGATTCCTCCACACATCGCTGCTACTGTCATTGTTGTTCCCAACGTGCTTTGCCGAGGAAACGGCGCCGTGGGAAGTGTTTGGCGGTTACTCTTTCCAGAGAGCCGACGTTCGGCAGTATTTCATTTCCAGGCCGACGCCGCTCATTTATGCTGCGCGCCATCACTACGTGAACATGAACGGCTGGGAGCTGTCGGTGACGGAGAACCTGAATCGGTGGTTTGGAGGGACGCTGGATATCATCGGCTATTACGGGTCGCCGGCGGTCGGGAGCGTTACGACTCGAGACCATATCTACTCGATTTTGTACGGGCCGAAATTCATGTATCGAAAAGATACCAACATCGGAGCGCCGGGGCGGCTCATATTCTCGTCTGTACCGTTCGCACATATCCTTTTCGGGGGAGCCCACACGAGCGCGACCGTTGGACCTCCAGGCCCTCATGCCTCGGATTTCTCGTTTGCGATGGCCCTTGGGGGAGGTCTGGATTGGCCTCTCACGCCTGACGCATCCGTTCGCCTCTTCCAATTGGATTACTTGAGGACCAATGCGCTCGGAGCGGGCCAGAACAACTACCGCGCATCGATCGGCGTGGTCTTGCGGCTCGGCAAACCAAAATAGCTCAGTCGTCCGGAATCGCGATGGGTTTTTGCGATCGGACGATGAACACACCTACGAGCACCAACACAACTCCGGCAATCTGGGAAGCTACGGGATTTTCTCCCAGCAACAGCCACCCCGCAAGTAGCGCAACGATCGGTGTGAGATTGTTGAATACGGATGTGCGTGCTACACCGATCGTGTTCAACGCGTGCGCCCAAACAAAATAGCCATAGGCGATCGACAAGAGCGCCGAATACCCCAGACCCAGCCATGCGATGGGCGCAATGCTCGGCCACGGCTGCGCGATGATCCATGGTAGCGACATCGGCACCATCATGGCTGTGCCGGCGATCATCGTCGCGACCGTTAGCCGGATCGGGCCGTATTTGCCTAAAAGGCGAGTGGATTCCGCACTCTGCCAGCCCCAACAGATCGAAGCGGCCATCATGAGTAAATCACCGCGCCAGGATCCTGCCAACGAAATGCCCTCCGAGGCAAACGCCACGATCGCTGCCACGCCGGCCAGCGACATGATGATTCCTATAAGCACGCCTCGGCTGAAACGCTCCCGTCCCATGGCAACTCCAATTAGAAAAGCAAACACCGGGCTCAGCGCCATAATCAGCGCGCCGTTGCCGGCTCCGGTCCTGGCGAGCCCAAGCGCAAATAGGAACTGGTAGAACGCGTTCGTAATAAAACCCAACCAAAGTATCCGGCGAATATCGGGCGAGGCGATCCGGAGACCCTCACCGCGCATTTTCAGAACGAAATACATCGCAGCCGATGAAACCGTGAAGCGCACGGCGTTGAAGGCAATCGGATGGAAGTACCGGAAGGTGATCTTCACGATAGCGTAGTTGAATCCCCAGATCACAACGGTACTCAGCAACAACGCATCAACGGCGTAATGTTTGCGGTCCGGCACGCTCACACGTTAACATGCCAACTATCTGTAGCGGCGGTCCGCGGAGCGCAAGCCCGGCTGGGCGCAGCCTCAAGAGCCGCCGTTGACACAAACAACGCGAGTGTACCGTGCAGATATTCCAATCCGATGGAAAATCGTTTACGCGCCTGACGCCGTCGCCACTCCCAATACCCTGATCTATGCTCGAACGCGAATTCGGCTCGACGGCTGTAAAAGTTCCAGTCATCGGACAAGGAACCTGGAACATGAGACGTGACGGCGGAGAGGCCCTGCGAACAGGCATTGAACTCGGCATGACGCATATCGATACCGCCGAAATGTACACGGGCGCGGAAGAAATCACTGCCGAAGCGATTCGCGGAATCCGAAGCAAGATTTTCCTCGTCAGCAAGGTTGTTCCTTCGAATGCTTCCTACAAAGGGACCCTACGGGCATGCGATGCCAGCCTGCGGCGCCTGAAGACGGATTACCTCGATGTGTACCTTCTCCACTGGTGGAGCGGTTCGCATCCGATCGGGGAAACCATGCGAGCGATGGAAGAGCTCGTGGCGACCGGAAAAGTCCGCTACATCGGCGTTAGTAATTTCGATGTGGACCGTCTGAAACAGGCCCAAAGGGCGTTGACGCGCGACAAAATTATCTGCGATCAGGTGATCTATCACTTGCGCTCGCGCGCGATCGAGAATCATGTTCTGCCGTACTGCGAATCGCAGAATATAGCGGTCGTCGGCTATTCGCCGTTCGGGCAAGGCGATTTTCCTTCTCCAGGCAGCAAACAGGGTAAGGCACTCCAAACGATCGCCGATCGGCACGGAAAGACGCCGCCTCAGGTCGCGCTGAATTTTCTGACGCGGCGGAGGAGCTTGTTTACAATTCCGAAGGCCGGCAAAGTCGAACACGTGAGAGAGAATTCCGGCGGAGCCGGCTGGAAATTAACCGAGGACGACTTAAGGCTCATCGATGGCGCATTCCCACCGGCCGGCAAGGACGAACCTCTCGATATGCTGTAAGAGGATCCTTGAAGCGATGGCGATCATAGAAGCTGTGAAGGAATTGAAGAAATGTTGAATGTGGGGTATTCCCCTCCTCTGCGAGCTCTGCGAGGAGGGGAATACTCTGCGCGAGTCCAATTCATTCACACCTTCAATAGACGGCTACAGTTGGACACTCTCAGCCCCGAACACGCGTGAGGCGATCTGTAGTCCCTCCCAAGCTGCAGGGAATCCTGCATAAGGAGCCATCTGGATCATGGCTTCCAGGACTTCTTCTTTTGTCGCGCCGTTCCCGAGCGCCATCCGGATGTTCAATTCGATAGCGCTGGTTCGTCCGAGGGCGGTCAGTGCCGCAATCGTGCAGAGGCTGCGGGTCTTTAGATCGAGAGTGTGACGAGTCCAAATCTGTCCAGCCACGAAAGAAAGGATCAGGTGTTCCAGTTCGGGTGAGAGTTGTCTCCATCTCTGGCGCATGCGTTCGGCTTCTTCTGAGCCCAGCATTTTCTTAAGGATAGCTAAACCATCTTCGAGGTGTTGTTCATCAGTCATACTCGTTAATTCCCGAGTCTGAATCCGTAACCGGCGCTGACGTCGATCGCCTGCCCGGTGATGGCGTCGGATTCCGGGGAACAGAGAAAAAGGACAACGTCGGCTACCTCTTCCGGCAGAACCATCCTCTTTAATGCTGTAGCGCGAACGTACTCTTGAAACATTTCGTCTACGCTTACGCCGGCGGCCGCAGCGCGGGCCCGGATAACGGAGTCGATCAGCTCGGTCCGTGTTGGTCCGGGGCAAACGACGTTGACCCGAACATTGTATGGCCCGAGTTCCTGTGCAAGCGTCAGGGTCAATCCGACCAGTCCCCACTTCGAAGCCGCATAGGGTGCGCGTAGCGGATACGCCATCTTGCCGGCAATGGAAGAAATATTAATGATTCGGCCGGTCTTTCTTTCGATCATTGAAGGGATGACTGCCCGGCTCAACACAAATGGCGTGCGGAGATTGGTCTGTAGCGTCTTGTCCCAATCTCCTGTGGCAAGCTGGTCTGCCCGGCCGGTCGGTCCTGTAATTCCGGCGTTATTGATGAGAATGTCCACGGGCCCGAGGTCCCGGACGACGGACTTTACAACCGAATCGACCTGAGCATCGTCGCAGAGATCGACCCCGTAGGATTTGAACCTGAAACCCTTCGACTGAAATTCCGCGGACGTGCTTTTGAGCGCCGGGTCGTCCAGAGCTGCAATGCCGCCTGCGGCGCCTGCAGCACAAAGCTTTTCCGCGATCGCTTTCCCAATCCCCTGACTTCCGCCGGTCACCAATACGATTTTGTCCTTCAGCATCATGAGGAGGATATACTGTGCACGATCTTGGGAATTCTGCAAGGAGGAATCATGCGAACAATGAGCGCAGTCGCTTCAGTGGTAATTCTGATTGGCGTGAACACCGGCGCACGGTTTCCTCAGGATTTTGAGCTAAGATTTTTCGAAGGAGGATTACCATGGCTGGACTTGCTGAGAAAACCTGTGTTCCCTGCCGAGGGGGAGTGCCGCCCCTGACGGGCGAGCAAATCAAGCCGTTGGCTGCCCAGGTCGAGGGCTGGCACGTTATCAACAATCACCACATCGAGAAAGAGTTCAGATTTCCCGATTTCAAAACGGCCCTGGATTTTACGAATAGGGTTGGCGCGGTCGCGGAAGAGCAGGGGCATCATCCTGATATCTATTTGGCGTGGGGCAAAGTGGGAGTGAGGATCTGGACGCACAAGATCGACGGTCTCACCGAGAGCGATTTCATCCTGGCGGCGAAGATCGATAGAGCGTAATTCAGCGACCCACCCCGAATTCCTCGCACTTCAGGAATTCGGGGTGCGTCCCCTAGTTCGATTGTGCGGGCCGCAGCGTAAGTTTCTGCACTCTCCAATTCAGGGTCTCGGCGACGTAGATTTCGTTTTCGCCGTGGCAGTCCATCGCATGGACGGTGCCGAACTCTTTGAGGAGTTTCCCGGCTCGGCCGAATTTACCGACGATCTTTCCGTCGAGCGTCAACTTATAAATCTCCCCATTGTCCAGGGTCGTGCTGGGATTCGAGTTGGACGTGTAGAGGAATTGTCTTGGACCGGGCGTGATGCAGATCGCATACGGTGCGCCGGCATTCGTAATCTGCGTCTTGAAGTTGCCGTCGATATCGAATACCTGGATGCGCTTGTTTTCCCGATCGCCGACGTAGACGTTGTTTTGGGCATCGATAGCGATCGTGTGCGGCAGGTTGAACTGGCCGGGCTCTGTGCCACGCTGGCCCCAGGACTTGATGAACTTCCCGTTCTTATCGAATTTCGCGACCCGGGAGTTGCCATAGCCATCGGCGACGAAGATATTTCCGGCCGAGTCCCACGCCACATCGGTCGGACGATTGAAATTGTCACCCGGGACGCCCGCGCCCGGCGGTCCACCGCGTCCACCGCGTCCGCCTTCGCCTCGTCCGCCTTCGCCTTCACCACCCGAACGTGCGGGGACAACCAGCGCTTCGGGTTTCCGGCCCAAGGTCATGAGCACGCGTCCATCGGGATCGAACTTGATCACCATGTTCGCTCCCTCGTCGATGACCCAGATGTTGTCCTGCCGGTCGACACGTACGCCATGCGCGAAAACGAATCCGTAGAGACCCTGACCGATCTCGCGCACGTATTTACCGGTCTGATCGAATTCGAACAATCGTGCGGAGCTCCGGGCAAACGTTCGATTCGTACCGATCGTCACTTTTGGAGAGCCGGTCCGCGTGTATACGAACACGTGTCCTTTGGAGTTGGTCGCAACGCCGGCTGCTTCACCCATATACAGACCGTCGGGCAGCTTGAGGAAGTTGGGGGCGGAGTCGTAAGGAATTTCCGGGATGCTTTGCGCGAACACCAGACCGGAGAATCGAAACACGAAGACTAAAAGTAAACCAATTGAACCACGCTTCATGGATACCTCCGTTTTCATCTCGCCTTCGACGATGTTTGAACGTGCTGCGGCTTTAGAATGATCTTTTGTATCCTCCAGGCCGTGATCTCGGCAACGACTAGTTCGTTCTCATTCCGGCAATCGATCGCATGGATCGTGCTGAATTCTCCAAGCTGTTTCCCGGGCTTGCCGAACTTACCGACGATGGTGCCGTCCAGTTCCATCTTGTAAACCTCGCCGCTGACGGCCATCAGGCGCGAATCGTTATTGTCGGGATTCGAATTCGAACTGTACAGATATTGGTGCGGGCCGGGACTGATGCAAACGGCCCACGGTGCGCCTACGTTGTCGTAAATTTTGACGAGGTTCAGATCGCTGTCGAGTACTTGAATACGCCTGTTCCCGCGGTCCGCGACGTATATATTTCCCTTGGCGTCGGACGTGATCGAGTGCGGCGTGTTCATTTGTCCCGGTTGCGCTCCACGCGTACCGACTTCTTTGATGAAACGGCCGTTCTTGTCGTACTTCGCAACGCGCGAATTGCCGTATCCGTCCGAAATGTAGATGTTCCCTGCGGGGTCCCAGGTAACATCGGTCGGCCGGTTGAATCGATAAGGTTGCGCGGGAGGCGGTGGGGTTCCGGGCGCCGCCGTTTGGCGCACACCTTCAACGGCTTCTTCTCTTCGGCCCATCGTCATCAGAACGCGCCCTTCCGGACTGAACTTGATGACCATATTGGTTCCTTCGTCTACGGCCCAGATGTTGTCCTGCGAATCGACGCGGACCCCGTGCGCCATCTCGAAACCGTATAGACCCTGGCCGATCTCGCGGACGTAATTTCCATTCTGATCGAACTCGAACAGACGCGTTTCGCCGCTCCGCGTGAAGACGAAAACGTGCCCCTTCGAATTTCGCGCCACGCCGATGCCTTCGCCGAGATACAAGTTCTGCGGCAGTTTCAGAAAATTCGGCACCGTATCGTACGGTAGATCGGGCGCCGTTTCGAATGCCTTCGCTCGAGGCGGCACATTCTGTTGCGCGAACAGAGGAATCGCGGCAAACACAAGTACCGCCACCAAACCAAATCTCAATGCTCGATTCATCGAAGCCCCCTTGGAAAACGTGAAGAAACTGTACACCACACGCCCCGTAGAAGGGAAATTGGAAATCGGACGATTCCTGCATCTCCAATCCGAAATTTCCCGATCCGACTTTGACTTGATTTGCGAGGGGTTTTAGCGGCAATCTTCTCATCCATGCCAGAAAAGGGTCATCTGATCTTGACGGCAATCGGGCCGGATCGCGTCGGTCTGGTCGAGAAACTGTCTGAGTTTATTTCACGCCACGACTGCAATATCGAGGACAGCAAGATGGCGGCGTTTTGCGGGGAGTTCGCGGTCATCATTTTGATTACGGGCGACGGCAGTCAACTTGCCAAGATCGCGCGCGACTATCGTGAGATCGAATCGGAAACGGGACTCACCATCGCCGTCAAAGCACCGTCGGCGCGAAAACCAACAGAGGCGTTCATTCCCTGCAAACTGACCGCTGCGTGCATGGATCATCCGGGGATTGTTCACAGGATCAGCGGCGTGCTCAGCCAACTGGCCGTCAACATCGAATCTATGGAGACGAAGACGTACTCCGCTCCGATGAGCGGCACTCCGCTGTTTCAACTCGAAGCCTCCCTTGCCGTGCCCGTTCGCACGAATATCAACCAGCTCCGCGAACGCTTGGCAGACGTCCAGCGAGATGAGAACATCGATATCGAAATCACGGTAATCAAAGGATAGACGATGCCGACCGAACTGAAGATTCGCGTGAACGAGCGGGTGTGGACGATCGAGTCCCCGCCAGACACACCGCTCTTATAGCGAGGCAAATCCGTAACAATTCTTGAAGGCCTGCCGCAGTTTGTTCATTCTTCTTCCCCACGCGCACCGACTTCATCGAAGCTGGAGACGATAGGGTGATTATGTGGCGGCTGAAGATGATTTCCAGGCCGTACGCACAGCAGAGTTTGCATACCAGCGGTGCGGGCGGCATCAAGCTCGCGAGTCACGTCTGAGATAAAGAGGATGTCCGCGGCCGGAATGCCAAACGAGTGTGCGATTCGCCCGTAGCTTGAGGCATCATTCTTCGGCCCGGTGGTCGTGTCGAAGTATCCGTTGAGGTACCTGGTGAGGTCGCCTGCACTGGTCGTGGAGAAAAGCAGGCGCTGGGCCAGGACGCTTCCCGAAGAGAAAATGCGGACATCGATCTGATTGCTGCGCCAGCGTTCGAGCGCCGGCGGCACATCTGGAAACACTTCGCCGCGGAGTTCACCGTTTTCATAACCGTTGAGCCAAATCTTGCCCTGGATATTTTTCAGCGCAGTTGATTTGCGATCCTGGTCCATCAGCCAGTGAATATAAGCAAGGGGTCCGGCGGACCAGGGCGGCGGATTCGTACCCTGGCGAATATCATTCTCGTGTTCGTGCTGAAGCTCGATTAGATTTGCGTTCTTCACGAATTCCGCCGCGTGGCGGCGAGCAAATGGGAAGAGGACATCGTAGACGAATGAGATGGGCGTAGTCGTACCTTCGATGTCGAGCAGAATGCCTTTTATCGGCATTTGCCCGCATCAAGCCATGTAGGCGTGGCCGAGACAGACCGGCTCGAACCCTTCGTCAACGCCGCTATCCGTGTACCACGGCGTCCATCCCGATGGATCCTGAAACAACCGGATGCAGCGGATATGTTTATCGGTGCAAAGATCAAACCAGTGCAGCGTGCCCCGCGGTACGCGAATCAAGTCCCCGGGTTCTACTTCAATGGAAACGACTGGGGAGGTCTTGGGATTCACGTGGAAGACTCCGTGGCCCTGTACGGTGAACCGGACTTCGTCTTCATCATGCCAGTGTTCGCGGCTGAACTTGGCCAGCATGGCGTCCAGGCCGGGCGTTTGAGGATTGACATTAATCACGTCGGCAGTGACGTAGCCCCCGCGAGCCTTCAGCTTGTCAATCTCGGCAGAGTATGCCTGCAGGATGTCTTCTTGCGTCGCATCCGGCCGGAGCGGTTGTGAGGGTTCCCAAACATCGTACTCGATGCCGATCCTGGTCAAATATTCGCCGACGGCCGCCTGGCCCGTGATTGTGCGATTTTCTTCCGGAATACGAAGTACCGCCATAAGGTCTCCTTCTATTAGCGTCGGGCCGACCGGCCTATTAGCGTCAGGCCGACCGGCCGGATTGCTTCGGTACGCGCCTGCGGCGCCTTCTTCCTACCGGCCGGTTCCCCCACGCCTCGCTCAATATTGTGGCTCCATCATCTGCCGCCGGCCAACGGATTCCAACAAGAATTCCAAAATTTCGACGTGGCGGCCAGCCTCCGCTAAATCTTTCCCCCAAGTGTACATTCCGTGGCGCCGGATAAGAAATCCGTGAACCTGGGGGTTGTGTCCAAGCATCCGTTTCGTTTCCCCAGCGAGTTCTTCCATATCCTGGCTGTTTTCCAAAATCGGCAGCCATTCGCGATGTTCATGCGTACTGACCCCATCGAGGCCCTTCAACATCTCATAACCTTCGATAAAAAATCCACCACTGCCGGCGTGGTAATCCGACAGAACAGTGCTCCACACCGAATGCGTATGGAGAACGGCTCCGGCACCCCGGGTTTCAACGATGGCAATATGCAGCAGCGTTTCGGCAGACGGCTTACCCGGAGTGGAGTTCAAAGCCCGGCCGCCGCCATCGACCTCGAGAATCTGGCCGGGCGTGAGCCGGCCTTTATCGACGGAACTTGCGGTAATGGCTAAGCGAAGGGGTTCGCGCTCAACAACGGTACTGAAGTTCCCGCTTGTTCCGAGAGCCCAGCCCCGGCGATGGAAATCCCGCGCGAGATTGACCAAGTCGTCGATCGTGGCCGATTGGCTCATGGTGCGGAATTATAATACGGCCAGAGTGGGGGACCGGCCGAATGCCACTTCAAGGAGGCCGCCGCGAAGCGCAAGCCCGATAGGGCGCAGCCTCAGTAAAAAGCTGCGTACCTCCAGTAGGCAGGCCGGTGGGCCCAACGTAAATAAATGAGTCCTGAAAAACGACGAGGCCGGGGAGCCGCGAGCAATCCTGCCAATCGATTCGAAACGTTGTCCTACCACTCGTCCGACTGGGACGAGCCGGAAGATCCCGCGCCGCAGACGCTGTTTCTGAAGGATGACACCCGAACCATCATTAATTATAACGACAGCCCGGATGTCGGTTTTTCCGCCAGCATCAATCCGTATCGAGGCTGCGAGCACGGCTGTGTCTATTGCTTTGCGCGGCCTAACCACGAATATCTGGGGTTTTCGGCCGGTCTGGATTTTGAAAGCAAAATCCTGGTGAAAGAAAACGCGCCGGATTTGCTGCGGCGCGAATTGTTATCGCCGAAGTGGGTGCCTCAGGTGATCGCAATTAGCGGTGTCACGGACGCCTATCAACCGGTCGAGCGGCGATTGCAGCTGACACGGCGCTGTCTGGAGGTTCTCGTTGAGTTTCAGAACCCCGTCGTGATCATCACGAAAAACGAACTCGTAACGCGGGACATTGATCTGCTCGGAAAGCTTGCGGGTCTCGATGGGGTCTTGGTTTTCATTTCCGTAACTTCACTGGACAGCGAGCTGGCGCGTGAACTGGAGCCACGCGCGTCGCAGCCGGGCCGCAGGCTTGCGGCGATCGAAGCGTTGTCACGTGGGGGAATTCCGACGGGTGCGTTGGTTGCTCCGGTCATTCCCGGTCTGACTGATCACGAAATGCCCGCCATCATCTCCGCCGTTGCGGCCGCAGGAGCTGTCGCTGCCGGTTATGTTCCGTTGCGGCTGCCTTACGGAGTTGCATCACTTTTTGACGAGTGGCTCACACTTCACCGGCCTCTGCAAAAAGAGAAAATTCTCAACCGCATTCGCGATATCCGTGGCGGTCGTTTGAATGATC
>Ga0209157_1001087_pt1 | contig 22909 bp, 29 predicted proteins | sample GraSoiAngelo_135_FD_185892 | JGI IMG/M metagenome (GOLD analysis project Ga0209157, IMG submission 185892) | Grasslands soil microbial communities from the Angelo Coastal Reserve, California, USA - 14_0929_05_40cm (SPAdes) (version 2) | ecosystem: Environmental > Terrestrial > Soil > Grasslands ...
GACCCAGGAGCGCCTGCGCGCGGGCACGATCGTGTTGTTCTGGCCCGGCCTCGAGGTCGCGATGTCGCCCTCGGCGCGGGTGGCGGCCATCAGCGTGCGCGCGGCGGGGCGGCCGCTGCCCGACGGCCTCGACGTCGGCGCGCCGCGTGCGCGCGTCGAGGCGGTGCTGGGCCAGGCGCAGGACACGACGGACGAGCGCGCCTTCTACCTCGACGCCGACGGGTTCCCGAACTCGGTGGAGTTCTTTTTTCGCGACGGGCGCGTCACGCGGATCGAGTGGCGCTTCTGGGCGGACTGAGCGCGCTCAGGCGGCTTCGTCGAGCCCGTCGCGCAGCGCGGCCTCGATGATCGTGCGGGCCAGGGCGGGCTCGCATGGCCGCGTGAGCACGGCGACGATGCCGGGACCGTCGAGCGGCGGCAGCGGCGTCTGCGCCGTGCGCAGCAGCACCACGGGCACCCCGCCCATCCCCGGCAGCGAGCGGAACCGCGTCAGCAGCAGCAGGCTCGCGTCCACCGGCGCGTCGAGGTCGTAGAGGATCAGGTCCGGGGGATCGCTGCCGGCCAGCGCCTCGGGCTCGATCCGCCCGTGGCGCAGCTCGTCCATGTACAGCCAGGACACCGCGAAGCCCAGATTGCGGAGTCGGCTGCACAGCACGACGGTCGCGTCGTCGCGGCAGAGCGCCGTCAGCGTGGCCATCCCCCCTGCGCCGCACTCCGCGTGCCGGATATGCCTACACTGCCGTCATGGGAACCCGACTCGGCCTCATGGTCGTCGTCCTGTTCGCCGCCGCCTGCACCACCGGCACGCCCCTGCCCCAGCCCCCACCGCCGGGCGCGGGCGCGACCATGAGCGACATTCGCGGATCGTGGCGCGGGACGTGGGGCGGAGCGCCGGCCGCGCTCCTGATCACCGATCAGCAGGTCAGCGCGGGCTACTCCGGGCTGTACGTCGGCAACTACCAGCTGCTCGGCCACGAGCGTCCCGGCGTGGCCGGCATCCTGACGTCGGAGATCAACACGGAGCAGACCTCGGTGCCCGCGCACGGCTGGTTCGGGGGCGTGGAAGGCCAGCTCACGCTGCGCATCGTGGCCGACTCGCCGAGCGGCCAGCAGCGGCTGACGCTGCGGCCCGACGGCCCGGATCGCCTCGTCGGGATGGGGGACTCGAGCTTTCGCTGGGGTCCGTCGGGACCGATCGAGCTGACACGCGAGCGGTAGTGCGAGCGGGCGTCACGAGGTCCCCCCCTCGAGCGGCCGCGTCATGTCCGCCGGACGCACCCAGCGATCGAACTGCTCGGGGGTGACGTAGCCGAGCTTGAGCGCCGCCTCGCGCAGCGACAGGTGCTCGTGATGGGCGGTCAGCGCGATCCGCGCGGCCTTCTCGTAGCCGATGTGCGGCACCAGCGCCGTCACCAGCATGAGCGAGCGCTCGACGTGCTCGGCGATCACGCGCTCGTCGGGGGCGAGGCCGCGGGCGCAGCGCTCCTCGAACGAGCGGACCGCTTCGGCCAGCAGCTCGATCGACTCGATCACGTTGTGCAAAATGATCGGCTTGTAGACGTTCAGCTGGAAATTGCCCTGCGAGCCGGCGAAGGCCACCGCGTGATCGTTGCCGAAGACCTGCACGGCCACCATGGTCAGCGCCTCCGCCTGCGTGGGGTTGATCTTGCCCGGCATGATCGACGAGCCCGGCTCGTTCTCGGGGATCGTCAGCTCGCCGAGTCCCGCGCGCGGGCCCGAGGCATACCACCGCACGTCGTTGGCGATCTTCATGAGGGCGCCGGCCAGCGTGCGCAGAGCGCCGCTCGTCGCCACCATGGCGTCATGCGCGGCGAGCGCCGCGAACTTGTTGGGCGCCGGGACGAACGGCTGGCCGGTCTCGCGCGCGATCTCCGCCGCCGCGCGCGCGCCGAATTCCGGATGCGCGTTCAGCCCCGTGCCGACGGCGGTGCCGCCCAGCGCCAGCGCGTAAAGGCCCGGCAGCGTGGCACGCACGCCCGCCATCGTCTCGTCGAGCTGGGCCACCCAGCCGGAGATCATCTGGCCGAGCGTCAGGGGCGTCGCGTCTTGAAGGTGTGTGCGCCCGATCATGACGATCCCGGCGTACGCGCGCGCCTTGCCGTCGAGCGTGTTGCGCAGCGCGCTGACGGCGGGCAGCAACGCCTCGATCAGCGCCTGCACGGTCGCCACGTGCATGACCGTGGGAAATACGTCGTTGGACGACTGGCTGCGGTTCACGTCGTCGTTGGGATGGATCGGCTTCTTGCTGCCCAGCACGCCCCCCGCGAGCTGGATGGCGCGGTTGGCGATGACCTCGTTGGCGTTCATGTTCGACTGCGTGCCGGAGCCCGTCTGGAAGACGACGAGCGGGAACTCGTCGTCCCACCTGCCCCCGATGACCTCGTCGGCGGCACGCACGATGAGCTCGGCCTGCTCCGGCGGCAGCTGGCCGAGCGCGCGGTTGGCGAGCGCCGCGCACTTCTTGACGATACCGAAGGCGCGGATGACCGGCCGGCCCCAGCGGAAGCGCCCGCGCCCGATCGGGAAGTTCTCCAGCGAGCGCTGGGTCTGGGCGCCCCAGAGATGGTCGGCGGGGACCTCGACCTCACCGAGCGCGTCTTCTTCGGTGCGGGTCTTCATGATGGACAGAATACGCCCGGTGCTCAGGCCCCGGCGGCGGCCTCGGTGGCCAGCGCGTCGGCGCGCGCGTTGAAGTGGGCGAAGTCGTCGCGCCCCGCCCAGGAGGCGGCGTGGCCGCTCTGGCGGCGGAACCGCACCGCGAGGCGCCGCCGGCCGATCAGCGCGCGGCACGCCTCGACGATCTCGGCAACCAGCGGGTCCTTCGCGCGCCACCGGCCCTCCAGCCACGCGCCCACGCCCTCGTAGTCGTGCACGACGGTCACCGCGGTGCCCTCGGGGAAGAGCCGCAGCGCCAGGTGCAGCGCCGCGAGCTCGGCGAGCACGTTGCGCAGGCGGTTGAGCGCTGCCGTGATCGCGCGCGGCGTCGAGAGCGACGGCAGCCCGGCGCCCGCGAAGACCTGGTGCACGGTGAGGCCCAGCGCCTCGACGATCTCGGGCTCGCCGTCCGCCGTGCGCTCCACCAGGACGACGCCGACGCCGCCGAGGTGGTTGCCGTCGACGAACGCGTAGAGCCCGGGCTCCAGCGCGGTCCCCTCGCCGCGCAGCATGGCCTCGGCCTGCTCGAGGCTGGCGACCGCCTGATAGCGCGCCCCGGAGACCCCCTTCACCGCCGCCGCGCAGGCCGGCCAGGAGTCGTAGATCCCTCGGATGCGCTCGGGCTCGGTGACGACGTAGACCTTGGAGCCGGCCTTAGCCACGCCGCCCGGTGACCGCCTTGACCTGCACCTTCACGTCGGTCGCGCCCGCGACCGTACGGTAGAGCGGTCACCGCTGGCGATACGTCTCGACGAGCGACTCCGCCTGCGTCTGGCTCACGCCGGCCAGCTCGAAGCTCATGCTCACGCGCGCGAACCGGTTGGGCTCGGCGGCCGTGCGCGTGCCCTCGATGGTGACGTCCATGCCGGCGAGCGGCACGTCCGTCTCCTTGGCGTGCATCTCGATCAGGGTCACGCCGCACGACGACACGGCGGCGAGAAACGCCTCGCTGTTGGTGAACGCGTCCGCCTGCGGTCGCGACGACGAGTCGAACGCCACCGTCACCCCGCGCGCGGCGTTGCGCGCGCGCCCCAGCACGCCCGAGCTCGACGACCGGATCGTTTCCACCTTGTCCTGGCTCATGGCGGCCTCCTTGTCGGCCGATGATACCTCGCGGGGGAGGATTCAGCGGCGCGGCGGCCCCGCGCTGAATCCCTCGAATTCCGTCACGCTGTCGGCCTTCGACCAGACGCCCACCCGGCCCGGCTCCGCGAACGTGTCGTCACGGACGGCGAACAGCCGGGCGCCGTCGAAGTGCACCGTGAACTCCGGCCCCGCGAACTCCACGCGGAGGGTGTGCCAGGCGTCGCTCGTCACCGTCGTCTTGACGCCGTAGGCGCGCGCGGCGGCGCCGACGGGCTTGAGATCGGACCGACGGCCGCCCACCATCTTGTAGGCGACGACGTTGTCCTCCAGCGCGTTGGCGCGCGCGACGTAATAGTTGTTCGCGTCGCGCCAGCGCCACACGACGCCGCCCGCGCGATCCTCGCGGCCCTCGCGCGGGCGGAAGCGGGCCTCCACGAACCCGTCGCGCAGCGGCTCGCCGGCCACCGCCCACCCGAAGGCCGCGCCGCCGCGGTAGGCGAGGCTCGCGCCGTCCTGCGTCCAGCGCGCCGTGCCCTTGCCCGTTCCCCCGGTCGTCCACGTCATGTCCGCGCCGACGCCGTGTGTGAGCATGAGGATGAGGCTCACGCCGATGACAGCCGCACGCATAGGTCCTCCAGCCGCGCCACGATCGCGTCGCGCGCGGCGCCGTAGCCGTCGCTGATCGCGGGAACGTCCCAGCGCTCCACCTTCTGAGCGCCGCGGAGCCACGGCCCGAGGTCGCAGCCGAAGCTCACGATGTGGTCCGCGCTGGCGACGTCGTGGAGCGTCACCGGCCGCGGCCGCGCGATGCTCGGGGCCAGGCCATCGGCGGCGAGCCCCTTGGCCGTCCCCGGCGTCAGCTCGGCCTCGGGCTCGGTGCCCACCGCCGTCGCGGTGACCGCGAGCCCGCGCCCGCCGGCGAGCCGGCGGAAGTGCGTCGCGGCGACGACGCTCTTGGCGGCGCCGTGCAGGCACGCGAAGAGGACGCGCCGGCCGGCCGCCGCAGGCGCCGTCTCGCGGCAGTGGGCGTAGAGCGCGTCGTAGAGCGGAAACTGCAGGCGCATGTTGTCGTGATCGTCCCGCGCGATCACGCGGAAGCCCGAGGCGGCCGCATAGAGGCCGGCGGACTCGGGCGTGAGACCGCGCGCGTCCGTGTCGGCGCCGCGGACGATCGGCGCCAGCGCGGCCAGCGCCGGGTCGTCCAGCTCGTAGCGCTCGACGAAAGCATCGAACGAGCAGCGCGGGCCGTGGTGCCCGAGCTCGACGTTCGGGACGTCGTACGCCACGGCGCTCTCGCGCTTGGCGATCGCCAGCACCTCGCGGTCGGGGACGAACAGGAACTCCGGCGCGGGATCGATGAACCGCGCGATCAGCCAGGGACAGGCGATGCGATCCACCCGCGCCTTTTCACGTGTCACCCATTTCATGGTCAGCCTCCTCGAAGTCTCGGCGATGGTTCCGCCGGTTTCAGGCTCGATCGACGTAGACCGCCGCGCGATGCGAGGCGGGCAGGAATGCGTAGACCAGGTTCGCGGGCGCGTCGAACGCGAGTGTGTGCGCGCCCTTCTCGGTGGTCAGCGTCTGCAGCCGGCGCAGGGTGCGGGTGTCGAACACCTCGACGATCCCCGGGTCGCCGACGGCGACGTACAGGTGCTGCAGCGTGGGATTGAAGAAGACGACGTCGGGCACGCCCTGCAGGTCGGCGCCACGGAGCAGCTCGCCGCGGTCGGCGTGGACCTCGAGCAGCCGGCCGCCGTCGCAGGCGCAGAACAGCCGGCGCCCGTCGACGTCGAGATCCAGGCCGTGAGGCCCGGCGCTCGGGATCTCGACGCTGCGCCGCGCGGCCCCGGGATCGCGCGCCTCGAGCGCGACGATCCGCGGCGGGTCCGCGATGTTGACGTGACAGACGTCGGCCACCGGGTCGTAGACGGCCCAGCGCGTCCGGCCGGGAACCGGCACGTCGGCGACCATGGCCATGGTCGCGACGTCTACCACGGACACGGTGAACGAGCCCGGCACCGCGGGGTCGCCGACGTTGGCGACGAAGAGCCGGTGCCGGCGCGCGTCGTAGGCGAGGCCGTTGGGGCGCACGCCGACCGCCGTCCGGGTGACGGCATGCGGCGCCGCGACGGCGACGACGCCGACGGTGTTCTCCCCGCGGTTCGACGTGAACACCAGGTCGCGCTCGTCGCTCACGAGCGCTCCGGCCACCGCCGGCAGCCCCGTGATGCTCTCCACGAGGCGGCCCGCGGCGGCGTCGATCACGTCGACCGCGTCGTTGGCCGTGTGCGCCACGAAGACGCGCCGCGTGCGGCGATGCACGGCGGCGTGATCGAATCCGCCCGCGCCCGCGTGCGGCGGCAGATCGACGTACCCGACGAGGTCGAGCACGGCTATCTCGCGCTGTTGGTCTGGTCGAGCGCCGCCTTCAAGCCCCGCGCGAGCTTGACGGCGTCGTCGGTCGCCCAGAAGTGCATGTAGAAGAGCCGGGGGGAATCTTGAAGGCCGTGGTTGTGGAGCGCGGTCACGTCGATGCCGTGCTGCCGGAGCGTGCGCGCGACCGGGTTGACCTCCTTGTCGAGCAGCACGAAGTCCCCGGTGATGGCCGCCTTGCCCTCGCCCATCGGCTGGAAGTTCATCACCGTCGCGATGCCCATCGCGGGCAGGAGCGGGTGGCCCATCGCGGTGATCGCCTCCGCGCGCGCCGCCGTGACCTGGAACACGCCGGCGCCGATCTCCCGGCCCGGACGGCCGAGCGCCTGCTCGATCGGCTTCGTGTCGAGGACGGGGCCGCCCGCGGCGGCCGGCGGCGCGGGGCTGCCGAGCGGCGTGCCGCTGGCCGACAGCGCCTGGCGCAGCGACTTCGCGAGCTGCACGGCGTCGCCATGGCCTTCGTAGTGCACGTACATCACGTGCGGCGACATCTCGTTGAGGTGGTTGTGCACCGCGGTCACGTCGAGCCCGCCGCTCAGCAGGCCGGACGTCACGGCCGGCACTTCCTGGTCGAGGAGCACGAGATCGCCCATGACCATGGCCTGATCACCGACCTGCTTGAAGGCGGCATACGAGCCGAGCGCGAAGCCGGCCTTGACCGCCACACCCTTCACCGTGACCGAGAGATCGGTGCGCGGCATCCCGACGCGGAAGACGTCGCCCGCCTGCAGCTGCCCGGTCTTGCCCAGCGCCTGTTCCACCGCCTTCCAGTCTGGAGCGGCGGCCAGCGCCGGTCCGCCCGCGGCGGCCAGGACCGAGGAACACGCCGGCGATCACGATTCGAGATGGCATGATGACTCTCCTTCCGAGGGAGGCGACGCTGTCGTCTCCGTTACGATGTCCGCTTCAAGACCGCGTAGAGCCCGTCGAAGATCGCCATGCCGCGCTCGAGCAGCTCGTGATCGTCGGACGTGCTCGCGGCCAGGCCGCGGATGGCCAGGTCGACGCCCATGGCCTCGCTGCGGCTGAACTTGCCGTCGTGCAGGTCGGCCTCGTGCACGACCTCCGCGATGACCCGCACGCGCCGGTCCTTGATGCCGAAGCGCTTGACGAGCGTCTCGAAGGTGCAATCCTCGCCGTGGTGTCCGAAATCGGCCCCGAGGACGTCGAACGGCACGCCCTTGCGCGCGGCGTCCGCGGCATCGGCGAAGCCGAACTTCGCGTCGGGGTCGCAGAAGCGCTTGATGAGCCACGCCGAGGCGATGCGGTCGATGTGCGGGCGCGGACGGGTGACCCACGTGCTTCCCGACGGCGGCAGCGACGCGCGGTGTCGTCCCCCCGCCGGGCGCGGCCGCGTCTCCGCCGCCCGCAGCCGTGCCGCCGTCGCCTCCCAGAGCTTGCGGGCCCGGTCGCCGGCCGGCGCTTCCAGGTGGTCGATGCCCTGCACGCGGTCGAGCTCACGCTTGAGTCCGTCCAGCGTGCTCCGGAGCTTGGCGGCGTGGCCGGCCACGTTGGCGCGGTGACGGTCGAGCTGAGCGAGGATCTCCCGGCAGCCGTGCACGACGGCCTGATACTCGACGGTGCGGGCCTTGTGGAACAGCGCGCGCACCTGCTCGTCGGCCATGTTCTCGATGCGCTCCACGTGGACGAGCGTCGCCTCGCCGCGGATCGTCTCGATCTCCTGCACGAGCCACTGGAAGAGCTCCGTCGTCTCCGCGGTCTCCGGCAGGATCCACGCCGAGCCGCGCAGGCGGACGGCGCCCATGCGCTGGAGCTTGCGCCACACGCCGACGCGGTGCCGGGTCGGCGTGGGCGGGAGGGTCGCCAGCAGCATCAGCCACCGCATGGTCGCAATGTAACGATTGCTACATTCTCTGTCAAGTGTTACATTGCCCACCAGCCCGGAGGGAAGCCATGGACACCGACCACGCACCGGCGCGCGTCCCGATTCGCCAGCTCGTCCTCTACTTCCTGCGCCTGGGCCTCCTCGGCTTCGGCGGGCCCGTCGCGCTCGTGGGGCAGATGGAGCGGGAGCTCGTCGCCGATCGGAAGTGGGTGACGCGGGAGGAGATGCGGGAGGGCATCGCCGTCTGTCAGTCCCTGCCCGGCCCGCTGGCCATCCAGGTCGGCATCTGGCTCTCCTACATCCGCGGCGGATTCTGGGGCGCCTGGGCCGGAGGGTGGGCGTTCATCCTGCCGAACTTCGTCATCGTGGCGGCGCTGGCCGCCCTCTACGTGCATTTCGGCGGGCTGTCGGCGGTGAGCGCGATCTTCTACGGCGTGAGCCCGGCCGTCATCGCGCTCATCCTGCACTCCTGCTATCGCCTCACCAAGCTCGGGATGAAGGACGCCGTCGAGTGGGTGCTCGCGGCGGCAGCGTTCGTGATCACCGTGGCCGTCCAGGCCGAGGTCGCCCTGGTCTTCGTCGCCTGCGGCATCGTCGGCCTCGCGTATTACGGCTCGCTCTTCCGCGCGCGCTCGACCGCGTCGACGAGCGCCCTCCTGCTGGCCGTGCCGCTCGTCGTCACCGCGCCGCAGGTGAGCCTGGCGAAGCTGCTGACGTTCTTCCTCAAGGCCGGCTCGCTCACCTTCGGCAGCGGGCTCGTGATCGTGCCGTTCCTCGAGAAGGGGCTCGTGCAGCAGACGGGCTGGCTCAAGGAGCGCGAGTTCCTCGTCGCCGTCGCCATGGGCATGATCAGCCCGGGCCCGGTCGTGATCACCGCGACGTTCGTCGGCTACCTCGTCGCGGGGTTCTCGGGCGCCCTCGTCGCGACCCTCGGCATCTTCCTGCCCTCGTTCCTGCTCGTGCTGATCGTCGCGCCCATCCTCGTGCGCTACCGCGCGAACGCGAACGTGCAGGGATTCGTGCGGGGCGCCTACGCGGCGGCCATCGGCACGATCCTCGGCGCGTGCGTGCTGCTCGGGAAGATCGCGATCGGCGACTGGCTGACGGTGCTCGTCGCGCTGGCGAGCCTGGCCGTCCTGTTCCGGTGGAAGGTCAGCAATCCGCTGCTGATCTTGGGCGCCGCCATCGTCGGCCTCGTCGCCTTCCCCCTGCTCCGGCCGGAGTGGGTGTTCGTGAAGTAGCATCGGGATGACGAGCGTGGATTCCGCCCGGGCGCGCGTCAGCGCCGCGCTCGGGCTCGAACGCAACATCGTCGCGGTCTCGGTGGCGATGTTCCTGCTCGCCCTCGGCGAGAACCTCTGGAAGCGCTTTCTGCCCAAGTACCTCGAGATCCTCGGGGCGCCGATCGCCGCCATCGGGCTCTTCGGGACGTGCGAGGACTTCCTCGATGGCGTCTACCAGTACCCGGGGGGGTGGATCGGCGATCGATACGGCCGGCGTCGCGCGCTCCGGCTCTTCGTCGCGCTCGCGATGATCGGCTACGGACTCTACTGGCTGGCCCCCTCCTGGCCCTTCGTGTTCGCGGGGCTGCTCTTCGTCATGGCCTGGTCGAGCATGGCCAGCCCGCCGCTGTTCGCCGTCGTCGGCGACGCCCTCCCCAGGGACCGCCGCGCGCTCGGCTTCACCGTGCAATCGATCCTCAAGCGGGTGCCGATCGCCGTGGCCCCCACCCTCGGCGGGCTCGTGATCGCCGCCTACGGCGTGCGCGACGGGGTTCATCTCGGACTCGGCGTCACCGTCGTGCTCGCCGCCGTCGCGCTGGCGGCCCTGGCGCGCATCGATATCCCGGTGCGGGCGGACCCCGTCCCCACGCACATCCTGGGGGTGTGGCGATCACTGCCCCCTCCGCTTCGGTGGCTCCTCACCTCGGACATCTTCATCCGGACCTGCGAGGGCCTGGTCGATGTCTTCCTCGTCCTCTACGCCATCAACGTGATCGGCGTCAGCGCGCCGGCCTACGGGATCCTGGTCGCGGTGCAGATGACGGCGGCGATCGTGAGCTACCTTCCCGTCGCGCGATTCGGGGACCGCTTCGGCCGCAAGCCCTTCGTGATCGCGACCTTCGCGGCCTTCGCGCTCTTCCCGGTCGCCGTCGTCCTCGCCTCGGACTTCCCGGGCCTCGTCGTCGCGTTCGTCGTCGGCGGCGTGCGCGAGGTCGGCGAGCCGGCCCGCAAGGCGCTCATCGTCGATCTCGTGCAGCCCACGATGCGCGCCCGCTCCGTCGGCCTCTACTACCTCGTCCGCAGCCTTGCCATCGCGCCCGCGGCGTTCATCGGCGGACTGCTGTGGGGGGTGACGCCGGCATTGCCGTTCTGGGTGGCGGGCGCCATCGGCCTCGTCGGCGTGATCGTCTTCACGGCGACGGTCGAGGAACGGTACGCCGGATGACGGACGACCACGCGGCGCCGTCCACGGGGCAGCGCTGGGTGGTGCTCGAGCCGGGTCGACCGGTGTACCATCGCGGTGGCCGACATCCCATCGAAAGGCCATCGAAAGGCGGAGACTCACATGGCGTCATCGGACAGGATCGCGATCGTCACGGGCGCGGGATCGGGAATCGGGCGGGCGTCGTCGGTCGCGCTGTCGCGCGAGGGCTGGTCGGTGGTGCTGGCGGGACGCCGCAAGGACGCGCTGCAGGAGACGGCGTCGCAGTGCAAGAGCCGGACGCTGGTGGTGCCGACGGACGTGGGCGACCCGGCGTCGGTGAAGGCGCTCTTCGCGAAGACGAAGGAGACGTTCGGCCGGCTCGACCTGCTCTTCAACAACGCCGGCACCGGCGCGCCGGCGGTGCCCCTGGAGGACCTCACCGTCGAGCAGTGGAAGACCGTCGTGGACGCCAACCTCAACGGCGTCTTCTACTGCACGCAGGAAGCGTTCAAGATCATGAAGAGCCAGACGCCGCGCGGCGGCCGCATCATCAACAACGGCTCGATCTCCGCGCACGCGCCGCGCCCGAACTCGGCCCCCTACACCTCGACCAAGCACGCGGTGACCGGGCTCACCAAGGCCGCGTCGCTCGACGGCCGCAAGTACGACATCGCGGTCGGCCAGCTCGACATCGGCAACGCCGAGACGCCGCTCGCCGCCCGGATGAAGAACGGCGTGCCGCAGGCCAACGGCACGATCATGCCCGAGCCGCTCATGGACGTCGAGCACACGGCACGCGCGATCGTGCACATGGCCTCGCTGCCGCCCGACGCCAACGTGCTGTTCATGACGGTGATGGCGACCAAGATGCCGTTCGTCGGCCGCGGCTGACGCGCCGCTCGGCGCGTGATGCCGTCCGCCACCGAGCGCGTGGCCGCGCGGGTCGCCGAGCTCCGCGCCCGGCGCGGGATGACGCAGGAGTCGCTCGCCGCCAAGGCGCGGATCAACCGCGTCACGCTGGCGCGTCTCGAGCGCGCCCAGCACCCGCCGAACCTCGACACGCTGGCGCGGATCGCGCGCGCGCTCGGGGTGGGTCTCGTCGACCTGGTGAAGTAGCGTCTCCGGACCGAGCCGCGCTCACCACGGCGACGGGGCGCCGGCGGGCAGCGGGATGTCGGCGACGTTCAGCACCATCGAGACCAGCGTGTAGTAGCCGCTGACGCCGATGAGATCGACCACGCCCTGCTCGCCCAGCAGCGCGACGGCCTGCCCGAACACGGCGTCGTCCACGGCGTGCCGGCGATGCAGCGCCGTGCAGAAGTCGTAGACGATCGCCTCGTCCGGCTTCATCCCCGCCGGCCGCCGGTTCTGCGCCAGATCGTCGGCGATCGACTCGGCGAGCCCGCCCTTGATCGCGAACGGCCGGTGAGCGTACCACTCGTACTTGCTGCCCCAGAAGCGCGCGTTGATCAGGATCGCGAGCTCGTTGAGCCGCGCGGGCAGCGACGAGTTGAAGCGCAGGTGCTCGCCCACCTTCTGCACGCGATCGGCCAGCTCCGGGCTGCGCAGGAGCACGCCGAACGGGCCGCGGACCCCGCCGCGCGGCCCGCTGGCGATGGCGTCGTGGACGCGCTTCTGGGCCGGGGACATCCGCTCGGGCTCCAGGCTCGGGAAACGCATAGGGTCGGATCCTCCCGCGCCCACGCTACTTGACCACGCTCGCGCGCGCCAGTAGCCTGCTCCCACGCCGTCGATCGACTCCGCCGCGCAACGGAGGACTCTCATGAGGGTGCGTTACCCATTCCGCACTGCCGTCGTCGTCGCGCTCGCTCTCGGCTTCGTCGTGGCGCTTGCTGGCGCCGCGCTCGCGGACGAAACGTGCAACTCGCCCTACGTCACGAAGCTCATCAAGGGCCAGGAGGATTACGTCTACGTCTGGGCCCTGGGCGTCGAGGGGCTCGGCGACGGCTCGGACAAGCTCGTGACCGTGGACGTCAATCCGAAGTCGAGCCGCTACGGCAAGGTCCTCAACGCGGTGTCCGTGGGCTCGCGCGGCGAGGCCCACCACATGGGCTTCACCGACGACCGGCGCTTCATCTGGGCCGGCGGCCTCGCCGAGCCGAAGATCTACGTGTTCGACATCGGCACCGATCCGGGCAAGCCGAAGCTCGTGAGGACGATCGCCGACATGGCCGACAAGAGCGGCTACCTCGGCCCCCACACCTACTACGCGATGCCGGGCCGGATGCTCGTGCAGGCGCTCTCGAACACGAAAGACAAGGGCGGCCGCACCGGCATGGCCATGTACAACAACGCCGGCGAGTTCGTCACGTCGTACGCCATGCCCACCGACGGCGGCGGCGACGGCTACGGCTACGACCTCGCCGTGAATCCGAGGAAGAACGTCCTCCTGACGTCCAGCTTCACCGGGTATGACAACTACATGCGGCCGCTCGGCGACGTCGTGAAGGACGCCGAGGCGATGAAGCGCTTCGGCGGCACGATGGTCGTGTGGGACCTCAAGGCGCTGAAGCCCACCAGGGTGCTGAGCGTGCCGGGGGCGCCGCTGGAGATCCGCTGGTCGCTCAAGCCGGGCGACGACTGGGCCATCACCGCCGCCGCCCTCACCTCCAAGCTCTGGCTCGTCAAGCAGGACAAGGGCCAGTGGCAAGCCAAGGAAGTCGGCACCATCGGCGATCCGGCCAAGATCCCGCTGCCCGTCGACATCAGCATCACCCGCGACGGCAAGGGCCTCTGGGTCAACACGTTCATGGACGGCACCACGCGCTACTTCGACCTGAGCAACCCGGAGGCGCCGAAGCAGACCTACCAGAAGGTCACCGGCAAGCAGGTCAACATGATCTCGCAGAGCTGGGACGGCCGGCGCGTCTACATCACCTCGTCGCTGCTGGCCAACTGGGACAAGGGCGGCGCCGACAACGAGCAGTTCCTGCGCGGCTTCACGTGGAACGGCAAGGAGCTGGCGCAGGTCTTCGAGGTCGATTTCACCAGGGAGCAGCTCGGCCGCGCGCACCACATGAAGCTCGGCAGCAAGTCGTTGCGCGCGACGCCGCCGCCCCGGTGATCCGGCGCGGGGGCGCGCGGGCCCTCGTCGCCCTCGGGCTCTGGCTCGCCTGCGCGCTGCCCGCCGTGGCGCACGACGCCGAGCCGCTGCCGGCGCTCGACTTCGAGCCGCCCGCGCCCGGCAGCTACACGCTGCACCGGATCATGGCCGCGCCCGACGGCGAGGTCGTCGGCCTCGACGGCCGGCCGCAGCGGCTCGCGCGCTTCACGCGCGAGCGCATCACGCTGCTCGGCTTCATCTACACGACGTGCGTGGACCCCCACGGCTGCCCGCTCGCCTACCGCGTGTTCGACACGGTGCGCGACGCGGTGGCGGCCGCGCCCACGCTGCGTGACCGCGTGAGGCTGGTGACGCTGTCCTTCGATCCCGCGCGCGACACGCCGGCCGCGATGCGCGGGTACGCGGGCAGCCGCGCGCGCGGCGGCGACGTGCCGTGGCTCTTCCTCACGACGCGGTCCGCGCGCGAGCTGATGCCGCTGGTCGAGGGCTTCGGCCAGGACGTGCGCTACACGCTCGACCGCAGCGGCGGCGCCCCGCGCCGCGAGCTGGCCCACGTGCTGAAGGTCTTCCTCGTCGACCGCGCGGGCTTCGTCCGCGAGATCTACTCGTCGACCTTCCTGCACCCGCAGACCGTGCTCAACGACATCGAGACGCTCGTCCTCGAAGAACGCGGGCGTTGAGTCGCGTCTACCCCGGGGCCGCGCCCTGCGTGGCGACGTAGACGGCGTACAGCGACTGGCTGGCGGCCATGAACAGCCGGTTGCGCTTGGGCCCGCCGAAGCAGATGTTGCCGCACGTCTCCGGCAGCCGGATCCGCCCGATGAGCTTGCCCTCCGCGTTCCACACCGTCACCCCGCTGTAGCCGAGCGCGCGCCCGCCGTTGCTCGAGACCCAGAGGTTGCCGTCGACGTCGGCGCGCACGCCGTCCGGCCCGCACTTGACGCCGTCGATCATGAAGTCGCTGAAGAGCTTTTGATTCGACAGCTTGTTGTCGCTGCCGACGTCGAACACGTGCATGTCGCGGTTACCGCCGGGCCCGGTGTCGCCGGGGCCGCGACCGGTGCTGATGACGTAGAGCTTCTTGTAGTCGGGCGAGAAGCAGAGGCCGTTGGGACTCGACAGCTGGCCTTCGGTGACGACGACGTCGACCTTGCCGACGGGGTCGACGCGATAGACGCCGTGCGGCAGCTCGCGCTTGTAGTCGCCGATTCCCAGCGGCTGACCGAGCCGCTGCTTGAACCGGCCGGCGCGGTTGCTCGGACCGCCGGGTGCGTCGACCGTGCCCTCGTAGAACTGGCCGCCGTACGGCGGGTCGGTGAACCAGTAGGAGCCGTCGGGATGCGGCACGACGTCGTTGGGCGAGTTGAGCCGCTTGCCGGCGTAGCCGTCGGCGATCAGCGTGATCGAGCCGTCGTGCTCGTAGCGCACCACGCGCCGCGTGAGGTGCTCGCACGAGAGCTGGCGACCCTGGAAGTCGAACGTGTTGCCGTTGCTGTTGTTGGACGGCATTCGAAAGACACTCACGCGCCCGTCGTCCTCGAGCCAGCGCAGCTGCCGGTTGTTGGGGATGTCGCTCCAGACGAGGTAGCGCCCCTGCCCGCACCAGGCCGGCCCCTCGGCCCAGAGCGAGCCCGTCCACAAACGCAGGATCGGCGTGTTGCCCTGGCGCAGGCTGTTGAACGACGGATCGATGGTGAGGATGTCGGGATCCGCGCCGTAGACGTTGGGCGCCGCGCCCGGGCCCCAATCGCGCGGCGGCGTGGTGATCACGGTCGCCGGCTCGGCGGGCTTCGGCGGCCCCTGGGCGCGCGCGACACGGGGCGCCAGCGCGACGACGCCGGCGACGGCGCCGGCGGTGATGAGATCACGTCGGGAGATGCGAGCGGGCTCCATGGACGATCCTCCGCGCGAAGAGACGCTGCACGAACCGCCGTCCCTTATATCACTTTCACGCCTCCGCTGCGCCGCACGTACCAGCACGGCCGATAGCCGAAGTGGGGAAACACCGCGTGCGCGCAGATCTCGGTCTGCGGCCGGTCGGTGAACACCTCGAGCTTGCCGCTCTTGAGCCGCGTGGCGAGATACACGGTCATCGTCTCCAGCGCGCCGCCGCGCCCGATGCGGTAGCGCAGCACGAGCGCGTCGGCCGAATAGACGGCGATCGGCAGCGCCACGAGGATGGCGAGCGCGGCGCCGACGACGAGGATCGCGCGCCGGCTCATGGGCCGAGACACGCGCCGAGGAACTGCTCGATCGCGCGATACATCCGGAGCGCGCTCGCCGGATCGCCGAAGGCGCCGTGCCCCTCGTCGGCGAGCACGAGGTACTGCACGTCCTTGCCGGCGGCGCGGAGCGCGGCGACCATCTGATCGGACTCCCGCTGTTTCACGTTCGGGTCGTTGGCGCCGTGGATGACGAGCACCGGCCGCCGGACGTCGGCGGCGCGGAACAGCGGTGACTGGGCTTCCAGGCGCTGCCGGTCCTCCGGACGGCTCACGTCGCCGTAGTACTTGCGGTAGTAGGGCTCGAAGAAGCTCCACGTCCAGTACGACGGCCGTCCCTCCAGTTGCGTCACGAGGTTCGACATGCCGAAGAGATCGACGCCGCAGGCGAAGACCTCCGGCGTGAACGTGAGGCCGACCAGCGTCGCGTAGCCGCCGTAGCTGGCCCCCATGATCGCGACCCGTGCCGGATCCGCGATCCCCTGCTCCACCGCCCAGCGCACGCCGTCGAGCAGGTCGGCGTGGATCGCGCCCGCGTGCTGGCGCACGCCCGCCTCGACGAACGCGCGCCCGTAGCCCGTCGACGCGCGGTAGTTGAGCTGGAGCACGGCCCAGCCCCGGCTGGCCAGGAACTGCACGGTCCCGTTGTAGCCCCAGTAGTCGCGCGTCCACGGGCCCCCGTGAACCAGGAGCACCATCGGCACCCGCGCGCGCGCGCCCGGCGGCCGCGTGAGATAGCCGCGCAGCGTGAGACCGTCGCGGCTCGTCAGCGAGATCGGCTCGACGCGCGCGAGCCGGTCGGCGTACGGCGCCATCGCGCTCCGCGACAGCAGCGTGCGCGTTCCCGTCCGCCGATCGAGGAGATGGTGCTCGCGGCCGCGATCGCGCGAGACGCGTACGGTCGCCAGGCGCTCCGCGTCGTCGAAGCTGAGGATGCGCACCTCCGCCGGGCCCGGCTCGCCCAGCGGGGCCAGGTCGGAGGAAAGCGTCGCGTCGAAGACGCGCGACTCCGGATAGTCGGGATGGGCGATCGCGAACAGGGGCTGGCCGGTGAGCGTGCTCACGCCCGCCGTCTCGACGTCGACGACGGCGTGCTCATGGGCGACGGCCGTGATGCCGGTGGCCAGGTCGAGCCGCACCAGCGCATAGCGGTCCCGGCCCTGATTGGTCAGCAGCCAAAGCCCGGCGCGGTCCGTCGTGAACCCCACCGCCCGCGCGTACTCCTCCCCATCCAGCGTGAACAGCGGCTCCCACCGCGCGGAGTCGGGGCGGACGCGCTCGAGCACGCGCGCGCCGGGTGCCTCGCGTCGGATGCGTGCGCGGACCACGCCGTCGTCGTCGGTCATCCACGTGAGCACGTCGCCCGTGTTGTCGACGATGCGCGTCCGCTCGCCCGTGGTCAGCGCGATCCGATGGAGATCGGCCAGCGCGGTGCGCGGCCGGTTCACGCCGACGACGATGTGCTCGGCGTCGGAGCGGATGACCTGCTGGACGAACGCGCGCTGACCGGCGAACGGCGTGAGGTCCCGCGGCCGCTCGCGCGGGCGCTCCGTGTCGGCGACGAAGACGTGCGTGTTCTCGTCGCCATCCCGGTCCTGGCCGTACAGGATCCGCCGGCTGTCCTGCGCCCAGACGAAGGACTGGATGCTCCGGCGCGAGTGCGTGTCGAGCGCCACGACGTCGTCGCCGTCCAGGCGCCTGACGTGCACGGTGAGACGGCCCTCCGCCATGCCGATCCAGGCCAGCCGCGTGCCGTCCGGCGAGACCTTGTGGTCGTAGCTCGTGTCCCGGTTGGCGAAGAAGGCCTCGAGGGGAATCGGCGGCGGCGTCACGGTGGTGGGCGAGGGCGCGCGCGTGCAGCCGGCCAGGAGCAGCAACGACGCGCTGAGCCGCCGACGGCCACGTCCCATGTCACCTGGCGGCTATTCTACGTGTCGCGGGCGGCGGGCGTCAGGGACGGAGCGCCGCGCGCCCGGCGAGGGCGGCGGCCGTCGCGCGCAGCAGGTGCTCGAGATCCATCGGCTTGCGGATGTAGTCCACCGCGCCGCGGCGCAGCGTCGCGCGCGCGAGCTCGGCGTCGGCCTGGCCGCTCACGATGATCACAGGAATGTCGGGACGCGCCATGCGCAGCCGGCGCAGCACGTCCATGCCGTGCACGCCCGGCATCTTGAGATCGAGGAGGATGACGTCCGGAGACTCCACCTCCAGCACCATCAGGCCGTCACCGCCCGTGAGCGCGCCGACGACCTCGTAGCCGGCGTCGGAGAGGATGGCGGTGAAGAGGTCGACGGTATCGGGATCGTCGTCGATGACGAGAACGCGGCCGAGGCGAACGGGCATGAGAGCAGTCTCCGCGAACGGATGGGCCGGGCCCCGCGCCCGTGTCGCCCGCCGCCCTTATTGACGGTGGACGACCTGCAACTGTCACCCACGCCGATTCTGACAGATGAGCAGGCCGGAAGCCAAGAACGCTGGTGGCCCCACATCTTGTCTGGGGAAGGGATTGGCTACTCGGCGGCCGCCAGCCGGGCGAACTGTCGCTTCAGCGCGTTGACATGCGCAAGGTAGCGGCTGACGTCGTGGTCGCCACAGCGCTGCCCGGGCGTCAGCCGGAACCCGCGTCGCGCGTAGGCGTCGCCCGGTCCGGAGCCACACAGGTGGATGACGGCGGCCAGGTCCTGCTTCTGCTCCAGCGTGGCGGCGGCGATCCGCTGGCGCTCCAGCGTCTGGGCCACGCCGCGATCCAGGAGCCCGGCGGTCAGCTCGACGGCGTGACTGGGCACCACGCGAGAGTAGAGGCCGTTGAACCAGCACGAGCGCACGTCGTGCCAGGCGCCCTCTTCGACCACCACGTGGTCGTGAATGCAGTAGCGCCGCGCCTCCCTGAACGTCGCATCGGTGATCTGGTACATCCCCACCGCGCTCGACGCCGGCTGGTACAGCTCGAAGGGATTCCACGTCAGACGCCACCGCCAGTACGTCCTCGCCACGGGATTGCCCGAGCCTTCGACCTGGGCCAGCGCGGCCAGGAGGTCGGGCGTGATGACGGACGTGGAATGCCGGTGAAAGAGCGACCCGTACTGCCGCCACGTCTCGGGCGGCGCCTTGGAGAGCGCGCCGCTCACCGGAAAGAACAACTCCGTCGGCTTGCGGGCGACCTGGTACAACCAGTTCACCGCCAACCACACTGCCAGGACGACAACCGCGCCTACGAGCACCCGGACTCCCAGCGGCGCCACCAGCAGCGCGCGCAGGGCTCGCCGGGCGGATCGGACGACCGGCCAGACGGATGCGATCCGGGCCGAGCGCCGGCGTTTTCGTCGAGACGCGGTCCTGACGGCGCGGGATTGGGCCATGACGGGATAGCTCCAGTATGAGTTTTCTTCGACGACGAGGTCAACGGCGGAAGGTCGAGACGTGGGAGTGGAGCGCAACGTTGCTTGACAATGAGCCGGACGTTGCGGCAGATGCAGGCGGACGGCCGACCACGCAGGACGCTTCCTGCTGGGTGCCGCACGGGCAACGTGTCACCCGTACAGCACCAGGAATGAAAGAGAGGTCACCATGAATCGCTCGCGCGGCATGCTCGTGCCGTTGCTCCCGCTCGCCCTCGTCTTCAGCAGCGTTGCGACCGTCTCCGCCATCATCCTGATCGTCGTCGTGTCGCTCCTGACGCTGTTCGCCGTCGTGGGGGTGAGCTTCACCTACTACGCCGACGTCCGCGCCGTGCCGATGCCGTCGGCCGACGTGGGGGCGTGCGACGTCGTGATCAGCGTTCTCGATGAGCGCGGCGACATCCTGGACACCCGGCAGTTTTTTAACGTCGCCCCGGGGGAAATGGTCTCACTTCAGTATCGAAGCCGCGCCGAGCCGGGTGGGACCGAGCCCATCCGGGCCACGGTGAGGTCCAGAATTTCTTCGACTTCATGGGTAGCAGCACATACGGGGGGTTCGGTCTGGCGAGCGAGACGATGCGCCGGGTAACTGAGGACATTACCGGGATTACCGGCGCATCGCCTGCCGCGTCCAACGATGGTGGCGCCCGGAGGAGTCCGCCCAACCTCCCATCGTTCCGCAGGGCGTCGCGCTAAACATGGGGTCGGCGGCCTAAGGTGTTAAACTGTTCGCGGTGTGCCGAGCGGCTCCGCGCGCGCTACACTGACGGGCCCTTGAAACATTCCGCGGCCGGGCATCCCCGGAGACTGGGGGGAGGCGATGTTCACGAAGATCGCAGAGACGGTCGCCGCATTCCGTCCCCGCCTCGAGATGTTGTTCGAGGAAAAGCGGAGAGAACAACACTCCCGCCAAGTTTCCGGCGACGCGCCGCGGGAGCCGGTCCACGTGGGGCCGGCGCAGTTTGTGATCATCAAGCTCGTAGTACTCTTTGCGGTGGCAATTCCAATCTCCGCACTGGTTGCTACCGTGTTTCACCGCCTCTTCCGCGTCAATTACGAGGTCGTGGGGATGATCACTGCGGCGCTGTTGGCGTTTCTCATTTCGTCTGTGCACCAAGCAATCGTCGACCGCGTCATTGCAGCTTTGCCTACCGCCGACCTGACCAAACACTTCGGGACGAAGGTTGACGCAACGATTCAGAGTCTGCGAGGTCGAAAGCGCGGGAAGTCCCATCCGAAGTAACTGATTAGATGCCCCCGACGACCCCCGTACCGCGTCACGTCGCGGCAATGCGCATCGTCGTGAGCCTGTTCCTGCTTGCAATCGGAATTCTGATCCTCACCGCTCCGAATTTTCTTTTCCCGCACAAGCTCGACGAGGGTGTCCAAAAGATGGCCGTGGGCTGGATAGGCGCCGTCGTGGGTTACTGGCTGGCCTAGCCGTCTGAGGCTCGCGGGCTAGGTGCGGGCTGATCACCGGCGCGGAACGGGCCGACCTCGCGTCCCTGCCCGTGATTCACCTCCGGGGGCTCCACGAGCGGGGAGCGATGGCACGACGGTCACGTGGCGCTCGACCGAGAGTGTATTCCCCCGCCTGGCTCGACAGAGCTCGACACTGATTTGCCGGTTGCAGCCTGGGCCTGTTCGCCGCAGCGGTCGCGCGCCTTGAACAGGTCGACCCGGATATCGGAGCGGTTACCGTACGCGAGTTCTATGACTTGACGCTGCCGTGGCACATGTTCGGTCGCCAACTTCCGAATCCGTATGATCAAGCGGCGGCGTGTCAAGTTCTGCGGGCCGACGGCGTGGACCGGACTTTTCGAGGGCACCGTCGGGGCCATCGCGCGGCCCTCTATTGACCATCCTTCTCCGCGATCGGCGTTTCGGGACTCACCGCGGCGGCGGCTCGCGCGCCCGAGGCCCGGCGGGCGATCAGTTCCAGTCTTGAGAGCGTTCGGGTCGCGCGGGCGCCTTAACGACGCTCGTAGGGGTCAGTCCGCGCACCTGTCGGTCGAGGATTCGCGGCGCGTAGACCGGCCCTCTCCGCTCGTATCTGTCGGGCTTCGATGGCGAGCAGTTGGCTGGCATGGATCGCCACTTCGGCGGCCTTCACCAGGTCCTTCGCCCGTTCGATCATTGCCTCGCCGACGCGGATCAAATTCTCGAGTTCGTCCGGGTCGATCGCGGCTCGTGCCGTCTCGCGGAGATCAGCGTCGTCCATCGCGCTGGGCCCCCGGCGGCGCATACATCAGCTCGGCGTTGGGCTGAAGGCCAAGCCAGATGCCACGGGGTCCGACGCCCGATGCGCCTGTCGGAGGCCCGATGGACGGCGCGCCGACCCTACCCCATTCGGCGCCCGGGCGCAGCCTCGTGCGGTGGGCCTCCACTGAGAGTCAGTCAGACGGACGGCGCAGGGGCCGGCGACCTGAGCGGATCCGGCGGCGGGACTGCTCGATGAGCTCGCGCGAGCGGCGGTTCATCGTACGGGACAGGCGAATCGTGTCGTCGGTGACGAGCAGTCGCCAGCAGCGGAAGTGGAACCGTTCGCCGTCCACGAGGGAGCCGGGATCGTCGTCCGCCAGCGGCTGGCTACAGTGAACACACTTCGTGCGATAGACGATCGCCACCACCCTGCGCCGGCAACTCGTACAGATCGAGGTGGGGTGGAAGTCAAGACCCCTGTCGAGGAGCCCGGTGGTGATCTCGCGCATGTCGCTCAGGGTTGTTCCGCACACGAGCGCGAGGCAGGGGTCGCAGAGGGCGTCCCCAGGCGCGTCGAGGAGCAATTGTCGGGCGAGCGCGGCGGGGGTCATGCGCGACGAGTGTCCCAAGGCGAGCCGGCGTCCGCAAGGGGATGGGCCGCGACGACGTCCCAGCGCGGCTATCGTGCGCTGGCGGTGCCGGCGCGGCGCATCGCGAGGCGCGCGCTGACCTCGCGCGCGAGCTGCTCGGGCAAGCACGGCTTCATCAGGTACGAGACCGCGCCGGCGGCGAGCGCCGCGGGCTTGAGGTAGGCCTTGAGATCGTGGCCGGTCAGGACGACGATCGGGATCGACGCCGTATCGGCGTCGGCCTGGAGCTGCCTGATCGCACTCCAGCCGTCGACGTCCGGCATGTCGAGGTCCATCACGATGAGGTCGGGGTGCAGTTCGCGCGCCTTCTTCACCGCTTCGCGTCCGTCCCGGGCGACCGCGACCATGTAGCCGACCATGGCGAGGTAGAAGCCGTACATCTCACGAGCATCGGCGTTGTCGTCAGCGATCAGAATGAGGGGTCGCGTGAACGCTCCGGTTGCGGCTCTGGCTGCGCCTCTGTCCGTTCGCACGTCGCTCCCCTCGCAGCTACGGAGTCCCCGCGAGAACGCAACACTCGCGCCATAGGTGAACCTACGAATAATCGCGCGTTCTGGGCAAGGAAGGCCCATGCCGCTAGTAGATGTAGGGAAAGATTTTCCCTACTACGCAATGGTTGGTCGCTATCTGCGACGCGTTCGCGGGAGATCATTCCGGACGCGCGCGCCGTCCTTATTCGCAGTCGGGCTCGACGACGATCAGTGGCGGCGGGGCTTCCGCGATCCGGCATCATGTCGAGGGGTTGGCCGACGCTATCGAGGGAGTTGGTGGCCCCGGGGTGACTCGAACACCCGGCACGCAGTTTAGGAAACTGCTGCTCTATCCACCTGAGCTACGGGGCCCCACAAGCCCGGCCTGACGACGATTCTATCAGCCGGCGGTCGGCC
>Ga0209157_1001089_pt1 | contig 22888 bp, 24 predicted proteins | sample GraSoiAngelo_135_FD_185892 | JGI IMG/M metagenome (GOLD analysis project Ga0209157, IMG submission 185892) | Grasslands soil microbial communities from the Angelo Coastal Reserve, California, USA - 14_0929_05_40cm (SPAdes) (version 2) | ecosystem: Environmental > Terrestrial > Soil > Grasslands ...
AAGGCAGCCCGTTCGAGCACAACCTCGCCTTCGACATGATTGCCCAGGCGTGCGGCGGCACCTTCAGCGTCACCGGAGACAAGAACGGCCGCCGACCCGGCCCGGCATCTCGCTCGGTGATACCGGCACCGGCATGCTGATGGCGATCACGATCGTGGGCGCGCTGTACAAGCGCCGCGAGACGGGCGAGGGCCATCGCCTGCCGGTCGCCATGCAGGACGCGATGCTGCACTAAATGCGCATCAACTTTGCGACTCAGGGCCTGACCGGGAAGGCGGCCGAACGCGGCGGCAGCAAGGTGCCCGGCGTGAGCAACGCGCCGATGGGGCTGTATCCGTGCGCGCCTGGCGGGCCGAACGACGATGTCTACATCATGACCAGCAGAGCGAACCCTGACCATTGGGACCGCCTGCTGAAGCTGATCGATCGGCAGGATCTGATTGGCGACAAGCGCTACCTGACCCCCGCCGACCGCGTCGAGCGGGAAGCCGAGGTGGATGAGGTCATCTCCGTGTGGACCCGCAAGCACACCAAGCTCGATGCCATGAAGCTGGTGGGTGACGCAGGCATCCCGGCCGGGGCGGTGCTGGACACGGATGAGCTGAACAAGGACGTCACGTTCGAGCAGCGCGGAGTCATACAGACCATGATCCATCCCGTGCACCGGCCGTTCAAGATGCCGGGCTGGCCGGTGCGCGTCGATGGGAAGGCCACGCGCATCACATCATCCCCCATGCTCGGCGAGCACACGGACCGAGTGCTGAGCGACTGGCTGGGTCTGACTGCCCAGGCGGTGGAGGAGATGAAGCGCGAAGGCGTGATCTGACTGGTCTGCGCCGCGTGCCCGATCAGGACGGCTGAATCGCAGACGCCACAGGCGCGGCAAGCCGCCGCTACCCGTCCAGACCCGCCGGCACCGCTTCACGGTGCCCCGAGCGCCTCCCGGAGAGTTCCCGGAGAGGAGACCTCTAAAGCACTTCGCCGGGCAGACGACTCACTGGTGGACGACCGCCAAGACTTCGGTGTACTCGCGCACAATTGTAGTGTTCCAGCCAGCCCGCGAGAGCTGTCGATAGCGTCGGCTCTTTGCCAGTGTGCGGCATCTGTCAGCTACGCTCCACCACCCCGGAAGTCGTTGGCACAGACGCACGTTGTAGACTGCCGCGCATGAACCAGCCGGCGAAGGCGACCACCGTGACGATCATCGGCGCGGGCCTGGGCGGCATCGCGCTCGTGGCCAACCTGGGGCTGCTAGGCTATCGCCTCCGCCTGCACGATCGCGCACGTGAGCGAGATGGACAACTATCCCTACTCGCTCGGCTGGCCCGAGCCCACGCGCGTGAAGCTGACGATCGTGAAGCGCTTCCTGCAGGTCGCGTCGCTACCGGCCTCGCGTGTCGAGAGGGTCCTGGGCCCGCTGCGCGCCGCGTTCCCGCGAGTGGTGGCCGCGCCGAGCATCCTCACCACCGGACTCACCAACATGAACGCGACCCTGCACGTGGCCAACATGGTGGGCAACATCGGCCGCCTCGAGGGCAGCGGCAACGCGTATCGGTTTTACGCCGAGGGGTACACGCCGAGCCTCATCACGCTGCTGGAAGCGCTCGATGCCGAGCGGCTGGCCGTGGCCAGGGCTTACGGCGCGCAGGTCCCCGGCATCCACCAGTGGCTGCTGAGCACGTACGGACTCGGCGGCGACTCGCTCCGCGAGACCTTCCATCGTCTGACTCACGAGCCCACAGGACCCTATCAATGGACGCCGACGCCGCTGTCGCTACAGCACAAGTATGTGATCGAGGACGTGCCGTGCGGGCTCGTTGCCATGTCGGAGCTGGGGCGGGCCGCCGGCGTGGCGACGCCGGTCATCGACGGCCTCATCACGCTGACCTCGACGATGCTCCGGCGCGACTTCCGTTCGGAGGGACGGAATCTCGCGCAGCTGGGCCTGGCCGGCAAGACCGTGGGCGAGATCCGCTCGATTGTGGAGACGGGACCGGCTGGCTGATCCGCCCCACGTTCGCTCGTCGTTCATGGTTGCGGGGCGCTGAAGAAGAAGCCTAAATAGTTCTGTCGGGCCGCAGGCCGCGGTGTCCAGGACCATGGCCGGCGGCCCGATCGACGAATCGAATCAGCGCTATTTCGGTCCGAACACCTCGATGGCGACACGGCCAGCGTTCACCGCGCAGGGCCAGCCGGCATAGAACGCCACGTGGGTGATCAGCCCCTTCAACTCGGTCTGCGTCACCCCGTTATCGAGCGCCCTCTGCATGTGGCCGCGCATCTCGTCGGTCCGGTAGAGCGCAGCCAGCATTGCGACCGTGATCAGGCTCCGGTCGCGCTTGCTCAGGTCGGGATGCTCCCATACATCGCCGAACAGCACGTCGTCGCGGAGTTGCCCCAGCTTGGGAATGAACTCGTACACCGTCGGTTTCTTCTGAGCCATGTGTCGATCTCCTCGTGTATGGGTCGTGATGGCGATCGTGGGTCTCGGGGAGCCGAGGGTCCGGGCAAACGAAAGGGGTTAGACCGGCTGGTGCGACCGCAGGAAGGCGCGCACCTGGTCGATCGTCTTCTCGAGCAAGTCCTTCGGCTCTCGCCAGGGAAAGACCGTCGACTGCGCCTTCGGCGCGAGCGCGGCAATGTCCACGGACGTCTGATAGGGGTGCGCAGGGGTGTCGTCCGGCATCACGAGGAGCGGCGTCTGGCAGGACCGGACGAACTCACGCGACACGCTGTACACGAAGTCCGGGCGTAGGCGATACAGGTTGTGCAGATAGGCCTCGATGCTCTCCACAGTGATCTCGGGCCGCCGGGCTCGCAGCTCGGGGCCCCAGACATCGCGCCCGGAGTTGTACATGACGTCGGGATTCTCCGGCCGATGCCCGACCGGCTGGCACAGCACGGCGGCCACGACACGCTCGGGGGCCCGCTCGATGAGCTTGAGCCCGAACGGTCCGCCGATGCAGTAGCCCATGTAGAAGAACTTCTGCGCGCCGAGGTGGTCCATCAGCCCCAGTTGGTCGTCCGCGAAGGCGCCCCAGGGGTCGCTGGCGGGAATCGGTCCCGTGGATTCGCCGCCGTTCGCATTGCGCTGATCCATCGTAATGCAGCGGAAGTCGCCCTTGAACGCTTCCATCGCGTTGAACACCGCGGTGGGCCAGTTGCTCACGCGGGAGTTCAAGCCCCCGCCGGGAGTGACGAGCAGTGGGAAGACGACAACGTCACGAACGCGTTCCTCCACCGTCGCTCGGAGCAAGAACGGTACCTGTGGTCACCATCCGCGCGGGGTCACGCGCCGCGCGTGAACGGGCACCGCGCCTTCGCCGGGGCGCCCGTTCACGGCGGCTAACCTTGACCTCTCGACGCGAGGGGTGACTATCGCTTGACGGCGAAGACCCAGATCACGCCGCCCTGTGGGACGTCGGTCTTGGAGCCCAGGATGTCGTCGAGCGCACCCTGCATGCGCTGCGCGTCGACGCCCCAGCCGGACTGCACGGCGACGTACTGCACGCCGTCGACGGCGTAGGAGCTCGGCACGCCGGTGATGCCGGAGTTCGTGCGCCACTGCCAGAGCGGTTCGCCGGTCTTGCCGTCGAACGCACGGAAGTAGCGGTCGTTGGTGCCGCCGGCGAAGACGAGGCCGCCGCCGGTCGTGAGCACCGGCCCCCAGTTGTGCGACTCGAATGTGCGCATCCACACTTTCTGACCGGTGTTCATGTCCCAAGCCTGGATCTCACCGATGTGCTTGGCGCCTTCGGAGAGATTCATCCCGATGTCCTTGATCTCGGTGCCCAACCAGAGCTTGCCCGCCTCGTACGGCTTGGCCGTGCCCAGCAGCGAGCCGCAGAGATTTTCGTTGGTCGGGATGTAGAGGTAGCCGGTCTTCGGGTTGTAGGCGGCCGGCGGCCAGTCCTTGCCGCCCCACAGCGACGGACAGAATGGAATCTTCTTGCCGGTGACCGGCTTCTTCGTCTCGTCGTACTCCGGGCGGCCGGTCTTCGGATCGATCTTGGTGAACACCGTCTGCTTGACGTAGGGCTTGGCGTCAACGAAGCCGATAGCGTCGGCTCGACGCTCCAGCACCCAGAGATAGCCGTTGCGCGCGGGATGCACCAGGCTCTTGATCGTACGGCCGTTGCGCTGGACGTCCATCAGCAGCGGCGCCGACACCTCGTCCCAGTCCCAGGAATCATTCCAGTGGTACTGGTGATACGCGCGGATCTTGCCCGTGTCGGCGTCGAGCGCGAGCACCGAGGACGAATAGAGGTTGTCGCCCGGGCGCTGATCGCCCATCCACTGCGCACCGTTGCCGGTGCCCCAGTAGGTGAGATTCAGCTGGGGATCGTAGTGGCCGGTGATCCAGACCGACGCCCCGCCCGTCTTCCACGAATCGCCCTTCCACGTCTCCGAGCCGGGCTCGCCCGGCGCCGGGATCGTGAAGGTCTTCCACGCCGTTTGGCCGCTGCGCGCGTCCAGCGCCTGGACGAAGCCGCGGATGCCCAGCTCACCGCCGGAGACACCGATCATGACCTTCCCCCTCGCGACCAGGGGCGCCAGGGTCATGTAGTAGCCACTCTTGTAGTCCTCGACCGTCTGGTCCCACACCACCTTGCCCGTCTTGGCGTCGAGCGCGACGACGTGCGCATCGAGCGTAGCGAGATAGACCTTGTCTTCGTACAGGCCCACGCCGCGGTTGGTTGGGTGCAGCTGGAAGAGGTCGTCGGGCAGCTCGCGCTTGTAACGCCATAGCAGCTCGCCGCTCCGGGCGTCGAGCGCCAGCACCTGGTTCTGCGGCGTGCTCACGAACATAACGCCGTTGTTCACGATGGGCGGCGCTTGATGGCCTTCGGCCACCCCTGTGGAGAAGCTCCACACCGGCACCAGGTCCTTCGCGTTGCCGCTGGTGATCTGGTCGAGTGGGCTGTAGCCCCAGCCGTCGTACGTCCGGCGGTACATCAGCCAGTTCTCGGCCTCGGGACTGACGAGCCGCTGATCGGTGACGGACGCGTAGCTGGTGACCCCGGTGGTCAGGCGCGCGCGCGGCGCCGGCTGCGTCATGCCGCCGCCGGCGGACAAGCTCTGCATGGTGCACCCACCGAGCAGGGCGGCGGGCGCGATCATCGCGACCAGGAGACCGCCGATTCCGACGAAGGCTCTCACGCTTGTCATCCGTCGTCTCCTTTGACTTCGGTGAAGGGTTAAGCGGCGCGGCCGGCTCAGGTTGGCTGGAAGCCCGGCCGGCTCATGAAGCTGCCACCGGCGACGATCACACCATCGACGACGTTGACCGGCAGCCCCGGGAGTCGGCGCGGCGCGGGACCGCCAACGACGCGGCCGGCATCGCGCGGATCGAACTCCGATTCGTGGCACGGGCAGCGGAATCGCCGCGTCTCGGCCTGCCACAGCGCCACGTCGCAGCCGGTGTGCGTGCAGACGCCCGAGTACGCCACGACGCCCTCCGCCGATCGGGCGCGCGTGTCCGCGGCGAGATCCTCCGCGGCCAGCCGGACGAGCAGGATCTGGTTCAGCCGCGAGCCGTCGCGAACGACCTTGCTGCCGGGATCGACGGGATAGGCCAGCAGCGGCGGCTGGCCGGTGACCAGATCGCTGAGCGCGATCACGTCCCCCTTGCGCTCGCCACCGGCGAACACGAAACGATCTCCGGCCTGGGGGCGCTGGGCGCGAGGATCACCCGTCTGGGCCGGAGCCCGGCGAGGCGCACAGAGAAAGGCGCCAGCGCCCAGAGCGGCTCGGAGCAGCGCGCGGCGTGGCCATCCAAAGCGACGGTACATCGGAGTCTCAGCCGCCGTGATTGTCACGGCGAGGCCGCGGGGCTGTCAAGCGGCGCCGTCGTGGTCTGGCGCAGGAGGCCCTCACCCACGCGCAAGAACCTCTCCTCGCTCTCCTTCTGATCTCGCGTTGTGTCATGATCGCCAGCGCGACCATTCCACAAGGAGAGCGCAATGTCCGAGTTCCCCGAGTGCCTGCTGATCGTGACAGCCGAGGTGGACGCGACGGTCGAAGCCGAATGGAATCGGTGGTACGACGCGGTTCACTTGCCAGACGCGCTCAAATGCCCGGGAGTGCGGCGCGGCCGGCGGTATGTAGCCACAGGTGAGATAACGGAGAGTGCGGCCGGCAAGACGGAACGGATGGCAAGACGGATCTACACGACGATCTACGAGCTGGACAGTCCAGACGCGATCACCACTACGGAGTTCCGCGCCATGCGCGGCTGGTACCAGTTCGCGCCGTACGTCCGGTCACGCACGCAGGTGATCGTTCCGGTCCAGGGTCAAAGGGTTTAGCGGCCGGCGTCAGACGCTAGGGGCGCACCTCGCGTCCAAGATATTCCACGGCGAGCGAGAAGACGGCTTCGCGGTCAACGGGGAAAGCAAGCCCCTGCAGGCGCCTGGGGCTCCTTATAAGTGGCCTTTGTGGCTGGCCCCGCTTGGACGGTCGGCTCTATTCAGCGGATTATTCAGCCTCATCATCTTCATCCTCGATCTCAAAGTCACAGAGATCCTCGACAACTGAGTGCAGCTCGATCGCGAACCATTCCTTGAACATTGCGAAGTCTCGCCCTTTTGGCCATGCCCCCTCGTCGGTATGCCACCCATACAGTTCGTTCTCGAAGATCGCGGGATGCAGCGTCGCGAGAATCTCCCGCGCCCCTTCATCGTCCTCATAGCTTGGAATCAGATATACAGTCTGCTCCCCGTTCGGATCGGGCACGAGCCCCGAGTCGTCCAGCCCGGCTGCCCAATCAAGGAAGGGTTGCTTTGGTCGCACGATCACGACACCGCGGTTGATCATCGCTGCGGCCCTCGCCTGCGGTCTAAACGAACATGCTCAGCGGCCATGCGGCGCGCATCGCGCGCCTCGGTCCGCTGCAGCCAAGGTTCGACAGGACGACGGCCTCATCGGTTGTTGATCACCAGGAGCACGGCGAGACCGAGTAGGGCCGGCCCTTCTCGGGCAACCCTGTCGAGGCTCGCCGGGTGCGTGGTTCGGGCTCAATTCAAACCCCAGAAGGCGCATTTGTGATCGGCCGCCAAGCCGGTGCTCGTCGCCGGCGTCGGCGGATGCAGCGATAGGAACTCATCGCTGCTCCCGTACAGCGGCCATGCCGGCGCCCCGAGCGAGTTGGGATCACCGCTACGCGCGAACTGCGTCCAGTACTCGACCATCGTCCCGGACAACTGTTCCTGCGCGGGAGTGAGCCCGGGGCTCGGCACCGGGGTCTCGCTGATGGTGAAGATGTACTGGAGCTCGGAGGCGTGATAGGCACCCGTCGGGAAACTGCTCGGCAGGAAAAACAGCATCGGCGCGTTCGGATCATTGAACTCGTACTGATACGTCGGTACGTATTGTGACAGCAGTCGGGACGACAGTCGGGCGTTGCACGCGAACACCACGTCCGTCCCGATGGCGCCGAGCGCGACGCTCGGGCTCGGATAAGCAGCGAGCGGATACACTACGGTCCCGATGAAGTTCGCGGTGGATGCCGGCACGCCGAGCGTCGCGGCGATCGCCGGAATGTAGCCAGCGGGCGTCAGCGGCGTCCCCGTCGTGGCTTCGGTCTGCGCGACGAACAATCGCCACTCGTCGTGGTTCGAGCCCTCGATCACCGGCACGCGGTTGAACTGTCCGGTGGTGAACGAGGACCGGACCGTCAGAGGAAGCACGAAGCCATCGAGGTTGGGCACCATCGTGCCCGCGGGCTGGTGAGCGAGGATAGCCGCGACGGGCAGGCTCCGCAGGCACACGGCGGCGGTGGATGGATCGACGCAGCCTGCGCTCGTCGCGAACGCGGCACCGACTGCCTCGGCCGCCGAGAGCGAGGGTTGCACGAGCGAGTAGGCGCCGCTCTCGACGATCGCTTTGTGGAAGAGGCCGGCCGCCAGCGGAGACGCCAACTGCGAATGCACGCTGAGGCCGCCGGCCGACTCACCGAATATCGTCACGTTGTCAGGGTCCCCGCCGAAAGCCCGGATGTTGCGTTGCACCCAGCGGAGCGCCGCCTGCTGGTCCAGGAGGCCGTAGTTGCCCGACGCACCGTTCGACGACTCGGCCGCGAGCGCGGAATGGGCGAGAAAGCCAAGCTCGCCAAGCCGGTAGTTGATCGTGACGACGATGACATCTTCCGCCACCAGATTGCTTGGATCGTAGCCATCGCTTTCGCCGACGACGAGTCCGCCGCCGTGGATCCAGACCATCACGGGAAGGAGGTGCGCGCGCCCCTCGTTGGTCTTGGCGGGGGTAAAAACGTTCAGGAACAGGCAATCCTCGGCCGTGCTCGGCGTTCCGTAGGGCGTAGCGACCTGCGGGCAGTGGGCGCCGAAGCTCGTGGCGTCGCGAACGCCGTGCCAGCGCTCGGGCTCCTGCGGCGGGCGCCACCGAAGGTCGCCGACGGGTGCCGCGGCGTACGGGATTCCGCGGAACTCCTGCATCGTGCCAGTGGCGACACCCCTCACCGGGCCCGTGTCCGTAGCCACGACCGGCGACTTGGATGCCGCCGCTACGACGGCTGGATCGCCCGCGGATACCAACAACGCTACGGCTGCTACGGCGATACTGTGTTGGACCCAGCTCCGCATATAGCCCTCCCAGCGCAGATGTACGGGGTGCGCGGCGGAACGCTATCCCAGGGCGCGTCGCGCGGTCAAGGGTTTTCGAGGACGAGATGCACGATCACGTCGGGAGTTTCCGAGAATTTTCGGAGGTGCGAAATCGCTTCGCGACTGAGTATGTTTTCGCGACTTTGTCGAGTGCGCTGCGGGCTGGGATTTCTGAACGCGAGCAGCAGGCTGCCCGGGGCAAGTTTACCGCGCCTGGCCGCGACGAGGCGTTCGCGACCGAAGCCCGTGTTTTCAGCCCGCCACGCGCTTACCGCTGGAGCGACAATTGATTGCTTCCTGCAGCGCCCAGCGGTCACATAATCCAGAATCGAGCATACCGACCGTTCGGTTGAAAACCGAGAAGAAGCACCGGATTTTCAGTCCTGGAGTAAGAGCTGTACCGGGATCCGCCCGCCCGTCATCGAGAACCACCCGGCGGCGCCGTCGAAGCGGAGGCGGCTCCCGCCGCCTGCACCAGCGCCAGCAGGTTGTCGATCTGGTAGCCCGGGATGGTGAACACGATCGGACGGCCGACGACCATCACGTACCGGCTGACCGTGTCAGGCGCGACACTGCCGACTGCGAACTGCGCCAGCGGCTGCGCCTGCCGCGGGCGATAGAGGAGGACGACGATCTCCGGCGTCGCCACCCCATAGGCAGCTGCGTCGCGCTCCAGCGCGAACTCCCGCTCGGTGCGTGTGCGCGCGAAGGCGGCGACCGCGCGCCCGATGTGCTGGGCCAGCGCGGGGTCCGGCGTGTGAGCGTGGGTGGCCTCTCCGCCCGCGTGCACGCCGTGATAGAACCAGGCGCCGGCCGCGTCACGCTCGAACCGATGCAGTCGCTCGGCCTCGGCGATCTCGATGGCGCCCAACTCGTCCACCGGCACGGGCACCAGCAAGCGCAAGTCGGCGGCGGCCCCCGACTGCGCGCGGCCGGCGTCCCGAAGCTCTAGCGCGACGATCACCACCACCAGCCCAGCCAACACCGCCCACACGGCGACGACCGCGGGACGGACGCGGGCGCGGCTCAATGCTGCTTCCACCACACCGCCGAGCCCACCACCGCTAGCACCGCCGGCACGAACAGCACGCAAAGAAAGAAGGTGGCCTTCATCTGGCGGTTGGTGAGGTTCACCCGCGGCAGGTCGGCCGTGCGCGGCTGGATACCGATCAGGTTCTCCTGGGCGGCCAGGTAGTTCACCGTGTTGAGGAAGAGCGTGCCGTTGCCCATGATGTGGAAGAACGAGTTGGTCGCGAAGTCCGAGTCGCCGACCACCGCGATCCGAGATCGCGGCGCGGCCGATTCCCCGTCCTCGCCGCTCGGGCGGCGCAGGGCGACCACCATCAAGGTGTTTGGGCCCGCCACGTCGCGCCCCCGGACGAAAGCGACGTGGTCCGGGTTGCTCTGCCCCCAGCTGTTCTTGGACGAGTTGACGAGCGGCACCACCGAGGTTCCGGGGACCCGCTGGGGTGTGGGCGACAGGGAGCGGACCCCCGGGAAGAACGTCAGCGGCAGGTCGCGCGTGATCTGGTGACGATTGTAGTCGCTGACCGCGGGGGACGAGACGTCCGCCCAGAAATGGCTCGCCTCGTCGATGACGATGTCGTCGTCCACGATCACGCCGTACTCGCGGACGACCGGCTCCAGGCCGGTGCGCACGAACGGGTCTAGCATGAAGAGCGCGTTGCCGCCCCCGGCGAGATAGGCGCGCACCGCCTCGACCTCCATCGGCAGCAGGGCCAGCTTCGGTCCCGCTACCACCAGCACGGCGCAGCCGGTCAGGCCGGTGGACCGTTGCAGGAGCAGCATCTTCTCCACGCGGTAGTTCACGGTCTCCAGGGCGTGCCGGGCCTTGGCCATGCCGTGCCGCTCGTGGAGCACGTACTTGGCGCCGAGACCGTGCGTGTGCTCAGGCGCTCCCTCGAGGTGATCGTGGGACTCAAGGCTGAACGGGTCGGGCTCGCCATGGCCGTCGAGGAAGCAGACCAGCTGGGTGGCGGCCTGCGACACCCGCAGGATGCCGTTGGCGATGTCGGTCTCGCTGCCGCCGTTGACCTGAAGCCGCCGCCCCTCCGACTCCAGCACGGCCGTCCCCGCGAAGTTCACCCCGAGCATCCGAGCCTGGGCGGGATTGATCATGGGATCGTAGAACTCGACGGTCACGCGCGGCGTCTGCCGCGCGATGAGCCCGTAGAGCTCGACCGTCTCTCGCATCATCGGGTCATGGAAGAAGACGATGTGGACCGGCCGCTCCAGGCGCTGCAGCATCGTGATCGTGGGCGCCGACAGCGAGAACCGTCGCTCGGTGGTGAGATCGAATCGGAACGGGTAGCGCACCGACAGATAGGCGAGGGCGAGGAGCACGCCGATGACGCCCGCCGCGAAGAGCGCGATTTCCCCGCGCCGCCGGCGCACGAGGGAACCGAGCTCGGCGCGCAGGCGATAGGCGCCCACCGCGGTCAGGGCCGCGCCGGCCCCGGCCAGGATCAGCGTCGCCGAGACCATCTCCAGCAGGATGACGTGCAGCGTGAGCGCGGCCGCCAGCAGGGCGATCCCGACGAGCAGGCTCAGGCCGGCGCCGAAGGAGCGGTTCATGTCAGCGGCGCCACTGCAGATAGCTGGCGCTGAGCGTCAGCGCGACCGCGGAGACCACGAGATAGAACGCCACCGCCTCCGTCCGTACGAGGCCCTGGATGAAGTCGGTGAAGTGGCGCGCAAACGAGAGGTAGCCGACCAGGCTCCGGAGAATGTCCGACCGCTGGAAGTCCTGCAGGTGGCCGACCAACCAGAATCCCAGCAGCACCGCCGCCGTGATGAGCGCGGCCACGATCTGGTTGTGGGTCAAGACCGAGAACAGCTCGCCGACGGCCAGGCAGGCCATGCCGAGGAGCACGAACCCGATGTAACCGGCCAGGATGGTGGTCGTCTCCGGGGTGCCGAACAGGTAGAGCGGAACCAGGTCGACCACGGTGCCGACGCTGATCAGCAACAAGATCGTCACGGCGCCCAGGTATTTGCCGAGCACGATCTGCCACGGCGTGAGCGGCAGTGTCAGCAGCAGCTCGGCGGTGCCGGCGCCGTACTCGGCCGAGAACAATCGCATCGAGATCACCGGTGCCAGCGTGAGCAGCAGGATGCCCATGTTCTGCAGCGTGCCCGCCATCGTGGTCTCGCCGGTCAGGAAGACGTTGTAGAGGAAGAAGTACCCGGTGCCGAGCAGGAACACGGAGACCACGTAGTACGCGATCGGCGAGCGGAAGTAGATCGCCAGCTCCTTCTGGTACACGGCGAGGGTGCCCCTCATGCGGGCTCGCTCGCGTCCGATCGGTCGGCGACGTACTGCAAAAAGATGTTCTCCAGGGTCGGGGCCTGCCGTTCCAGTCGGTGCAAATCCCAGCGGGCGGCCACCGCCCGGGCGATCGTGGCTTCGATGCCGTGGTCGGAGTCGACCTGACACTCGACGGTGCGCCGACCGTCGCGGTCGGACGAAAGCATCCTGACCGCGGTGACGCCCTTCACCGACAGGAGCTCCGCCCGCAGCTCGTCGGCCGGCGCCGTCACCTGCAGGCTCACGCGGTTGGTCTGCGCCATCGCCCGCTGCAGTCCGCTCGGCGAGTCGATGGCGAGCAGTTGGCCATGATGGATGATGGCCACCCGCTGGCAGATGAGCGTGGCCTCGGCGAGGATGTGCGTGCTCAGCAGCACGGCGTGATTGCGGCCGAAGTCACGGATCACCTCACGCGTCTCCTGGATCTGGGCGGGATCCAGCCCCGCCGTCGGCTCGTCGAGGAGCAGGACCTCCGGCGTGCCGAGCAGGGCCTGCGCGAGCCCCAACCGCTGCCGGTATCCTTTCGAGAGCTTGCAGATCTCCTGCCGCACGACCGCTTCCAGGTGACAGGCCGCCGTCACGCGCTCCATCTCGCCGGAGAGGGCGGCGCGACGCACGCCCTTGACCTTGGCGACGAATCGCAGGTACGCGCTCACGTCGAGCGTGTCGTACAGTGGCGGGCGCTCGGGCATGTAGCCGATGCGACGGGCGGCCTCGACGTTCTCGGTGGCCATATCGTACCCGGCCACCGTCACTCGCCCGGTGGTGGCCGCGGTGAGGCCGGCGATCAGTCGCATGGTCGTCGTCTTGCCAGCACCGTTGGGACCGAGGAAGCCGACGATCTCGCCGCGATCCACGGTGAAGGACACGTCGCGGATGATGGTGTGCGAGCCGTACCGCTTGGAGACGGACTCGAGGACGATGGCCGCTGAAGGGAAATTCATGCTGGAACACGAAGGCCCCCCGCCGGCGGGGGGCCTTCGCACACCCAATTGATCGGAGGTGCTACTTGTACCAGCGGCCGCCCTTCGCCTTGTACTGGTCCTGATCGTGGGCGAAGAACAGGTCGGCGTTTTCGAGATCGCGCATCATCTTGAGGCGGTTCACAGAGTTGGTGTAGTCCTTGACGCTGTAGTTCAATCCGGCGGGATATCCGTCCAGGTTCTCCTGCATCCAGATCGCGTCCTGGCTCATGAGGATGGTGTGCCCGTTGGCCAGCTTGACCTTGACAGATTGATGGCCGAGCGTGTGGCCGGGCGTGCTGAGGATCATGACTGAGCCGTCGCCGAACAGATCGTAGTCGCCGTCGAGCTCCAGGTAATTGAAGTCACGCGCCGGCCCGTCGAAGTCGCCCATGACGAACACGCCGCCGGCCCGCTGAAACTTTTCTGGCCACCACGCCTGGTACAGCTCCTTCTTCTGGATGGCGTGGATCGCCTTGGGGAATAGCTTGATGTTGCCGATGTGGTCGAGGTGCGCGTGAGAGGTAATGACCACCTTGACCTTGTCCGCCGCGTACCCGAGCTTCTGCAGCTGGCGGTCGATGACGTCATCCCGCTTCTGGCTGGGCTTTAGCCCGTCGCAGTTGCCGGGGGCCCAGTGCTGCTTGCAGCCGCCGTCGGAGATCGCGGCGTTGTTACCCGTGTCGAACACGACCAGTCCCTTGGGATGATCGATCACCCACATGCTGACGGGAATGGTGACCTCGCGGGCCTTCTCCTTGGGGACGCTCGGGATGAGGTCCGTGATGGGGAAGGGGCCGAAGAAGCCGCTGGTGGTCCAGTACAGGCCCCTGACCTGGGCAAGTGCCGGAGACGGGATGGCGAACAGGATGGCAAGCAGCGCCGCGACGATCCCAACCTTCTTCATGATCGATCTCCTCCGCTGGCGATCAGATCAACGCTCGTCCACGGTCCGCGAGACGCCGCGACCATAACGCGCGCCTCCGCGTGTGTCAAGGACGCCGCAGGATTTACGTTCAGGATCCAGGCCGGACAGTGTGCCTTCCACACTTATTCGTCCTATCGGCCTCACGCCGCCCGCCGCCGGTATTCGTAATGCAGTCCACCGACGCGCGGCACCCTCACCACTCTGCCCTGACTCGGCAGCTGCAGAGTCCGAGGCTTGGGTGCGTCTTTCGACAGCGATAAATGTGTCCGCGTCCCGTTGTAGTAGTCGACGTACTTCGACAGGATCTCTCGAAGATGCCGTTCGCCGATCACGACAACGTGGTCCAGGCATTCACGTCGAATCGAGCCGATCACCCGCTCGGCATACGCGTTTTGCCACGGCGAGCGGGGCGCAGTAACGGCCTCCTGGATGTCCAACGTCCGGGCCTGATGCGAAAATCGTTCTCCATAGACTTGGTCTCGGTCCCGAATCAGATATCGGGGCCCCTCCTCCAGCGCGCACGCCTCGAGCAGTTGGCGCGCCGTCCATTCGGCAGTCGGATGCTCTGTGACATTAAAATGCACCAGCCGACGCCGGCTGTGGGTCAGCACCACGAGCACGGACAGGACTCGAAAGGTCGCGGTAGGTATCGTGAAGAAATCCAACGCGATTAGATCCGGGGCGTGGTTCTTCAAGAATGTTCGCCACGCCTGTGACGGCGGCCTCCGAGGCCGGATCATGTATTTCGACACCGTCGCCTGTGAGACCGTTAGGCCGAGCTTCAGCAGTTCGCCGTGGATTCTCGGTGCACCCCACAGCGGATTCGCGCGGCTCATCTGCCGTATCAGATCCCGCAGGTCCCTCCCAATCGCGGGCCGACCCCATCGGCGTCGACTCTTCCATGCCCAGTAGAGCCTGAAGCCCCGGCGGTGCCACCGCACCACGGTCTCGAGCCGCACCACCTGCAAGGAACTCCGCCAATTCTTCCAGAGCCTCGACACCACGATCCAGAAGATCCGGTCCATCTCCGTCAGCCGCGGCCCTGGCTGACGCGCTTTCCACACGGCGAGTTGCTGCCGCAGCGCGAGATTCTCCAGCGCCAACTCGCGGCTCGTGCGAACCGCGGGGCGGAATGTCCGAATAAGGATCCCAAGCCATCTGACCATGACCGGCCAAATAGCCGATCACTTCGCCCAACCCGGTGGCCCGGGACCGCATGCCGAGCGCCGAATGGGGCAAAACCGCCAAAGCCCTCGGCCTGACGATCCCGCCGTCGCTCCTGCAGCGGCGGATCAGGTGATCGGGTAGCCCCTCGACCCCATCTCTGTCGGAGCAAGCCGACAAACGAATTCCTGGGTGAAGTCTGGGTAAACGAAAGGGGTTAGCGGCTCTGCGTCCGCTAACCCCTCGTCGTTCATGGTTGCGGGGGCTGGATTTGAACCAGCGACCTTTGGGTTATGAGTACAAAGCGGTCATGACCGGTAACCCTCTGATCTTTCGGGAAAAGCGTGTTGGGGCGCACAGTTCCACGTTGTCTGATGGTGCGTCGTTCTTCATCTCGCTTCGTCCTGTTTCGTGTTGCGGGAGCAAAATGGTAGCAGATACTGCGCTTTGCGTCAGACACGGGTCAGCGCCAGGAGTTCGTTGCCGCCTGGGAGATTTCGTCTACAGTGGCTTCCCTCTTGCCGCCTGTCCTTTCAAGAGGAACGTCTTGGGAAACTCACCTTCGCCACAAATCTTGAACGATCCGAAATCCTTGTACCACGGGCCGTCAGGCGCCTCCGGCTCAGATTCGCGCCACAGTTTCAGCCTATAGAGGTCTTCTGCAGGTATTTGCCGCTCCGCGACCCGATCGAACAGGTGCTCCCGGAGACTCGGTGGAAGTTTGGTCCACCGAATCGTCGGCATCAATCACCGAAGGTCATCCGCGCCAGTTCGTCTTTCAGACGCTGCCGTTCGGCAGCGTCTCGAGATTCCGTAAGTCGCTTCACGAGGGAGAAGAAACGCTCCTTCTCGGCTTCTTTGGATTGGAGACCGGCCTCGATCAAATCGACGAGCACACGATTGGCGCTCGTCTTCCTAGACTTGGCCAGCGTGCGCACACGCTTGGCGATACCGGTCGGAATCGACACGCTTTTACGAACCGATCTCTCTGCTCCGGCCATGTCGCCATATTACACCATGATGCACCAGACTGCACCATTCGAAGTGCCTATCTATCTACCTGTCCTTCGCCAAAACTGCGTCCCGCTGCCAAGTGGTTGATCAGTCGGCTCTAGTCCGGAGAGAATCCCGCCCGATGATCACCCTTCTGCTCCACTTGCTCCGGCTCCTCCCGTTCCTGTGCGGCGGCCACCGCCACCTCGCCCTCGAGAACCTCGCCTTGCGGCAGCAACTGGCCGTCTACAAGCGAACGACGAATCGGCCGAGACTTCGACGGTACGATCGAGGGACCTGCGGTCCTATAGGCCGCGCTCGCCCATTACGGGAAGACGAGATCACCTTCGAGCGGGCCAACGCCGTATTCGTCTCATAGTCCTACAGCTCACCCCTTTCGAACGCCGGATACAGCGGTAGTGGCCGTGCCTCGGGCCAGCGTTCGCGTAACACCGCGAGCAATCGTCCAGCCATGCGTCGCACCGCCGGGAGTTGGTCGCGTTCTCCGGCTATCGTCAGAAAGGTTTCCAACCTGGCCAACAGGCGCGAGCGTACCGTCGCTATCCCCCACGTGCGATCTTCCCGTAGCGCACCTTGGAGCTGCCAGCCCAACGTATTCAGCAACCAGAACGCGCACACCTCGACAAGAGCGGTTTCAAATACGCTGTCGTCCTCGGCCTCCGGACACCCTTTGACGAGCTCAGCCCGGTACGCCGATTCCATGCGTGAGATCAGGCCCTGAGGGAGGCGATTTGCGCACCAGCAGGTCGGGAACATCATCCGCCCATAGGTCGCGTCGATCAGCGCATGGCCAAAACGGCCGAACTCGAAGTCGATGAGGCGCACCTGCTCACCACTGAGGAAGACATTGTCGGGGCAAGGATCGCCATGAACATAGGTGAAGAATGGCCCTGGTCGTTCAATGGCGCCGCTCACCGTCTCGAGCTCCTGCAGGAAGGCCGCCTCGCTGCGAACCGCCAATCGTTCGAGTCCAGCCTGGAGCAGTTTGATCCGCTCATGAAACTCCGCGCCGGTCCAGGCTACGAGTCCTGCCTCGGGGCTCAGGTCATAGCAGAGGCTCTCGAAGCGTGCCGAGTGGCTGCGGGTCGCTGCATGCAGTTTGCCGAGACAGGTTGCGAAAGCGAGCAACGCGGCGGCCGCGCTGGCGGCATCCTCTTCGAGGAGCGGTTGGACCAGGCTCCGGTGAGGACCCAGATCTTCGAGGATGAAGAAGCCTGAGGCACGATCGCCAGCGAAAAAGCGCGGGCTGCAGCGGGGGATACTCGGGATCGTGCTCAAGAACTGCGCCCCGACCCAGTCGCTCAGAAACCTCCTGACATCCCACGATGTCGTGTCTCGAGGGTCGTAGTTTTCCACTGCGACTTGCTTGACGATGAAGCTGGAAGGGGCACCGCTAGAGAGATTACGGCACCGCAGCACGACGTTCCGCCGGCCTCTTTCAGTGAGCGATGCAACCTCGCCTAATCGGACCTGGCGGCCCAGTACATTCGATAGCAGCCGCTCGGCCGCAGCGAGAATGGGAGCAAAGTTGTTTTGACCATCTAGCTCGTCAGAAGGCATGACCAAGCGCGCGACTTGGGAGTTTCAGGACAGGGCAGGTCACCGTGGCTGCGGTGGCGACGGTGTAGATGGTGACGAGCAGTTTGCGCATGGCCGCCATCGCGAATCCCGTGTATGCCGAACGGACCGGACGGCTCACGGCGCCGCTGCTCACGCTGCACGGCGTCGGGTTCAGGAACCACCAGTGGCTCTAAGACCTCGAATCAGCAGGATGGCGATGAATCATGCATCCGAGGAAGGAGAGGTCAGGGGCGTGAGGATCCTGTACGTCACCGACCAGGCAAGCAGCGGGGGCGACATTCTCCTCCGGCTCTGCTTGACGCCTGCACTCCGACAGCGCGTCGGCGGAGACGTCGACGGCTACGACGTAACCCGAACTCTTTACGCGTCGACGCGCCTCCAGGGCCAGCAAGCCCGTCCCCGCTCCGAGATCCACGACTCGCTCGCCTGGTCGAAGCCGCGCCTCCCGCAGGACACGGTCGCGCACTTGACCGAGGGCCCGCCGTCTTCGCCGAAGCTGAACTTCCGAAGCGCCGCGGTCCCGCCCGCGGACAAGCCAGTCCGCCCAGCGATCCAGTTTCCTATCGGTGTTGTTCGATGGTACCGAGGTCAGACGTCCTTCTCCTGTGAGGGCGTGTTGCCCGTCAGAGCAACCGGGCGAGCATGGTCCATGAAGAGCCGGCTTCGCCCACTTTGGAAAAGCCACACTGCTGGTACAGACGCCGGGCAGGATTGGCAGCACTGACACTGAGGCTGAGGCCCGAACATCGACGAGTTCTGGCCGTACTGATGAGTTCTTTCAGTAGTGTCGTTCCGATCGAACGGCCCCGCCACTCCTTCACGACAGCGATACCGAGTTCTGGAATCGACTGGTCCACAAACCCAAATCCGGGCTCCTGTAGGCTGAAAAAACGATACCACGCCGCACCCACCGACCTGTCTGCTGCTGCGCTGGCGACTAAGGCGACGTCACTTGGTCGCCCCCCGTCGACAAAGTAGGGCCTAAGCTGAGGCACGCGAAGTAGGCTAGCAAGGGTCTGTCTCGCCATGCCTGGATCCCACAGTGCGGCTTCCACAAACATGCTCTCAAGAAACTGCTGGTCGGAGACGTTCGCTGCGCGGACGGTGACTACCATCAACAACTAACGGGTGCTGAGGGCAAGGCCAGAAGCATCGCGAACATAAGCACCTCGGTTGGGATGGTTTGCGGGAGTCTAGCAAACCTGACCTACGGGGGAGCAGGTATGCCTACAGGGGCGGTTGAGGGCAGCACCGCAACCGTTGACTAGAGCTTCGCCACACCACCGAAGCCAGTGGCTCCCACCCTAGCCAAAGGCCATGCGCTGAAACCGCCGGGCGGCGTCGGTACACGCATCGAAGTCACCGCTGACCTCCCGTCGAACGGGCGCCCCCAGTCCATAGTCGTCTCACCGTAGAAGTGCCAGAATCCCGGAGCGAGCTGTCCCGGATACTATCTTGACCCATGGCTTCAGACCGCGACGAGTGGTTCGCCGTGGCCCGAAGCCATGGGAGAGCGTAGTAGCCGTAAAAGGCCGCCCATACTGCTCTGACAACTTTAAGGAGCCATTACTGAAACCTGAGATACTCGGCAGGTATTGGAATGCCGAAGCGCGAGCACAGTGCGGAAACATCGGCCCAATCGGTCGCGTCAACCTGATAGCCCGTGTGGAATCGCACCAGCCATTCGGGCGTGATGCAGTCCACAGTCCGGCCGTGCACGGTGCCCTTCCCTGTGAGGGCCTCGGCGGGATAGCAGTCCTCCGTCCCCGGCGGACCGTACAGGCCGCGACCATCGTCGTCGCGCACGATGACGTGGAAGTCGATCTGGCGACCATTGTGATTCCCAAGAACGAAGTTCCACGGGCGGCTGTCCGGGCGCGGCACTGGCGCGTACCCGAGACGCTTGAGGACACTGGTGGCGGCGTCTACATGGCGCTGCTCAATGACGATGTCGAGGTCTGAGTGGCGCCTGGTCTGGAAGCCGAGGCACGCATCAACCGCCCAGCCGCCGTCGAGCCAGATGTGAGTATCGTCGCGGTCCATCAGGTTCAAAAAGTCGCACACATCCTCCGCGGGCATCTCCGACTGACCTACCGACTTTGTCATCGCCGAACTTCGCCTATGAGCTCTACTACTGCCGTAGGCCTTGAAGGATTGCCCGCTCGACAGCGCAGACAGGCATATCGTCGCGCAGCGCGAACGGATGGTGATGGTCTATCGCGGGCTGGGCGAGCATTCGCGGCCCGGTCCCAAGATGCGGCCATGTTGCCCTATGGACAAGAAACGGGTGGCATACGTACACGTCGCCGGCGCGACCCGTTGCACGGACGCTTGGCCGCCGGAATGTCGAGGGTTGTAGCCCTACGTCGCCGTGGAACACGCCACGCTCTCCGAACGGTGCAATTAGCCGGGGCACATCCAGGTGAGACCCCACGAGAATTTCCGTTGGCGCGTCCCCCTCGCCGACGTCCGTGAACAGGAACAGCGCCAACAGTGCACGGCCGCGGCTCTGGACGTTCACCCACCACTGTCCGCCAACATCATAGCTACCGTCGAAGTGCCAGCCGGCGTCCCCTGGATCAGCCGTGCTCGGAAACCGCACGGGAATCTGTCCGCCGACGCCCTGGCGCCGAATCCAACGGTCCGGGCCGAGAAGCTGGTCGTACACCTCGTAAAGCGCGGGCGAAGTGCCGGCGGCTGCGAATGCAGGGCCTTCGGGACATGCGAACCGGACGACCGGCTTCGTCCAAGTAAGCGGATCGCGAGGCTCGACACCCCGGGCGCGTAGTTCATTCTCGATCAGCGCGACGCATTCGCGCACGATCTGTGGCCCGACGGCTCCTCGTACTGCGATGAATCCCTTCGCGACAAAGTCGTCGACTGCTGTTGTCATGGCTCGTCACGCCGATGATATATGCGGGCCGCGGTTTCCGCCGTCATTTCCGCCACGGGCTGACCCCGCGAATCCGGCCACGTCGTCGTACGAGATGACCGTTGTAGTGCGCGAGGGACGCACTCGCCGGCAGGAGATCAAAGCCGTCGTACGTCAAGACTGGTTCCAGATCAGACCCCCCACTGTTCGCATGTTTCGACAGGTTCGCAAAGCTCTTTACGCGATCGAGCCAGACAACGTTTGATGGGTCAGGCTGGCCCAACGTGTGGGCGGCCCGGAACAGCGGAAGTCGGGGTAAAGCAAAGGGGTTAGCGGATGCGACGTCCGCTAACCCCTCGCCGTCGATGGTTGCAGGGGCTGGATTTGAACCAGCGACGTTTGGGTTGCCAACCCAATGGTCCTCGGTATCGATCTGCCAGGGCACTCCAACAATGATGAGGCCGATCAGGCGGATGCGTCTCACTGTCGATGTCATCGTCATCGGAGGTGACAGCGAGGTCCGCGCGGCAAAGCAGACGACCAGGACGATCCCGATTGATTTCGTCCTCGAACTTAGCCAACCCGTTGTGTTTCCTATGCTCTATGCTCTGCTCGGTTTGGATGTCTCAACGTGCGCAATCAGGGGCACGGGGGTGGCACATGACCAAGAAGGCTCCGCAACGCGCGCGCACGGCCGCATCGGCGACGACGCCCGTTTCCAAGGTGGTGATCTTCTTTATGGAGAATCACACCACCGACAATGTCGCGAGCGACGTCCCGGGAGTCTGCGGCAATCCCACGCTGCCCCTCGCGCCGGATGTTGTGGTCCCAGATCCGCCGCATGACCATGGACACTGGATGCAGCGCAAGACGCCTGCGCCGGGCGGCGCACGTCGCCAGCGCTACTCTGCAGCCGAACTGCCCAACCTCTATCTGCTGATGAACGGCTTCACCGTGTGCGACAACTACTTCTCGGATTACGCCGGCAATTCCTTTCCGAATCATTGCTTCGCCATCGGCGGGGACGCCGAATGGGCCTTCATGAACCCCGGCCATCGCTACACGTTCACGGTTCAGACCCCTGGCCTGCCAGCTCGCCTGTCGAAGGCACAGAAGACGTGGGCCAACTACGGCAAAGGCTTCGCCTTCGCCCAGTACAAGGACCCGTCCATGCACCGTAACGTCAAAACCCAGGCACAGCTCCTGGCCGACGCCAGAGCCGGCCGCCTGCCTAACGTATCCTGGGTCTATGGGCCGCGCGGAAACGACTTCCACCCGGGGCCTGTGGGGCAGGGCGACGGCAGCAGCATGGAGGCCTCAGATGCCTGGCTCGGCTCTGCGGTGAAGGCGGTCGCAACCGGCAAGGATTGGCCGCACGTGATGGTGTTCATTACCTTCGACGACTGGGGCGGCTGGGATGACCACGTGGACCCACCGGCGGTGGAAAAGTTCCCCCAAGGGACGCCCTTTTGCCGGCGAGCCCTATCGGTACGGCTCGCGGGTTCCTTGCATCGTGGTCGGCCCCTACGCAAAGGCGAGCCATGTCTCGCATGCGCTGTCCTCCCATGTCAGCCTGATCGCCTTCATCGAGCGGCTGTGGGGATTGTCGCCCTCGCCCAACGCGGATGCGAAGCGGCGCACGATGGCCGACACTGCGATGCGGGACTGCCACGACTTCACCCAGACGCCACTGGCCCCTCCCCGCCTGCCCTGAACGCTGGCGCCACGTCCACGGGCGGATCTGGATCGAAGCACCTGCAGGCGACTGCGCCCGCACGCAAGCCCCTCAGGGATTAGAGGTCGATGAAGCGCCAAGTTGGCTGACCCAGGAGCACGTTGGGGTGAAAAACCAAAGGGCTACGGCATCGAGCCGTAGCCCTTTGATTTAGCTGGTTGCGGGGGCTGGATTTGAACCAGCGACCTTTGGGTTATGAGGGGAAATCTGCCCTACACGAGGACCAACAGTGACCAACAGGAACCAATAACGATGGCGACTTACGAGGCGACGAGGTCGTCCCGTGTTGGTTCCTTTCGGTGGGTTTACTTCATAGAAGCTTCATAGCCAGTTCGGATATGCGAGGATGATGAGTTTTTGATTCGTTCATCGATCTGTCGGGAGCGACTTCGGCGTACAGGAAGGCCAACCGACTACTGTCAATTGCTGTCAGCACCGTGAGAACCGAGTCAACGCTGAGCGCTCATGCCCCCAGTGCGGCTGATAGCTCGGGTGCTTCGAGTCCGCGAAATGGACTTGCCTAGTGCACCGCATGTGAGATCCGATCAAGCATTCGCTTCCGCGAGCGGATGATCGAAGCGGCGCCGATTCGCAGCATGCGCTGTTCGACCCGAGCGCATGGACGTACCGGCCGGCAAACGCCGGCACGTATACGGACGAAGGCATCGGGCCTGATGGCCGCC
>Ga0209157_1001096_pt1 | contig 22812 bp, 20 predicted proteins | sample GraSoiAngelo_135_FD_185892 | JGI IMG/M metagenome (GOLD analysis project Ga0209157, IMG submission 185892) | Grasslands soil microbial communities from the Angelo Coastal Reserve, California, USA - 14_0929_05_40cm (SPAdes) (version 2) | ecosystem: Environmental > Terrestrial > Soil > Grasslands ...
GGACCTCGAGACCCTCATCCAGGGGTCGGTCGACGCGACGCGGACGGCCCTCAAGCGACTCGAGGGCGACGGTGCGCGGCTGGTCCTCGTGATCGAGTCGAGCGCGCGTCATCAGGCGCTCGGCCGCTCGGCCGCCGAAGAGTGGTCCGCGATCAAGAGCGAGATCGACTCCCGTACACCCTGCGTCGGCTGGCTTTGCGACCATGTGGCGGGGTACGGACGGGGCGTTCGTCCGGTCGATGCGTACGGCTCCCTCGTCGTCGTGGCCCTCGGCGACGCCCCCCGCCGCTGAGAGGTTCTAGTTCTCCTCGATCTCCCGACAATCACCTAGCTGCCGCAGATCCGCCTCACGTCATTCCATTCCCGGTCCGGCAGCAGCGGCCGGGATCGGTGTGAAATGGATGCCGCCAGGCGCTTGAGGCTCTCGACCCGATCCGCGGCGAGCGGGTGCGAATCGAGGTAGCGCGCCGAGGACGGCAGGCCTCGCTCCCCGGCGCGCAGCGTCTCGAAGAAAGCGATCATCCCTCGAGGATCGACGTCTGCCGCCAGCAGCATGCGCAACCCTTCGATGTCCGCTTCGCTTTCCAGTTGACGGCTGTAGCTCAGTGTGCCCAGCACGCGCGCGCTCTCGATCCCGTAGGCCATCACCGCGGTCATGTCGCCCGACACGGCGACCAGCAGGAGGCCGGTAGAGGCATGCTGCAGCAGAAGACGCGTCGCGTGGCGCTGGAGCACGTGCTGGATCTCGTGCGCGAGCACTCCGGCCAGCTCCTCCGGCGTCCGTAAACGCTCCACCAGCCCGCGGAGGAGGACGACCTGGCCGCCCGGGACGGCGAACGCGTTCACCGTCCGATCGTCGAGCACGGTCACGCGGAACGTGTAGGGGACCTGCGGCACTGGGTCAAGCAGTCTCTTGACGATCGCGCCGATGGCCGCTTCGCGCTCGGGATCCACGCAGCGCCGCCTCGACGCCGTGAGCTGGTCCACGGCCGCCTGTCCGAGCCGCTCCTCCCATGACACGGGCACGCGGGCGGCGAGCAGGCCCGCCGCCGCGGGGATGCCCCACACGTACAGGACTGCGCCGACGGCGACGGCCGTGACGGCGGCCACGATCGTGAAGAGAACCCGCGCGCGTCGTCGGCGCGGATCGTGGAAACGCCGCGCGAGGGCCGGCGCTGCGGCGTGCAGCGCCCCGAGGAAGCCGGGATCGTCGATCAGGAGAGTCTCGGGGAGCGGCCCGCCGCGCTCGAGGCGGATCTGCTCGCCGGCGTAGAACCCCTGGGTCTGGCGTACCTCCCTGAGCGGCCACCACAGGCTTGCGCCGCCCACGAGCGTGATCTCGAGCCCGCTCGGGGTCAGGCGGATCGACGCTTCCCAGCGCGCCGCGCTACGGCCGTCGAGATAGTGGCCCGTGAACGCGCCAGACATCGGGCCGACGCTATGCGAGGTCGACGTCGGCGCCCAGGAGGCTCGAGAGGGCGTCACCGGTGGCCGTGGCGAGCTGAGGCTCCTGGACGATCCCGGCCAGGTCGAGCGGGCCGTCGATGGTGAGGTACTGGAACGCGAACCGCGTGCTTCGCAGCAGCACCCAGGGCCAGGCAAGGCCGAGGGTGACCACGAGCACGACCAGATTTCCTAAAGTCAGGGTCATGAGCTTCCGGCCCGTGATGCTACAGCGGAAGCGCGCGGTGTCGAAGTAGGTGTGCTCCCAGAAGTAGCGGGTTTTCTTCGCCTGGAACCAGAACCAGTAGAGCCCGAGCGTAGGCAGGAACAGCAGCAGGGTCAGGACGTACGCGCCGAACAGATCACGCCCGCGACCGTCGAATCGGAACGGACGGCGGCCGAAGTGCGAATGCGAGACCATAAAGCGCTGCTGGCGCGCCTGGAAGAAGGGGTAATAGAGCGAGAGCGTCAGCATGCTCAGCATCGATCCCGCCACGAAGAGCTTGATGAACACCGACGCTCGGCCACGGAACGAGAAGCGGATTCCGCGCCACGAGGTGCGGCTCAGGCGGTAACGTCGCGCCCCGACCATGGCGATGGGGATGAACAGGAAGACGAGGAGCGAGGTGAATAGCCGGGTGGCGCCGTGGATCATCTTGTCATGAGAAAGCTCGGCCGCGATGCCCAGCACCGTGATCGGCATGCCTACGAACATGACGGCTTTCAAGAACCCGAGCAGCAGCTCCTTGCCCGTGCCGTGATAGGCGAAGCGGTCGCCCTCGAACCCGGTCTGGCTCAGCATGAAGCGGCGCACCCTGACCTTGCCCCAGAATCGGTACCAGCCCAGGGTGGCGATGGTCAGCAGGACGTTCACGACATAGATGCCGAAAAGCGTCCCGCCCGAGCCATGGAACGTGAGCTTCCGGCGGTGGCTCGGGGCCGTGATTGCGGACGCGGATGCTGCTGTCGCCGACGGCGCGGACCCGTTCGTGACCGGCCGCCGCGGCGCGGATGCTATGGCCACGGCCCCGGCGAGCGCGGTGGCCGGCGGGGTGTCCGCGCGAGCCACGACTGGATGGGCTAACGGCGGCGTCGGCGGGCGGCGCATCTTCTCGAGGGCCGCGGCGTACACCGAGGCGACGACGCCGCACTGCGCGCACTTGTCGCGCTCGACGGCGGGCGCGTTGCAGCGAGGGCACGTGGCCGCCATCACTTCACCGGCTGCGGCGCAAGCGTCGCGGCGCGCGCCCAGCGGTCGAGCGGCACGGCCCGCACCAGCTCAGCGGCCGTCTGCTCGACCGCCCGGCCCAGCGCACTCACCATCGCCTTGCGCATGGCGCTGTTGTACCAGCGCCCGGCTTCGGACGCCGAGAAGAGCACATACGCCGCCAGTTCCTCGTCCTCGAGCCCGCGGTACGCGTACAGCGTCGACGCCATGTGCGCCTCGCGCAGAGCTCCATTCGCCCGCGCCCGGACCTGCGCGACCCGGTCCTCGATCTGGCCCGGCCGGAGCCGCTGCTCGGCCGGCCCCGCCCCGGACACGGCCGTCGTGATGCCGCGCGAGACCGCCGCGACGAGGTCGGCCGAGATTTCGGTGGCGGCCGTCGCCCAGTCCAGCCGCTGGAGCAACTCGACCCGGCGATCCGTCGGCGGGTTCGTCTTGATGGTGGCGGCATAGGCGGCGACTTTCTGCTCCGTGCCAGGTTCCGAGGAGGCGATCGCGAGGGCAACGATCTTGCGCGCCAGGGGTGAGCGGAGCCACGCGGCTGTCGCTTCGAGATTCGTCCGGTCGACATGGAGGAGAAATGCGTCGCGTACGAGCGCATAGACCGCCTCGTGGCGCAGCACCTGTCGCAGAATCCGATCGACGGAGGCCTGGTCCTTGGCGTTCATTTGCCCTGGGGCCAGCTGCAGTTCGCTGGCGAGCCCGTTCAGAAGCCCCACGAGCTGAGCCCGCGCCCCGGACAGCTCCAGCAGCTCGTCGACCTTCGTCGGGCCCGTTCTCGCGATCGGCGTCGGCGGCGCGGACGCTTTTACGTCGCGCGCCTTCGCCCCGAGCGCCGGCCTGGCGTCGGGCGCCTTCGCCTCGGGCGCCGGCTTGGCGTCGGGCACCTTCACTTCCGGCCCCGGGGTGGCCTCAGGCGCTGGCGCGCGAGTCTCCTCCGGCTGTGGCGGGCGATCGGAGTAGGTGACGTTGCCCTGCGCGTCGACCGAGCGGTAGGTCCCGGCATCGATCGTTGCCGGGGCGAGAGCGAGCGCCACGCCCAGCAGCAGGACAACCGTGGTACGGTTAGTCATAGTTCCATCCCATGATGACGTGTGGGTCGGGCGCGGGCGGCAGCGCCGCGCCCGGTCCCCAGCGATCGAACTTCGCGAGAAAGTCGCGCACCTCGGGCACCGGCGCCCGCCAGTTGGCGAGGAAGGCGACGGCAGCGCGCGCCTCCTTCGCGAAATCGTCGTACTTACCCTGCGCGTAGAGCACGCGCGCGAGCGCCAGGCGTCCCCCGGCGTCGTCGCCGAAGAGCTGGACGGTCTTTCTCAGGTGCATCTCCGCCTCGGGATATCGCTCCAGCGCTTCGAACAGCCTGCCGAGATTGCGGTGGGTCCGCCACGAGTCGGGATCGGCCCGGAGAGCGCGCTGGAGCCAGGCCAGGGCCCCCTCGCGATCCCCCAGGTCGGCTGCGATCATCGCGCGGTAGTTGTACGGGCGCGCGAACGCCGGCGCCAGGCGGATCGACTCGTCGAATAGCCGCGACGCGCCGTTGATGTCGCCGTCGCGAAGATAGCGCTGGCGGGCGATGAGGAAGAGCTGCTCGGCGCGCTTCGGGACCTCGCGGTTGCCACCGAGGCGAATGCGGACGTAGCGCACGCCTGACCCCTTGTTCGCGGCCGAGGCCGTGGCGCGCGAGCCCTCGATGACCATGAGCCGTCCCAGACGGACGTATCCCTCGTCGGACAGCCACTGACCGTACCACCAGATGCAATCGGTGGCGTCGGGTTGTCCGAGCGTGGCGAGCCGGAACGCTTTGAAAACCTCGTCGCGCTCGGCGCCCGCCCGCTCGCGGGCCTGCGCGCAGTAGTTCTGACCCGGCTGTACGATCGCGTAGGCGCGCGCCAGCCGCCGGGCCTGCTCGAGGTCGCCCTTTTCGGTCAAGATGTCGAGCTTGAGCTGCACGATCCTCTCGAGGGACGGATGATCACGCAGGAGCGCAGCCTGGAAGCGGGTCGGCGCCCACTGGAAGAGCCAGCGCACGTGGCCTGGATGCAGGGCCAGCAGACGGTCGAGCTGGGTGAGGGCCCGATCGTATTCGCCCACGCGCACCGCGAACGACGCTGTGCGGTAGATCGTCTCCGCATCGTCGGGTGCCAGGCCTGCGGCCCGATCGTAGAAGGTCCGCGCCTCGTCGAACTCTCCCATGAACTCGGCCATGCCTGCTCGTGCGGTCAACGCCCGCACCGAGGTGGGCGCAGCGTCGGCCACTCGCCGCGCCGAGGCCAGCGCCTCGGCGTGACGGCCGGCTTGGAACGCCGCCTGGGCGCGGTCCAGGTCGCTCGACGGCGGGTCCGCCGCGGGCCGCTCCTGAGCCGCCGCGCCGAGCGCGGTGCAGAGCGTCAGAGCGATCGCCGACGCGAGTGCTCTCATGACGTGAGTCGTCATCGGACGCTGAGCGGCGTCGGGCCCGGACGGGCGTCGCGCCCGAGCTGCGCGTCGAGGTAGTTCCGCGCCGGATCGAGCGCCTTCGTGAGCCAGGCCAGCGCCTGCTCACTGTTCTTCTGGCTCATGTAGATCGGGCCGATATTGTGATACGTCCAGGAGAAGGCGGGGTGCGACATCCCGCAGGCGGCGAGCTGGGTAAGGAGGCCGAGAGCGCTGAGCGTCTGCGCCCAGGGCCGAACACGTCCCACTATCAAGAGATAGCGTGGGCGCTGAGCGGCTACAAACAATGATTCGGGTGGCACCCCGGGGGGAGATGCGCTCGATGAGCACTAGCGGTTGGGGCAGTGTTGGGCGAGTATGACGGGCGACGATGCTCGGCTGGCGAACCCGTATCGGCGTGCTCGTGCCCCCGGGGAATCCCACGGTTGAGCCCGAGCTCTATCGCATGGCGCCTACGGGCGTATCGATCCACTTCGCCCGCCTCGATTCGGCCGCATCCGCCAGCGCACCCGGCGCACCTGGAGGGATGGTAGACAGGACGCGCGCCTACGTCGAATCTCTCCCCGGGCCCGCGGGGACGCTCGCGGCCGTGAACCCGGCGGTCGTGGTGCTCGCCTTCACTGCAGCGAGCTACGCCAACGGGTTCAAGGGCGAGCAAACCCTGTCCGACCGCATTGCGTCTCTCACGGGCACCCGCGCCCTCACGGCGGCCCAGGCGATTCTGGCGGCGCTCCACCACCTGCGCGTCAAGAAGCTCGCCCTCGGGACACCCTATCCGGAGTCGATCAGCGCGCTCGGGAAAGCCTACTGGGAGGCGGCGGGGTTCGAAATCGTGGGCTATCGGCGGCTGGCCGGCGTCGAGAACATCTACGACGAAAGTGAAGAGCGCGCCTACCGCCTCGCTCGCGAGGCCGACGCGCCGGACGCCGACGCCGTCCTTCTGAGCGGCACCGGGCTCCCGACTATCGGAGTCATCGAGGTACTCGAACGAGACCTGGGCAAGCCCGTCGTCTCGTCGAACCAGGCCTCGCTCTGGCGGGCGCTCCGCCTGGCCGGTGTGCGTGAGTCGATCAGCGGATTCGGTCGCCTCTTGAGCGCGGTGTAGCCGCGTGCTTCATGGCGAGGGTGCGGTCCCGCGTAGCGTGGAGTCCGACGCGAGACAGTTGTTGCCTCGTCGCTCTCGGTCACGGTCGTGGTGCTGTTGGCACAGGTGATCAGGTAGTGAGCTCCGAGCGGCGCCGGAGGGAGGCGACAATCACGCCGGCGTCACTTCCGAGCGTAAGGTGGGCCAACACCCATAGCCAACATTATTGTGGGTGAAAGTAATGGGCGGCAGCAGGATCTTCTCGATCTGCGCAAGCATTTGGACCTCAAGACAGTCTGGAGAGGCGGCGTGCAGGCGTGCGCACGGCGCGCCGGGCACTCTGCGCTGAGCGCTGGGCGAATGCGTCTGAGATGTGCCGCCGACCGCTCAGTAGCTCGGCGCACCGCAAAGCTGCTGGGGTCCAGCCTACTGTGCGATACGTCGAATGGAGGCGCCCGTCAGGCGCCGCGTACGTATCCTTCGAGCCGATCGCGCGCGATCAGCTCCGGATCGCGCTCGGCCGGCGGCCCATAGCCGCCGCCACCCGGGAGCCGAACCTCTACGAGCGCGCCAGGGGGCACGAGATGCTCGGCCTTTGGATTCGCCGGCGCCACGCCGTCGATCAGCACCGCGCCCCGCGCGCCCCGCCCGCCGCCGCGGAAGCCGGCGGCCGGATGCACCGTGCGGTCACAGAGGATCGAGGCGGCAAACGGCTCGCGCGTGCGCACGCGGAAGGCGATGGTCTGGCCCAGGCCGCCGCGGTATTTCCCCGGGCCGCCCGAGTCGTCGCGCAGGCACTTCTTCTCGACGATCAGCGGCGACAGGTTCTCGATGACCTCGACCGGGGTGCCGAGGACGCCGGACGGGAATGCGGTCGCCGAGAGCCCGTCCTTGATGGCGCGCGCCCCGGTCCCGCCCGATGAGAAGAAGATGTAGCTGAAGGGCGCGCCCGCGAGGTCCTTGCCCGAGACCTGAATGCCCCAGATGTTCGCCGAGCCTTCGGCCATGACGCGGTCGGGCAGCGCCTGGCCGAGGGCTCCCGCGATGACGTGAGGCAGGAAGTGGCCGACGATGTGCCGGGCGGCGACGGCCGCCGGCCGCTGCACGTTGAGGATCGAGCCTGTCGGCGCCGTGATGCGCAGCGGCCGGAACGCGCCCTCGTTGTTGGGCACGTCCGGGCTCACGATCACCTTCACGCCGTAGGTCGTGTACGCCTCGGTGTAGTTCATGACGACGTTCACGCCGCGCCGACTCGCGGGCGAGGAGCCGGCGTAATCCACGAGCAGCTCGTCGCCGCGAATCTCGCAGCGCGCCCGGATCGTGATCGGCTCGTCGAACCCGTCCGAGGTGATCTCGTTCGTGTAGACGCCGGGTCGGAGCGCGCGGATCGCCTCGCGCATGGCGCGCTCCGTGCGCCCGATGATCTCGTCGGCCAGCGGCTCGAGCCGCTCGAGCCCGAATTCCGCCATGAACTCCAGGAGCCGCTCGCCCCCGACGGCGCCCCCCGCGATCTGGGCGTGGAAGTCGCCCAGCACCATCTCGGGCAGGCGCGTGTTGGCACGGATGATCGCGATCAACGCCTCATTCGGCCGTCCGGCCTCGTAGAGCTTCATGATCGGAATCTGCAGGCCTTCCTCGTACACCTCGCGCGCCTCGGCCGAGAGCACGTGCCCGCCGATGTCCGCCGTGTGGCACGTCGAGGCGAAGAAGGCGATGCACATCTCGCCGCGGAAGATCGGCGAGCAGATCGTGACGTCGTTGAGATGGCCCGACGTGAGCCAGGGATCGTTCGTGATCAAGACGTCGCCCGGCCGGAGCGTCTCGACCGGGCACGCGGCCAGGAAGTGCTTCATCGCGAGCGCCATGGAGTTGATGTGGCCGGGCGTGCCCGTCACCGCCTGGGCGACCATGAAGCCGCGACGGTCGAAGACACCCGCCGAGAGGTCGCCCGCCTCGCGCACGATCGAGGTGAAGGACGTCCGCTGGAGCGCCGCGGCCTGCTCATTGACGACGCCGATGAGGCGGTTCCAGCAGATCTCGAGGGTGATCGGGTTGGTTGAAGCGGGGGTCGTGAGGTCGGCCTTGGCCGGTGGCCTGAGAGAGGCGCGGCGTGGCTCCGCGCGCCCGGTCTGGCCCAGGGAGCGGCGTCGCACCGTCACAGCGTCATCTCCACGATGAGGGCGAGGCCTGCGTCCACCCGGGCGCGCCCTCCGGGCCCGATCACCGCGGTCGACTCGCGCTCCTCGACTATCGCGGGCCCGGTCAGCGTCATCCCCGCAGCGAGAGCATAGCGGTCATACACGGGGGTCTCGATGAACCCGCCGCTCTCCGCGAAGTACGCCCTGCGCGTTCCTTTGACCGGGTTGATCGGGCGCGCGGAGCCGGGTCGCGTCTTTCTCGGGCCACCCTCGGTTAGAGCCGGACTCACGGACCCCGCTCCAACAGTGCGGGCCGGCGCTGCTCGTGATGTCAACGCGATTTTTGGGTCAGGCCCGGCGACCTTCACGCGCCAGTTCAGAGCCTCGATCGGCACGCCCTGTGGCAGGCGGTGATAGAGCGCGCGATACGCTGCCTCGAAGCTCGCCGTGATCATCGGGAGGCTTTCGGCGGAGAGGTTGCCGCGCGGCACCGCGGCCTCGACCTCGTGCCCCTGGCCGAGGTAACGCATCTCGGCGATGCGCGCGACCGCGACGTCGCTCGCGGCGACGCCGGCCCGCGCGAGCAGTGCGCGGCCTTCGGCTTCCATCTCGGTGAAGAGCCTCATGATCGCGGTCCAGTCGGCGCCGTCGAGGCGCTGGCGGCCGGTCCGCACGAAGTCGAAGGCCAGCGGCGCGGCCAGGAGGCCGTAGGCGGACATCGCCCCGGCGCCGAAGGGAAGCAGGATGCGCGGCACTTTCAGAATGTGCGCGACCTGCCAGCAGTGGACGGGGCCGGCCCCGCCGAAGGCGAAGAGCGGATACGAGCGCAGGTCTTTCCCCCGCTCGATTCCGTGGATGCGCGCGGCGGCGGCCATGTTCTCGTTGACGACGCGATGGATGCCCCAGGCGGCTTGCGTGACGTCGAGACCGAGGGGCCGGGCGACCTGCTCCTCGATGGCGCGGTGGGCGGCCGCGCGATCGAGCCGCATGCGCCCGCCCAGGAAGAACTCGGCGTCGAGGTAGCCGAGCAGCAGATCGGCGTCGGTCACCGTGGGCTGGCGGCCGCCCAGGTTGTAGCAGGCGGGGCCGGGGTCGGCGCCCGCGCTGTCGGGGCCGACCTTGAGGAGCCCCATGCGGTCGACGCGCGCGATCGAGCCGCCGCCGGCGCCGATCTCGATCATCTCGATCACCGGCACGCGGATCGGCAGTCCGGAGCCCTTCTTGAAGCGATCGGCGCGCGCCACCTCGAATTCCCGCCCGACAAGCGGCACGCCGTCGTCGATGACGCACGCCTTGGCGGTCGTGCCGCCCATGTCGAACGACAGCAGCTTCGGCTCGCCGCGCTCGCGCGCGGCCTGGGCGGCGGCCAGGGCGCCGGCGGCGGGCCCGGACTCGACGAGGCGGATCGGCAGACGCCGGGCGAGCGGCGGCAGCGCGATGCCGCCCGAGGACTGCATGACGTAGAGCTGGCCGGGAATCTCCCGTTCGGCGAGCCGTCGCTCGAGGTCGTCCAGATAGCGGGACATCAGCGGCGCCACGTACATGTTGGCCGTCGTCGTCGAGGTGCGCTCGTACTCGCGGATCTCGGGCACGACTTCCGACGCGCAGGCGACCACCATCTGCGGGGCGATCTCGCGGACCAGCGCCGCCAGCCGTCGCTCGTGCGCCGGGTTCACGTAGGCGTGCAGCAGGCAGATCGCGACCGCCTCGACGCCTTCGGCGGTCAGCTCGCCGATGACCCGGCGCGCGGCGTCCTCGTCGAGAGGCTGCCGGACCTCGCCGTCGGCCATGAGCCGCTCGTGGACTTCGCGGCGGAGCCGCCGCGGCACGAGGGGCGCCGGCGGATCGATAAAGAGGTCGTACATGTCGTAGCGGCCTTCGTGGCGAATCTCGAGCGCGTCCCGAAAGCCCTCGGTGGTCAGGAGCGCCGTCCGCGCGCCCTTGCGCTCGATGAGCGCGTTGGTCGCGAGCGTCGTGCCGTGGACGACGGCCCGCACGGCGCCTGCGGGAATCGCCGACTCCTCGAGGAGCGAGCCGATGCCCTGCTCGACCGCGTGCGCCGGATCTTTCGGCGTGGTGAGGACCTTGCCCACGCGCGCGGCACCGCTCGTCTCGTCGATGACGACGAGATCGGTGAACGTGCCGCCGATGTCGACGCCCAGGCGCGCGGTCACGGCGCTCAGTCTACACCGCGATCGTGACAGGGCCGGTAAGATGAGGGCATGAGACGCGTGGCCGTATGGGTCGTCGGGGCCGGCCTGGTGAGCGGGCTCGCGCTGTCGGCGACACCGGCGGCCCAGCCGCGGCGGCACGTGACCATCGCCGCGGGCGCAGTGGACGGCGTCTACTACCCGATTGCCGGCGCGATGTCGCGCATCACCGCGGACGCCCGGGGCCTCAGCGTCCGCGCGACCGTCGAGTCGTCGGCGGGCTCGGTCGCGAACGTGCAGCTCATCCGCTCCGGCGAGGCCGACTTCGCGTTGCTCCAGAATGACATCGCTTACTACGCGTTCAACGGTATCGCGCTCGGGGCGTTCGCGGGGAAGCCGGTGAAGGGGATGGGCGGCGTGTTCTCGGTGTACCCGGAGCTGGTGCACATCGTCGTGAGCCGGGCATCGGGCGTGAAGTCGGTCCGCGATCTCAAGGGCAAGCGCGTTGCCTTCGGGCCGGCCGGCTCGGGCACCGAGCAGAACGCGCTGCAGATTCTCGAGATCTACGGGCTTGGCGAAGGCGACCTGCGCGCGGCCGTGCGCGTTTCGTTTACCGCGGCGGTCGACCAGTTGAAGGCCGGTGAGGTCGACGCCGCATTCTTCACGACCGCGCGCGGCGCTCCGATCGTCTCGGCGGCGTTTGGCTCTGGCAAGCTCGAGTTGCTGGGGGTGGGCGCCACGGCTGGCGAAGCGCTCGGGCGGAAGTATCCCTTCTACACGATGGGTGAGATTCCGGCGAACACCTACCGAGGCCAAGAGCGCGAGGTCGCGACCGCGTCGGTGATGGCGATGCTCGTGGCGCGCTCTGCGCTGTCCGAGGATCTGGTGTACCGGTTCACCAAGGCGATGTTCGACAACCTGCCCCAGCTCTACGCCGCCCACGCGGCGGCCCGGAACCTCACGCTCCAGACGGCGCTGGTCGGGATGCCGCTGCCGCTGCACCGGGGCGCCGAGCGCTTCTTCAAGGAGAAGGGGATCTCCAGATAGACTTCTCGCCCCGGATGATTCCTGATCAGAGCCGCCGGAAATAGTTTGGGCAACCCTGGCTCCTGCCCGTCCGGAACTCCAGAAATATCAGATATTTAGTACGTGGTACGCCGTTTGCCTCTCTTTCTAGAGTCAAAACGTCAAAGGTTCCAACAGCATAGAACGCATGAGCGCGACAATGCCCCGGGAACTCGAGCGTCCGTGCATCGGCGAGATGGCGCCTCGCTTCTCGTTGCCTTCGCTCAGCGGAGCGGAAGTGAACCTCGCCTCGTACCGAGGTCGCTCAAACGTAGTGGTCTGGTTCTCGCGGGGCTTTACGTGCCCCTTCTGTCGCGTCTACACGGACGGTGTACGAGCCGGATACAAGGCCCTGCAGGCGGCCGATACCGAGGTGATCCAGGTGGCGCCCAATCTGCTGGAGAGCGCCAGGAGGTACTTTGGTGAGTCGATCCTGCCGTTCCCGTTCGTCTGCGATCCTGACAAGCGGCTCTACGCCGTGTACGGCCTCGGCGATCGAAGGGCGCTCGAGGCGACGCGCACCGCCGTGGTGAGCTTCGCCCACGCCTTCACGCATGGCGATTCGGTCAACCAGGTCCGCGGCGCCTGGCTCGACGTCATGAACCGCAATTTCCTTCGCCGCCTCCACCACCACGCCATGACGGCGCACGAGCAGGGGATCTTTCTCATCGACAAGGAGGGCGTGATCCGCCACCTCACCGTGGTGGGTCCGATCGATCCCGTTCCCGGCGGGGCCGATCTCGCCGATCTCGCGCGGATCTATTGCGCCGGGACACCGGTGTCCGCGTGAGCCAAGCCGAGCGCCTCAGGCGGCTCAGCGAGATCCTCGTCGAGCTGTTCCGCTCGCCCGTCCCGACTCACTTCTTCCAGACCCTCGGCGACCGGGCCGGCGCCGTCGTGCCGAGCGACTACATCGCCGTGTGCTTACAAGATCCCGAAAAGGACGGCTATCTCGTGCACTCGCTCGTGAGCCTCGAGGCCGGCGCCCCCAGCCAGCGCGTGTTCTCGTCGGACGAGGGCCTGCCCGGTCGGACGATCAGCACGGGCAAGTCGTATCTCGTCGATGATCTCGCCGCCGAGGATGGCGTCCACGATCTCGAAGGTGTGCTCGCCGCGGCGGGCCTGCGGGCGGTCCTCGTCGTGCCGATCCGCCGCGGACTCGAGGTGCTGGGGGCGCTGCTCTTCGCGGGGCGGCCGCCGATCGTGTACGGAGGCGACGATCTCCAGATCGCCCAGCTGTTGGCGGCCGGGCTGTCCGCCGCGCTCGAGACATCCAGCGCGTACCAGGCGGCCGCCGACGAGCGCAGCACCCTGGGTGCGGTGCTCGCCAGCACCGCCGACGCGGTGATCATGCTGAACCAGACCGGCCTCGTGTTGCTTGCCAACGCGGCGGTGCGCCCGATGCTGGGCCTGGCCCCGGACTCGATCACGGGCCGGCCCCTGCTCGAGGTCGTCGACTATGCCCCGCTCCTCGATCTCTTCGCGGCCGGACGCCCGGGGATCTCCGAGTTGCCGTTGCCCGACGGTCGGGTCGCCCAGGCGAGCCTGGTGCCAGTGACCACCCCCTTCGGCGAGCCGGTCGGCGTGGCCGCGATCCTGCGCGACATCACGCTGCTCAAGAACCTCGAGCAGATGAAGAACGACTTCGTGAACACGGTTTCGCACGACCTCAAGAGTCCCATCACGGTCATCGCCGGCCTGGCCGACTTGATGCGAATGGCCGGGTCGGGGGACCCGAACCACGAGACACGTTGCCAGGACATCCGCGACACCGCGCAGCACATGGCGGAGCTCGTCACCGACCTGCTCGACATCGGGAAGATCGAGGCCGGTCTCGACTCGGCCCGCGAGCCCGTGGATCTTGTGCCGCTGATCGGCGAGGCGCTCAGGATGGTGAAGCCACGCGCCGAGACGAAGAACATCGAGCTTTGCGCCGACCTGCTGGAGGAGGCGACCATCCTGGCCGTGCGAGGCCGCGTGCGGCAAGCGCTGATCAACCTCCTCGACAACGGCGTCAAGTACACGCCGGCCGGCGGGCGGGTGACCATCGCGGCAGTGTTCTCGGTCAGCGGCGACGGCGCGGAGGCGGTGACGATCAGGGTGTCGGACACGGGAATCGGGATTCCCGCGCGCGACCTGCCGCACGTGTTCGACAAGTTCTACCGCGTCAAGAGCAAGGCGACCCGCGACATCGCCGGCACCGGCCTCGGGCTCGCCATCACCAAGACCATCGTGGAGGCGTACGGAGGTCAGATCCGCGTCGAGAGCGTCGAAGGCGCCGGCACCACCTTCGCGCTCGAGGTGCCGCTCGCTCGGTCCTGACTATGACCCGAGATACGAGGCGACGAAGGTCCCGCTCGGGCCCTTCGCGCTGAAGCGTCCGAGCGCGAACGGCGCCGGATTCACGGGCGGCGCGGTCCCGGTGATCAGCGCCGCCATCATCTCACCGACCGCGGGCGAGAGCTTGAAGCCGTGGCCGCTCATGCCCGTCGCGATCCAGAATCCGCGGACCGGCGACTCGTCGAGGATCGGCATCCAGTCCGGCGTGATGTCGAAGGCGCCGGCCCAGCCACGCCGGTAGCGGGCGTCGGCGAGGCGCGGGATCGCGCGGCTGGTGCGCGCCAGGACGTCCGTCGCCTCGTCGAGGCTCACGTCGCCGCCGAGCAGCTCGGGCTCCATCGGATGCCGCGTCTCGTCGTCGATGAGCGAGCCGGTCAGCGTGAGACCGCCCGTCTCGGGGCGCGCGTAGCTGCCGCCCGCGAGATCGAGATAGACGAGATGCGGCTGCCCAAAGCTGGCGTCGCGCTCGACGACAAAAACTGGATGGCGGCCGACGATGATCGGCAGCGCGACCCCGGCCAGCCGCGCGACGGCTTTCGACCAGAGGCCTGCCGCGTTGACGACGACCGGCGTGTCGATGCGCTCGCCCGCGCCGGTCTCCACGCCGGTGACGCGGTCGCCCGCCGTGCGGATCGCCACCACCTCGACGCCCTGCTCGATCCGGACGTCGCGCCGCCGCGCCGCGTCGGCGTAGCCGATCGTGACCGCGGTCGGGTCGCCGTAGCCCGACTCGGGCTCGTAGAGGGCGGCGCCGAGATTTTCGGGATTGATCCGTTGCTCGATGCTGGCGAGCTCACCGGGCTCGAGCACCTCGGCGCGGACGCCGAGCGCCCGCTGGAGCCTGACGGTTTCCTCGAGCTTGGGACGCATCGCGGCCGAGACACCGATGACGACGCCACAGTCGACGTAGCCCGATTCGCCGCCGACGGCGTCGCGGAAGCGCCGAAAGACAGCGAGCGACCGCACGACCATCCGGCTGGCCTCCGGCGTCGGGTAGAGCTGGCGGACGATCCCGACCGACCGACCGGTGCCGCCGGACGCGAGGAAGTTGCGCTCGAGCAGAAGGACGTTGCGCACGCCCGCACCGGCCAGGTGGAAGGCGATGGAGGCGCCGGTGACGCCGCCACCGATGATGACGACGTCGGCGTGGCGGATCACCTGGACGCGGCGGCGGACACCTCGGCGGCTTCGGCCTCGTTCAGCAAGCGCACCGGGTCGCCCTGACGGATCGAGCCTGTTGCCAGCACGCGGGCGTAGACGCGGCTCCAGCCGGGATGGCGCTTCTGGGACACGCGCGCGTAGTCGCCGTCCTTGAAGGCTCGCGTGATGTTCGTGCACGGGCTCGTGTAGCGAGTCACCTGGAGGAGCACCGTCTCGCCGAGGAGCACGTGGCACCCCGGGGCGACCAAAGACCAGTCCAGCCCCTCGACTGTGAGGTTCTCGCCGATGGCGCCGGGCACGATCTGGTGCCCCTCGGCTTGAAGGCGGCCGATCGCCTCCATCGCATACAGGCACACGGCCTGCTCCGGACCCCCGTGGTGCTCCGCGTCGCGGTGCGCGTCGCCCTCGAGTCCCAGGGCCGTGACGCGCGCCTCCGCCACCGCCGTCTTCGGGACGCCGCCGCGCGAGACGCTGATCTGGACGATTCTTCCGCTCACCGGTCGCCTCCCGTTTGGAGCTCGGCTCCCTGGCCCGATTGTACGCGAGCGCCCGGTCGGACAGATCGAGCTCGCGGGCAGGCTCTCCAATTGGACGCCTCAGCGCGTGGCGCGTCGGATCATCCGCTGAATGCGCGCCTCCAGCACCAGCTCGGCGCGCTGGTTCAGGACGCGGTGACGGTAGGTGACGATACCGCGGTCGGGCTTCTTGGTCTCGCGCTTGTCGGCGACCTCCACCTCCACGGTGAGCGTGTCGCCTTCGAGTACCGGGACCGTCACGCGCAGCTCACCGCCGAGATACGCCATGCCCGTGCCGTGGATGAGCCCGGTCTGCATGATCAGCCCCTCGGAGAGGGCGAACGTCAGGGCCCCGGGCGCAGCGCGCCGCTTGAACAGCGACTCGCGGGCGACGTACTCCATGTCCATGAAGAGCGGCTCTGTGAAACCGCACAGGTTGACGAAGGTGACGATATCGGTCTCCGACACCGTCCGGCTGAGCGTGCGGTAGGTCGCGCCGATCTCGTGCTGCTCGAAGTTCAAGCCCTGCCCGATCATGGCTTCCTCCCTCGCTCGAAAACCATCAGCCACGCGTCGGAGCGCGGCGTGTAGTCAACTGACGCCTCGCCCCAGCGATACACCGTCTCCTTCTGCGACACGACGTCAACTACCCCGACTCGCGTGAAGCTCCGCTGGTACTGATTGAACCAGCCGAAGATCGTCCGATCCGAGTCGGGCCTGATCAGCCATGACGCCGAAGCCTTGACGAAGACAAGATACCGAGGGTCGGCGGTCTCGATCTCTTGGATCATCTGGCGCTGCATCGCCGCCGCGTACGGCTGGAGCTCCATGAGCGGGTAGGTGTAGATATACCCGGTCGCCGACCGCCGACCCGCGTAAAAGTAGATCTGAGGCTCGGACCCGACCACGGCGACGCGGTCGCTCGGTGTGGTGTGCTCGCGGATATAGCGTGCGACCTCCACCGACTCGGGGAACGGGTTGCGCCCGTAGACCGCCCGTGAGACCTGGGCGGGCCCGAGCTCGAAGAGCACGTTCCACGAGGCGTTGAGCGGCTGCCCGAGGGTGGCGGCCGCCAGGACGACCAGCACCGCGCGCCGCAGGAAGCTCGCCCGCGGCCCCACCAGGAGTCCGCCGAGCGCGTCGAAGCCGATCGCGGCCAGTAGCGCGAGCGCGGGGAGCATCAGAAGGCAGTATTGCGGCCTGACGTGGAGACCCACCAAGGTTCCTAGACAAGATGCCGCCACCAGGAGCAGGACGGGGGCTCTCCGCGACCGGAGGCGGCCCCACAGGAGGGCGCCGAGGCCGATCGCGCCAAGGGAGAGCGTGACCGAGCTGGACGGCGCGACGGCCACGAGCCTGCCGACGAGGTTGGTCCAGCCCTCGGGAAGTCCGGCCGAATAAGTTGACCCATAGACGAACGCCCAGAACCAGAAGGTGCCGAGCGTTCCCGCACGCAGGAGTGCGAGACACACGAGCGCGAACGGCGTGACCGCGCCGGCCACGAAGAGGGCTGTCGCGCGGAGACGCCGCGGCCACCGCGGCGTCTCGTCGGGGGCGCTCGACAGGAGAAGGGTGAGCGCGCCCCCGACGACGAAGGCCGCCCCGCTCTGCTTCATGAGGAACGCCAGACCGAAGAGAAGCCCGCTGGCGAACACGAGCAGCGGCCGACGGTCGCGCGCCTGCGCCTGGAGGACGAGCGAGCCGGCGACGACGGGGAGGAGCACGAAATGCTCGGCGTAGGCCGCGAGGCCGAGGACCTTCGGGTTCAGCGCCTGCACAGCGTGGACGGCGGCGGCGACGGGGGCCGCCGCCGGCCCGACCAGGCGTCTGGCCAGGAAATACGTGAGCACCGTCGTGGCCGAAGTGACCAGGATGAGGCCCAGGTGGATCCCGGTGGTCGTCTGGCCGAACGCGGCGAGGATCAGGGCATAGGCGCCGTAGATGCCGGGCGCCTTGAGGTTGTAGGCGGCGGCATAGGGCGGGACGCCCTCGAGCAGGAGCTGCCCAAAGTACGCGTACTCGCCTTCGTCACGATCGAGGGGGACATCGAGCAGCCTGAGACGGATCGCAGCGGCGGCGAGCACCACAGCCGCCAGCAGGCAGAGGGCCCAGACGGAACGTGGCGTCGCCCCCTCGACGGGCTGGCTTACCACAGGCGGCGTATCGCCACTCGCGGCCTTGCTAATCGCGGCCTGCGGGCACCGGCTGGGGCGGCTCGGCCGGCTCTGGATGCTGTGCCGCCAAGTCGGTGTGTCAGGCGGGCACGACCTCGCCACATCAACTGACGCTGTTCGGCGGAGCGATCTTCGCTTGTTGATTGCGATGGTGATCGTGGCTCGTAGATCGCGATGATGAGACGAGTATACTGGCGACGATTTCCGGTGGGCTTTGAAAATCTCTGGCATGGTACTTGCTATGAGACATCACCCATGTACCGACAGGTGACGGGATGCCGGATCTGCGGCGGCGAGGGGCTCGACGTGCTTCTCGAGCTGGGCACTCAGGTCCTGACTGGAGTGTTCCCGCGCCGCCCCGACGAGCGGCTCACGAAAGGCCCTCTGACATTGGTGCGGTGCGACAACTGTGGTCTGGTCCAGCTCCTCCACTCCTACGAGCGCGCCGAGCTGTACGGACCGCACTACGGGTACCGCTCGTCGCTGAACCGACGGATGGTCAACCATCTCGAAGACAAGGCCCGGGCGCTGACGCGAGCCGTAGACCTCCGGCCCGGCGACGTGGTCGTCGACATCGGGAGCAACGATGGGACATTGCTCTCGTTCTTCTCGGGCCGAAAGCTCACGCTCCTCGGCTTCGATCCATCCGCCGCGCGGTGGCAAGGTAGCTACCCAACGGACAGCAGCCTGATCGACGATTTTTTCTCGGTGGACCTCTACCGGGGCGCGCTCGGCCAACGGAAGGCGCGGATTGTCACGTCGATCGCGATGTTTTACGATCTGGAACGGCCGCTGGATTTCGCCCACGAGGTCGCCGACGTGCTAGCCGACGACGGCGTCTGGCACCTGGAGCAGAGCTACCTGCCGGCGATGCTACAGGTCAACGCGTACGACACGATCTGCCACGAACACGTCGAGTACTACGCCTTGGCCCAGATCAAGTGGCTGGCGGACAAGGTCGGCCTCGCGATCCTGGACGTCGAGTGCAACGACGTCAACGGCGGGAGCTTCGCGGTGACGCTCGGCCGGAATCGGCGCCTCGTGCCGCGGGGTGGGGATCGGGTGGAGCGGTTCCTGGACGCGGAACGGCACATGGGCTTCAACTCGCTGCAGCCCTTCGAGGAGTTCCGCAAGCGCGTCCTGATCCACAAGCGCGAGCTCCGTCAGAGGCTGGAGGACATCCGGGCCCGTGGGGAGAGCGTGCTCGGCTACGGCGCCTCCACGAAGGGCAACGTGATCCTCCAGTTCGCCGGCATCGACCGCGACCTCCTCCCGGCCATCGCCGAGGTCAACGAAGACAAGTTCGGCTGCGTCACGCCGGGGACGTGGATCCCCATCATCCCGGAAGCGGACGCGCGCGCGCGCAAGCCCAACTACTTCCTGGTGCTCCCGTGGCACTTCCGCACTGGCATCATCGAGCGTGAGGCCGCGTATCTCGCGGCGGGTGGACGGCTGCTGTTCCCGCTCCCGTCCATCGAGGTCGTCTCCGCGTAGACTCGCCGATGTCTCCTCGCCGACTGATCTTCGTGCCGACCTACAACGAGAACCGCAACGTCGAGCGGCTGTGCGCGGAGCTCGTGGCGCTGCCGCTCGCGGCCGACATCCTGTTCGTCGACGACGGCTCGCCCGACGGCACCGGCGCGACGCTGGACGTGCTCGCGCGCCGGCATCCACGAGTCACCGTGATCCATCGTGACGGTAAGCTCGGCATCGGCAGCGCTCATTCCGCCGGCATCGCGTACGCCTACGACCGGGGCTACGATCTGCTCGTCACGATGGACAGCGACTTTTCGCACAGTCCCGCTGACATTCCCCGCCTGCTCGCTGCGCACACCGCGGGCGTCGACGTCGTCGTGGGCTCCCGGTATCTCGAGTCGGACAGTCTTCCCGGCTGGAGCCCCCATCGCCTGTTCCTGACGCAGTTCGGGCATTTCCTGACGAGGACCTTCCTGCGCATGCCGTACGACGCGAGCGGGGCGCTCCGCCTCTATGATCTGCGGCGAATCCCTCGAGAGCTGTTCGACCTCGTCACGGCGCGCGCCTATGCGTTCTTCTTCGAGAGTCTCTTCGTTCTGTGTCGTAACGGTGTTCGCGTCCGGGAGATTCCGATCGTGCTACCGGCCCGGGTGTACGGGGACTCCAAGCTCACCCTCCGGGAGGGACTCCGGAGCGGTCGATTCTTGTTGAAGCTCGTCGCCGGATACGCCCTGCACCGCGAGCGGTTCGTGCGATCCCGCCCGGTCGACACGCTGCGTCCCGGGCTGCGCGAGACGCAGGGCTGGGACGAGTACTGGAGCGGGAAGCCGACCGCGTTGGGGGCCCTCTACGATCTCGTGGCGAGAGTCTATCGCCGGGTGATCAGGCGCAATCTGCGCCGATACTCGGAGCGCTCGTTCATTCCGGGCGCCCGCCTCCTCCACGCGGGTTGCGGGAGCGGACAGGTGGACCGAGGGCTCCACGCGCGCTATCGCATCACCGCCGTCGACATCTCGGAGCGAGCCTTGACGCTCTACGCGCGCAACAATCGGCTCGCGAACCGAATCGAGCAGGCGAGCATCTTCGATCTTCCGTTCGAGGCCGAGACGTTCGATGGCGCTTACAACCTCGGCGTGCTCGAGCATTTTCGTCGGGACGAAATTCGAGAAATCCTGGGTGAGCTCCATCGAGTCCTGAGGCCGGGCGGAAAGCTCGTCGTCTTTTGGCCGCACCGCCGGGGCTCCAGCGTGCTGTTCCTGCGCGCGCTCCGACATCTCCTTCGTGGGGTGCTTGGTCGCGAGCAGAAATTTCACCCCGACGAGGTGTCGCTGCTCGGCTCGCGCGAGGAGGCCGCCGAGCACTTGCACGCCGCCGGCTTCATCCTGCGCGAATACTACTTCGGCATCAGGGATCTCTTCGTGCAGTGCGTGATCGTCGCCGAGAAACGCGAGCGCGGGCGGCTCCCGTCGCTGCCCCGGCTGTCCACGCAGACCAGCATCGCATGAGGCGCCCGCTCGCGGTGCTCGGGTGGGCCGAGCGCGCGGCGGCCCTGCTGAACACTGTGCTCCTCCTCGCCCTCGGTGTAAGCTCCAGCACCCACGCGGGGCAGCTGTGGCGGGACGAGGTGTCGACCCTCCAGCTCCAAGCTCCGGATGGTGTCAACGCAGCCCTGGCCCCCGTGTGCCGCGCTAGACGGGGCGCGCTGAAGTCGGGGTACCGGGTGTGGGTGGTGGGTGGTGGCCGCCTGTCGTACCCGGGGGACAGCTCCTGTCGCCCATTTGTTGTCCCGCACTCAGCTGCGGCCCGGCGCCCGCATCCATGAATAGTCGCACGCGACACAGTCGCTGGTTGGTCAGAGCCGAGTGGGTGGTCGCCGTCTCAGCCTGCCTGTGGGCTGTGGGCGTGCATGTCGTTGTGTTCCTGAACGCGGGGCCGCTCTGGCGAGACGAGGTCAACAGCTACAACCTGGCGGCGATCGGAACTCTCGCCGACGCATGGGGCCGGATGGAGTTCGATTCCTTTCCGATTCTCTGGTGCCTGGTGCTGCGAGGGTGGCTTGGAGCGGGGTTGGATTCCGACACGGCGCTGCGTGCGCTGGGAATGATCGTCGGGCTTGGGACGCTGGCGATGTTCTGGTGGAACGCGCGCGTGTTCCGCTCGGGCCTGCCGCTGTTGAGTGTGGCGCTGGCGGCGCTGGCCCCGTCGCTCGTCTGGTACGGGGACACGATCCGGGCGTACGGATTGGGCATGTTGCTGATCTTGTGGGTGACGGGCTCACTGTGGCGGGTGGCGGAGAAGCCGAGCGCGGTGCGGATCTCCCTGGCCTCGGCGGCGACGATCCTGGCGGTCCATTGCCTCTACTACAACGTCGTTCATCTGTTCGTCATTGGCGTCGGAGCGGCGCTGGTTTGCGCGTGGCGGCGGCGATGGATGGCGGGGACGGCCGTGGTGGCGATCGGCGGGATCGGTGCCGTGTCGATGCTGGTGTATCTCCCGTCGATGAGTCGTCGTAGCGGGTGGGTGATCATCATCAACCAGTCCATCGGCCTCCACTGGCTGGCTGGCCGGTTCTTTGACACGCTGGCGTTGGCTGGAGCGTGGATGCCGTGGGTTTGGATGGGTGTTGGCGCGGCGGCGCTCGCGGCGTGCGTCCATTTATGGCTGAGGCGGAAGACCATCGAGGCGACCGGACCAGCCGATCAGGCGGTGTTCTGGGCGTGGATCATCAGCGGCGGACTGGTCTGCCATTTTCTGTTCCTGCTGATGCTGGGCTATCCGACGCAGCACTGGTACTACGTGACGTTGATCGCGGTGCTTGGGTTGGCGATCGACGGAGCGGCTGAGCAGTGGGCACGCATCGTGAGTGTCGGGCGGGTCGTACGAGTGGCGGTTGCGGCGGCGCTCGTGCTCGTCGGGGCGACGAACCTCTGGACGATGGCGCACATGCGGGCAACCAACATGGATCGGATCATCCAGGCGATGGCGCCTGCCTCGCCGGACGATCTGATCGTGCTGACGCAGTGGGAATCGGGCATCTCTTTCAATCGTTACTACCATGGCCGGACGCCCTGGATCACGATTCCGGACATCGCCGATCACACCTTGCATCGCTACGACCTGTACAAGAACAAGATGATCACGCCCGATGCGATCGCTCCGGAACTGCAGAAGATTCGGCAAACGCTGGCCGGGGGGCATCGGGTGTGGTTGGCGGGGGGCGTCCTAGCTCCGCCTCCGGGGACACGGTTAAATCCTTTGCCGCCGGCGCCACATCCGCAAAACGGCTGGGCGATGGATCTCTACTTCAGGTACTGGGCCACGCAAACAGGCCAGACGCTTCGAGAGGTCGCGGGTCGCGTCGAATGGGTGAGAAAGGTGCATCCCGACCAGCCGATCAGTCAGTTCGAGAATGAGGTGCTGCACATCATCGAAGGCCAGCGCTAATCCTCGTTGCTCCGCCGGCTGGACGCCAACCGTGATCACGCTCCTGCCGGGATGTCACGTGACCGCTGCAGCAGCAGGTTCATGTGCTGCCGCTCCAGGCTTCGGCCGGCCATTCGATCGTCGTCAGACTCCGGACGGCCGTGTGCTGCGTGATCGTCGATTTC
>Ga0209157_1001099_pt1 | contig 22796 bp, 23 predicted proteins | sample GraSoiAngelo_135_FD_185892 | JGI IMG/M metagenome (GOLD analysis project Ga0209157, IMG submission 185892) | Grasslands soil microbial communities from the Angelo Coastal Reserve, California, USA - 14_0929_05_40cm (SPAdes) (version 2) | ecosystem: Environmental > Terrestrial > Soil > Grasslands ...
ACCTTCGGGATCTCCGTCAGGAGGGCCTGTGGCTCTGGGAAGACCGGCTTGTAGAGGGCGTTGAAGCGCCGGGTGATTTCCCGCGTCAGCTCGAGGTGGGGAAGCTGGTCCACGCCCACGGGCACGTAGTCGCCTTTGTACAACAGGATATCCGCGGCCTGCAGAACGGGGTAGCCGAGAAATCCGTAGGTGGACAGGTCGCGCCCCTCAAGGTTCTCCTGTTTCTCCTTGTACGTAGGGTTCCGCTCCAGCCACGGCACCGGCGTGATCATGGAGAGAAGCAAATGTAAGATTGCATGCTCCGGGACGTGGGACTGGATGAAGAGCGTCGAGCGCTCGGGGTCGAGGCCTGCGGCCAGCCAGTCGATGAGGACCTCGCGGGTGTACTCACGGATGCGGGCGGTGTCCTCGTAGTTCGTCGAGAGCGCGTGCCAGTCGGCGACGAAGTAGAAACACTCGTGCTCGGCTTGGAGGCGCAAGAAGTTGTCGAGCGCGCCGAAGAGGTTCCCCAGATGCAACACACCGCTCGGCTGCATTCCGCTCAGGACACGTTTGGCCATGGTCCGTTTCTATCCGATTTACGAAGTAAAAGTCGAGATGATCGTAGTCGTCAGCGCGTTGACCAGCGGTCCCATCACCATGCCGAACAGGTGGATCTGGGGATCGGCGACGACCAGGAAGAAGATGATCAGCATCCCGTAGGGCTCCAGGCGGCTGAGCGCTTCGGCCTGGCGCGGGGGGAGGAGGCTGACCATGATCCGGCCGCCGTCCAGCGGCGGGATGGGGATCAGGTTGAAGACCAGGAGCACGACGTTGATGAGGACCGAGTACGTGCACATCCAGGCCAGGGGCACCAGGATCATGCCGAGCAGGTTTCTCCGAACGCCGGGCCCGCTGGTGGAGATGGAATCGGCGACGGACGGGTCAATGGCCAGGACGGCGCTGAGTGCGAGGGCGCTCGCGATGGCCAACATTAGATTCATGCCGGGCCCCGCGGCGGCCACTAGCGCCATGTCGCGGCGCGGATTGCGCAGGTTCCAGGCGTTGACCGGCACCGGCTTGGCATAGCCGAGCAGGATGCCGGAGGGAAAGATCAGGCAGAGCAGCGGCAGCAGGATCGTTCCGAACAGATCGATGTGCGCGACGGGGTTGAGCGTCAGCCGCCCTTCCAAGCGAGCCGTGGAATCGCCATAGCGGTCGGCGACCCAGCCGTGCGCGTACTCGTGGAACACCATGGCCAGGAGCAGCGGGAGCGCCATGTACGAGATCGTATGGATGATCTGGCCCATGTGGTTCATCGCATGTCCATCAGCGGCACGAGCCTGCCATTCTTGACCTGAATGAGCACGTAGCGCCGCTCCAGGTAGCCCGCCGGGTTCATGGTCAACGGCCCAATGAGACCGGGCGCGTTCTTGACGTTCTTGAGGCTCTCCCGGAGGGCGCGGCCTGTCGTCGCTCCCTTCAGTATACCATCCAAGACCAGCTTGGTGGTTTCATAGGCCTGCGCGGCAAAGGCTGTGGGGGGCTGCTGAAAGTGCTTCCGGTACTGCTCGACGAAGTTTCGCACGGCTGGGTCGGGGCTGTCCACGAAAAAACTGTCCGCGAAGATAGCCTCTTCGACCGCGCGGGCGTCGATGCTGAACAACTCCGGCGTGTCCATCCCGTTGGTCCCCAGGAGGCCCACCTTGGCGGCATAGAACCGGATCTGGCCGGCGATCAAGCTCACTTTCTGGGCCTCGCCCGGGAGGAAGATCGCGTCGAAACCAGGGACGTAGATCTTGGTCTCCTTGGCGCCTTTCTTCTGAGGCGGGGTTGGGGGAGCCTCCATCTTGTGAGGCGGGGTTGGGGGAACCTCCAACTTGCCGTAGCGCTTGAGGTCGGCCTCCTTGATGCGTTTGATGGGGGGGCCGAAATCGTTATCGTCGGGTTTGTACGTGTCGACGGCGATGATCTCCCCGCCGAGGCGGTTGATTTCTTCCGCGAAGGCTTGCGTCATCTCCGCGCCGTACTGATCCCGCGGGGCAAGGATGCAGAAGCGTTTCCAGCCCAGCGGGCCAGTCGCGTAGGTGGCAAGGTCCCGCACGAGCGCGCGGCTGTTGACAGCGGTGTTGAACAGGTACTGGCCGAGGAGCTGCACCTCGGGGAGAGTGGCCGTCGGCGTGATGAAGACCACTTCATAGGCATCCGCGGCGGCCGCCACGGTCTTCACCTCGCGGCTCAGCAACGGGCCGATGACGGCGGTCGGTTGGTACTCGTTCAGCAGGTCGTCGAGCTCGGACGTCAGGACCTGCGCATCGCTTTTGGTATCCTTGACAACGAGGCCCACCGCCAGTTGCGGGATGGCTTCGGTGACCTCGGCGAAGGCGATCTGGATGCCGTTCAGCACGTCGGTGCCGTACGGGCTCAACGTGCCCGAGAGGGGCAGCAGGGCGCCGATGCGGTACGCCATGCTCTTGAGCTTCTTCCGTTGCGCGGTCAGGATGGCCTCCACGACGGCGGCCTGCTCGTGCAGGGGGAACTGGGTCAAAAAATCGCGGGCGGCGCGGGCCAGTTTGTAATCTTCGCCGGCCGATCCGTAGAGCTCGATCAGCCGCAGCAGCGCGATATCGGACGGGAACGTGCGGGGATACTTGTCCGCGAAGTGACGGAGGTCCTTCTCGCCGAGTCTCGATTTGACGGTCTCGGCGATGCGCTGCTCTATCGGGCGCCGTTCCTGCTCGGGGACAAGCGCGCGGGCCTCGACGGCGGTCTCCACCATCCGGACATAGTCTTGGTTGGCGAGGTAGACCTCTTCCAGTTGCTGGAGCAGGATCCGCTTCACGGCCGGGTCCGTCGTCTGGCCCTTGGCTTCGAGCAGCAGGGGCAGCGCGGCGTTCAGTTGCCCGGTCGTGAGCAGGGCCGAGATCAACCCCAGGCGGGCCTGGGGACGCAGGTCGGAGGCGGGATACTCCTCCAACAGGCGCCGGTAGTACGCGCCGGCCTCCTCGTAGTTCTTCTGGCCGCTCAGGACCTTGCCGATCAGGAGGTAGGCCTCGGGGATGTGTTCGCTCTGTGGAGAGGCCGCGATGACTTTCTGTAGGACCTCGACGGCCGCGTCAGCGCTGCCTGCCTCGGCCAAGCCGCTGGCTTTGTCGATCTGGACCTTGACCTCCTCCTCGGCCTTGGACGGGGCAGGCCGCGGCTTGGGTTTGGCATCGAGAGGCGCGCCGCCTGTCAGGAGCAGGCCGGCCGCCAGCGTGGCAATGGCGCAGAGGCGCCCGGCTCTTCTCACGGATTGGGAAGGGAACCGCGCCAAGGGTTATGAAGTGAGGTGTTCGGAGCGCACGTGCATGAGAAGTGGAGTCACTATATGAGCGGGGCGAAATGAAGTCAAGCGAGGCGTGTGGTAGACTTTCCGTGAGGTGCGAGGCGTGAGACGTGAAGGGAGAAGTATGTTGGTGATGGGGGCGAGCGTGTTCCTGCTTGTGGCTGGCCTATCGTTGGCGATGGCCGCGGAGGGCGACCTGTCGAAGGCCATCATTGCCAAGGACGGTATGGCCATGGTTCTGGTGCCGGCCGGGGAATTCTGGATGGGGCTTCCAGAGGGCGTGGGGCTGGACGACGAGCAGCCCCGTCACAAGGTGTACCTGGACGCGTACTATATCGATAAGTACGAGGCCACGACGGAACGGTACGCCAAGTTCCTGGAATTCGCGGGATGGCAGAAGCCGTTGAACTGGGACATGGTCAAGTTTCCGGACCACGCCAATCGTCCTGTCGTCGGAGTGACCTGGAGCGATGCCGACGCCTACTGCCGGATCAACGGACGGCGGCTACCCACAGAAGCCGAGTGGGAAAAGGCCGCCCGGGGGACGACTGAGCGGCCTTTTCCCTGGGGGACGAAACCCCCAAGCCCGACGCTCGCCCTGTTCGGCCAGATGACCAAGTTTTCCTACGATCTCCTCAAGCCCGTCGGCAGCTATCCGGGAGGCGAAGGGCCATACGGTGCCTTCGATCTGGCGGGCAACGTCGCAGAATGGGTCCAGGACTGGTATGACGGCGAGTACTATCGGGAGAGCCCCGAGAAAAACCCGCAGGGGCCGCGGACGGGTCAGTACAAGATGGTGCGCGGTGGCTCGTGGTCCGACATGCCGGTGTACCTTTTGTCAGGCAGCCGCACCTCCAAGCTCCCGCCGGAGACGCGCAACGCCTTCATCGGCTTCCGCTGCGCCCAATCCGCAAAGTGATGGGTTTGGGGTCTGGCTCATTTTCTTCCGAGAAAATGTGCCTGACCCCGTTTCTCTCTAAATTGTTTCGCTCCTTGACACTTCCAAGGCAATTGCTTCTGAGTTCTTGAATACCAGTTCGATTTTAGTTGAGGTATATACGTGGAGAGGGCCCTCGCCAGGGTCACCCTTCGGTCTACTTGTCTCTCTTTGAGTTTCATAAAGATACAATAGCCTGGCGGTCTCCATTTTTGATGGAGATCCGAGGATGGTTCGTGCCTGTTCTTGAGTCATTCCCAACTTCAGGCCGTTTGTAGTTGAGAGTCCCATATGTACAGAAGAAGAAGGCGTGCAACGCTCGCTACCTTTCAGAGGAAAATTGCCTGACAGGAGAGTAAACATAAGGAGTCTTGAGCTATGGTCGTCAATCCAAAAAATGATCTTGGTGGTGTCTCCAGGGCGGTTGGAGAGGTAACAGACGCTCACACCTGTTCTGTGATTCTTGGTAAAGTAGCCTTGATTCTTTCCAAGCTTTGCTTCAACCTCCTTAAGTGTGTGTTTTCCGAGTTCAAAATCTAGGATTATCAAGTGCGATGCTTTAATCTCCTCTTTTCGTGTGATGGGCTTATCTTCAGAAGACAATCTAGGCTCACCAAGGAGCCCATAGGCATGGCCAGCCACTGATAAAGCACCTGCTGAGATAACAATCAGCAGGAAGAAACGCCTCGCCGAATTAAGTATTCGCTTAACAGCAAGTAGAGAGATGATCATATGGTAAAGCGGGACGGATTTGTTTTTCAAAGCATGTAGGGGCGTGATTCATCACGCCCGGATTGGTCTGGATAAGGGCGCAATGAATTGCGCCCTTACATTTATTTCAGCGACACGGCATTCCCGCCACAGTCCTCGTCTTCTCCGCTGCGGGGCGCGTCGTCTCCGATCTTCCAGTGCTTGGGGGTCACCTCGAAGGGGCGGCCTTTGATGGAGTAGAGCTTCGCCTTGTGAATCTGGACGTGGTCCTTGCCCAGGAACTTCACTTCCAGCAGCACCTCCTCGGTCTCGCGGCGCAGCACCTTCGCGACCGATGGCTCGGAGCGCATCTCGAATTCTCCCTGGATGTTCATGGCGAGGCTGCTCTCGGCGATCTTGCCCACCATATTCCCTTTCTGGTCGTAGACAAAGCCGCGCAGCGTCATCTCGTTATAGCGCCGGTTGAATTCGAACATGAGGTGCGCCATGCCGTCGATCTCGATGCTGTTCGAGGCGTTCCGGTAGCGATTGGAGCCAATGTCGAAGTCCATGTCTTACGCCTTTCCCTCGATGGCTTGAGCCTGTTGGAAGCTCATGATCTTGATCGTCGCCTCCCGAACCTCAGTAAAGATCACCTTGATGGTCTCGCGGAAGTTGTCGGCGTCGTGAGGGTCCGTGAGCGGTTTCCCCAGTATCTGCAGCGCGGCTGCCTCTCCGAGCAGCCGGTAGGGCGTCTTATAGGGTTTGTTCGTGTCCTCGCCTTCGATCGCCGGCCCGTACAGCCGGTACCGGGCGGGCAGGTTTTTCTTGTGTTCGTCGGCGACCTCCTGTCCGGCCTGCTCCGCGATGTGGGAGAGGAGCGTCGAGTGGAACGCCTTGAGGATGGCCGTGGTGCGCTCGGAGTCCGTGGCGGAAAACGTGCTACACCCGTTGGTGATGGCGAACAGGATGAGATAAGTGAGCTCCCACTCCGTGACGTTGAGTTGGAGTTGGTCGAGGGCCTTTAGGTTTACCACCTTGCCGATGTACTGCTCAAGCCAGTTCTGTTCGACGATGCCGAAGGCTAGGTCGGAGAGCTCCCGGCCGACCTCCTCCGGCGACGCTTGCGGCATGAGATCAGAACGCTTCGATCTTGCCGAGGTGGCAGTGATCCATCCTGATGAGGTGGAAGCGGCCCTGGTCGTCAGCCACCAGGAACCCAGGCAGGTTTCCATTGCCCGGCAAGAGGACTTCCAGCACTGGATAGGTCGCGGTATGGGTAAAGGCCGGGTGGGACTGGCCGTTGCCCTCGACGATGTCAGTAATGGTGAAACGCCTCATGCCGTTCTCTCCGTTGCTCCGCGGTGAAACTATCTTGAGCATACCGAGTATACCATGGCGCGCCTCCGAATCAAGACTAAGCGCACGCGTTTGACGATCTCCACCAGACATGCTATCAGAGTCGGGCCTTTCCATGGTTCCTACACAGAGAGACACTCCTGTCATGAGCACACGTCAGAAGCTCGTCTGGGTTGCCGCGCTGTACTTCGCCGAAGGCTTTCCGTTCGGTATGGTCATGGATGCAATCCCTGTCTACCTGCGCCTGCAAGGCGTGAGCCTTGTCGATATCGGCTTGTTGGGCCTGGTTGGGCTCCCATGGACGCTCAAGTTCCTCTGGGCGCCCGCCGTGGACGTCTGGGGCCACCGACGCACGTGGGTCTGGGTCTGCCAAGCGTTGATGTGTCTGCCGCTCGTCATCCTTGCCGGCTCGCACGCCCAGGAAGGCATCTGGATCCTCTGGAGCGTCCTGATTCTGTTCGCCATCCTGTCGGCGACCCAGGATATTGCGATCGACGCGTACACGATCGAGTTGCTCGAGAAGCACGAGATGGGCGTCGCCAACGGCGTGCGGGTGACCGCCTATCGCATCGCCCTGATCGCAGCCGGCGGGCTCGTGGTGGCGGCGGCCGGGCTCGCGGGTTGGGGCATGGTGTTCATCGGTGCGGCCGTGCTGATGGGCCTCCTTTCCATGATCTCTTCTCGGGCTCCGCTGGCGGATGCCACGACTTCCGCAGCGCAACCGCGTCCACCTCGCTCAGCGTCCGAGGCCATCCGCGCTCCGCTGGAGCAGTTTTTCGCACGGCCTGGCTTTCTGGCCGTGGTGGCCTTCGTCTTGACCTTCAAGCTGGGCGATATGGCCATCGGCCCCATGATCAAGCCCTTCTGGGTGGACCGGCAGTTCACGCCGGTCCAGATCGGATTGGTGCCGGGCACGTTCGGTGTCGTGGCGACGATCGGGGGCGCGTTGATCGGGGGAAGCCTGACCAGCCGGTGGGGGATCTTCCGGGCGCTTTGGGTGCTCGGCATTTTCCAGGCGGTGTCCAACCTGGTGTATGCCGCGGCTGCGGCGCTGCCGCCGAATACGGCGCTGATGTACGTCGCCTCGATGGTGGAGTCGTTCTGCGGGGGACTGGGCACGGCCCCCTTTCTGGCGTTTCTCATGAGCATTTGCTCGAAGGCCCACGCGGCCACACAGTATGCTCTCTTGAGCGCGTTGTTCGGTCTGACTCGCGCCCTCTCTGGGGTATTTTCAGGAGTGGCGACCGAGGGGATGGGTTACGCCGCCTACTTTACCGCGACGTTCTTCCTCGCGTGGCCAGCGTTCCTCTGGCTGCCGTGGGTGAAGGACTGGGCAGGGGATGGACGGGAGAGCCAGACACCCTGACCCTCCCGTCTTAGTCAGATCACTTCGGCTCGGCGTTGACCTTGGTGGCGTTTTTGATCTGGTTCTCAGTGACACCCTTGGTCGTGACGTGATGCGGAGCGACGACTTCAGGCAGCCGCGAGTCCTGACTGTGTTTGATCTGGTCTTGGTCTCTGATGTCTCCCTCGGCCGCCTTGGTCTGATCCTTCAGCAGCTTGGGAGCATCTGCAGCAGACTTTTCCGCCGCGGCGTTGCCGGTGGCCGTGGTGCCTCCATCCGGATTGGGATAGCCTTCATGTCTCTTCTTCAGCAGGGCTGGATTGGCGAACACCGACGCGGCCATGAAGATGAATCCTGTCACGAGTGCGATCGCAAGCAGCGAGCGTTTCATGGGATCCTCCTTACGCAATAGAAATGGATAAAACCGTTTCGTCGAAACCGACGATAACTTGGTTCAATGGGCGCTGTCAAGGGGCTAGGACCGGTGATGGCGTCGCGGGCCACGGCCTCGGGGACGGGCGGCGGCATAGGCCGGCAGGCGGATGATGACGGCTGTGCCCTGGTCCGGGCCGCTGGCGATGGAGATCTGCCCCCGGTGCTCTTCGATGATCTTCTTGACGGACGCCAGTCCGAGCCCGGTGCCGGCGGCCTTGGTGGTAAAGCCGGGCTCGAAGATCTTGCCGATGTGCTCGGTGGGAATCGGCGCGCCGTCGTTCTGGATCGTGATGGCCACCTCGTGCCGCCCGTGCGCGCCCTTGTGGGGAACCGCCTGGAGATGAATGTGCCCGTTGGTCGTCATGGCTTCGAGGGCGTTTTTGAGGATGCTCAGGAAGACCTGCTGAAGCTTGCCCTCGTCCACTTTGACGGCCGGGAGCGAAGGCGAGAAGTCCCGGGTGACCGTGATGGCATTCTTTCCCAGGTCCTCGGTGATGACCGCGAGTGCGCTCTCGAGAACCTCGGGGATCCGGACTACGCGCGGGTGGAGGTCCAGTGGTTTGGCGAAATCGAGGACCTCATTAAGGATGGCCTCGATGCGGGTCAGTTCCAGGTAGGCCTTCTCGACCTGCTGCAGCACCTCAGTGCTCGTCGGACCCTCAGCGGCTGTGTCCCGCCGCACGGTCTCTTCCATTTCGAGACGGGTTTTGGTCAGGGGGCGCTGGATTTCCTGTTCGAGGAAGGCCGTCACTTCTCGAATGGCCTGTTGCCGCTCCTGCCTGAGCATCAGTTCGTGGGCCTCCTGGGGATCGTGAGCGAGCATGGGGCTGGCGGCCGGCCCGGCCAGCGCGACGCTGCTTGCGGCGTCGGTTCGTTCCAGGAGGGGAGCGGCGGCTGAACCGGGCCCCACCGTGGGGAGCAGCGCGGCCAATTGCTCCAACTGAGGAGCGGCGGCCCTGGCCATGTCCGCGTTGTAGACGTCCGGCGTCTTCGATCCCAGGAGAATGGTTCCGATGAGGTCCTGTCCCTTTTTGAGCGGCAGGACTATCGCCGTCTTGAATTTGTCCTTGTACAGCTCCTTATAGTCCAGGAATCGTCCTTGGGTGGAAGCCAGATCCCGGTCAACCCGCGGCTTTTTATGCCGTGTGACCCACCCGGCGGCGGACCCTTCCAGCGTCAGCGTCTGGCCTTGTCGCCATTCGCAGTGCCCCGGTGTGTGGGCCAGGAGGGTCGTGAGGGTCTTCGAACGTGGCTCGTGCCGGGTCAAGAGCGCGCGGTCGTACGGGATCAGGGACCGAAGCTGGGCCATCAGGGGTTCGAGGCCCCCGGCCCCGGTCTCTGCACTGGGTGCCGCGGCTGGAACCGCGCCGAGGGCCGGCACGCCGGCCTTCACCAGTGCCGCCTCTAGCTCCTCGGCTGCTTCCGCCAGATTTCTCCGGTCCTTGTCCGAGAATGTGACGATGTCCTTGCGCCCGATCACGAGGGCCCCGCAGACCCGCTTGGAGACCTGCAGGGGAATGGTGAGGAGCGAGCGGTGGGAGGGGGCCGTCATCCGGATGCGGACCGTCCGTTGCCGGGCGCCGCCGTTGCCCGCGGCGCCGTCGAACCCGACCTCCGGATGCGACAGCGCCCTCATGACCGCCTGGATCTCTCGAGGGACGAAGCCCCGGTGCGCGTGAGACACAAAGGGGCCGAACCCGTCCTCCTTGAGCGCGATCAGGGCCATGTCGGCGCCCAGCTCGTTCAGGGTGGTGTTGAACGCTTTCTGCAGGGATGACGGTAGTGGCACCGTTCAGGGGTCCTCGGTACGTGATGCGAACTGCACGGCATTGTAGCAGCGTCTGGCAGGGCTCGCAATCATCCGCGCACTCGTGTTGCAAGGGCTGGGGGAATGTAGGATACTACCGCCGCGCGTCCGTCGGCTGTGCTTCTGGAGAGGTCACCGGTGATTCTTCGCGCCGGCTTCATCGTGGTTCTCGTTGCGGCGGGCCTCGCGGTGTGGTTGGGCGATGCAGCCGGTCAGCGGCTCAAGCAGAAACCCGATCTTGACGCGGGCGAGCGCATCTACAAGCAGAACTGCATCAACTGCCATGGGCCCTCCGGCAAGGGCGACGGCGCGGCGGCGGAGCAGTTGAATCCCAAGCCGGCGGATTTGACGTCACCCGCCACGCAGGCCAAGAAAGACCCCGAGTTGTTAGAGGTCATCAAGTTCGGCCGCCCTGGTACATCCATGCCCGGCTGGATGAGCGAAATCGATGAGCGCGAGTTGCGGGACGTGCTGGCCTACATTCGCACGCTGAGCGGTCAGTAGCGATGGAGTTTACGGGCGTGGTGGTGGCGATTCCGGGAGGGACCGGTGGCCTCGGCCTAGCGGTGACCCTCAGCTTCCTCCGGGCGGGCGCGACGGTCGTGACCACCTGCATGGTGCCGCCCGAGCAGGATCGACTCGCGAAGGAGGCCGGGTCGCTGTCGGCCCGCCTGAGCTGCCTCAAGGTCGATGTGACGGATGAGAGCGCGGTCAAACGGTTCGCCGAGGAGATCGTCGCTCGCCACGGCCGGGTGGATGTCCTCGTCAACATCGTGGGCGGGTTTGCGGGCGGAAAACCCGTCTGGGAAACCGATCAGGCGACCTGGGACCGCATGCTGAGCCTCAACCTCAAATCGGCCTATCTCTGCTGCAAGGCCATCGTGCCGCAGATGATCAAGCAGAACCGCGGGTGGATCGTGAATGTGGCGTCCCGGTCGAGCCTGAAGGGCGACGCAGGGCTGTCCGCCTACGCCGCTTCCAAGGCGGCCGAGTTGGTCCTGACCCAGAGCTTGGCGGAAGAGCTCAAGCCGTACCGCATCAACGTCAACGCGGTCCTGCCCAGCATCATTGATACGGAGGCCAACCGCCAGGCGATGCCCAACGCGGATCACAGTCTGTGGCCCAAGCCGGAGGCCATCGCCAAGGTCATTCTCTTTCTCTGCTCCCCGGACGCCGAAGTGATCCACGGCGCGGCGATACCGGTGTACGGACGCGTGTGAGCACCCTCATCGACTTCGGACGGGACGTCTGCGGGGACCTGAGCCAGGCTGAGAGCTGCGAGTGGTTGGTCACCAACGGGCTCGGAGGGTACGCGTCTGGCACGGTCGCCGGCCTGCTGACGCGTCGGTATCACGGCCTCCTCGTGGCGGCGCTGAAACCGCCGGTCGGGCGCACGCTCCTGGTCGCTAAGCTCGATGAGACCGCCGAGCATGGCGGGCGCAGTTACCCGCTCTTCACGAATCGCTGGCACAACGGTTCGGTTTACCCTGATGGCTACCGCTATCTCGAACGGTTCCGGTTGGAAGACACGGTGCCGGTCTGGACGTATGCCCTCGCCGACGATCTGCTGGAGAAGCGGGTCTGGATGGAACCGGGCGCGAATACCACTTACCTGCGCTACGCGCTGGCGCGCGGCTCCGGGCCCGTTGCCTTGCGCATCAAAACCCTGGTGAATTACCGCGACCACCACGGCAGCACGCGAGGGAACGGTTGGCAGATGCGCGTCACGGCCGAGGACCGCGGGCTCACCGTGGTGGCGTACGACGGCGCCGTCCCGTTCCATCTGCGGTCGGAGGGGGGACGGTGCGAGACGGCGCATGACTGGCACTGGGGGTTCGACCTTGCCGTGGAACGTGCCCGAGGCTTGGAAGACCACGAAGATCACCTGCACGTCGGGACGATTCACGGGACGGTCGAGGAGGGGAAGCCGCTCACGATCGTCCTCAGCACCGACCCCAGCGCCTCCTTAGATGGCGCGAAAGCCCTTGAGCGGCGCACGCGTCAGCAGCGCACGCTCCTTGGCGCCTTTGGCAAGGCGCAGCCGGCTCTCGCGAAAACCGCGCCGGAGTGGGTGGAGCAGACGATCTTCGCCGCCGACCAGTTCATCGTGAGTCGGCCTTCCCCGGCTGACTCCGACGGCCAATCCGTCATCGCGGGCTACCATTGGTTCGCAGACTGGGGCCGCGATACGATGATCGCACTGCCAGGGCTCACGCTGACGACGGGACGTCCCGCCATCGCCTGCCGGATCCTGAAAACGTACGCTGCCTTCGTGGACCGAGGCATGGTGCCCAACCGGTTCCCCGATGCCGGCGAGACGCCCGAGTACAACACCGTGGATGCCTCGCTCTGGTACGTGGAGGCGATCCGCGCCTATCATGCGGCAACGGGCGATGACCGCCTGGTGCGGGAGCTGTTTCCCGTGCTGGGCGAAATCGTGGACTGGCACCGGCGCGGCACCCGCTACGGCATCCACTTGGACCATGCGGACGGGCTACTCCGGGCCGGCGAGGAGGGCGTGCAGCTCACGTGGATGGATGCCAAGGTCGGAGGCAGGGTCGTCACGCCGCGCATGGGCAAGCCGGTGGAGGTGAATGCCCTCTGGTACAATGCGCTACGGACCATGGCGGCGTTCGCCCGCATCGCCAAGAAGCCGGCCGGTGAGTACGACGAGCTGGCCGATCGCGCGAAGGCCGGGTTCGACCGGTTCTGGAGCGACTCCCTGGGCTACTGCTATGACGTGCTGGACGGGCCGGACGGGGACGATCCGTCCTTGCGGCCGAATCAGATTTTCGCAGTGTCGCTGGCGGCCAGTCCCTTTGGGGAGGACCGGCAGAGGGCCGTCGTGGACGTCTGTGCCCGTCACCTCTTGACGTCGTATGGACTGAGGAGTTTGGCGCCAGACCACCCGGCGTACGTGGGTCAATACGGCGGGGACCAGCGCAGCCGCGACGCGGCCTATCACCAAGGCACGGTCTGGGGCTGGCTTCTGGGTCCGTTTGTCACGGCGCATCTCAAAGTGTATCGCGATCCGGTCGGCGCGCAGTCTTTTCTGGAGCCGATGATCCGCCATCTCCAGTCGCACGGACTCGGGACCCTCAGCGAGGTCTTCGACGGCGATCCCCCCTTCACGCCGCGCGGGTGCATCGCGCAGGCCTGGACCGTGGCCGAGTTGCTGCGGGCGTGGGAGACGCTGGTGACATTCAAGAAGGGTACGCCGGCATCCGCTCGCAAAAGGAAGCGGTGAGATGGATCAGGGCACGCTCAAGAAGATGGCGGCTGACGCGGCGGTGGAGTACGTCAAGGATGGCCAGATCGTGGGGTTGGGGACCGGCTCCACGGTCCGCTACGCCGTGGCCAAGCTGGCCGAGCGGATCAAGAAGGGACTTCGCATCCAAGGCGTGGCCACATCCCTCGAGACGGCGCGTCTGGCGCATGAGGCCGGGATCCCGTTGCTGGCCGATGACGCCGAGTGGGTGGTGGACCTGGCCTTGGACGGGGCGGATCAGGTGGACCCCCGGTTGAATCTGATCAAGGGCGGCGGCGGCGCGCTTCTGAAAGAGAAGATCGTGGCGGCGGCGGCGGCGCGTTTCATCGTCGTGGTGGATGAGACCAAGCGGGTGCCGGTCCTGGGTGGGGCGTTTCCCCTGCCGGCGGAAGTCGTCCCGTTCGGGTGGCGGAGCCTCGCGAAGCGCTTGGAGCGGCTCGGCTGTCGCGTTGCGCCACGGACGAAAGACGGCGCGCTCTTCGTCACCGAGGCGGGACACTACATCCTGGATTTGTGGTTTCCGAAGATCGACGATCCGGCGAGACTGGAGACCGACCTGGAGAAGACGCCGGGCGTCGTCTGCACGGGCCTCTTCGTCGGTCGCGCCGACCTGGCCGTGGTCGCCACGCAGCAGGGTATCGTCACGCTGACGCGTCCGTGAAGGTCACGAAGCTCTCTCCCAACGCGAAGGTGCCGGTGAAGGCCACGGACGGCGCGGCCGGCTATGACCTGTTCGCGAGCGAGGCGACCGTCATACCCGCGTCCGCGGTCAGGGAGGGGCGGGTGGAAATCGGGCATGCCCTCGTGGCGACCGGCATCGCCATCAGCCTGCCGCCCGGCCACGTCGGCCGGATCGGGTCGCGGTCCGGCCTCTCGACGCGCCACAACATCGAGGTCGGCGCCGGCTGGATTGACCCGGATTACCGCGGGGAACTCAAGATCGAACTGAAGAACTTCTCCAACAGGGATTTCGTTGTCGAAGAGGGCATGCGGATCGCTCAGTTGCTCGTCTTGCCGTTCGCGTCGCCGGAGGTGGAGGTGACCGACGAGCTCCCGCGTTCGGTGCGCGGTGCGGGCGGGTTCGGGTCCACCGGCCTACGATGAAGGTCATGACGCTCGATGCCCTCGCCAAACGGATCGCCGCGCAGATGAAGCTCAAGAGCAGCGTCGTGCGGGCTGTGCTTGAATCACAGAAGACCGATCTTCCGCGTGCGACGGTGATCCAGATCACCGAGATGGCCCGGACGCTGATCCACGAAGAGCTGGCGCGCCTCGACGCCAAGCGTCATCCGGAACATTAATCTCCCATGGCTCTGGGGAAAAGGATCGCCATCATCGGCGCCGGCAACATGGGCGAAGCCCTGATTGCCGGGATGCTGGCCGCCCAGGCAGCCGCGCCGCACGACATTCACGCGACCGACATCCTGCCCCAGCGGCTGGATCACCTCAAAGCCCGGTATCAGATCCGGGTCGGGACGGACAACAAGACCGCCGCGGCCTGGTCAGATATTACGATCTTAGCGGTCGAACCCCAAGTGTTGGATTCTGTTCTGGACGACCTTCGTTCCGTTCTGACCGAGGCGAAGTTGATCCTCTCGGTCGCTGCCGGCTATCCGATCCGCCGGATCGTCGCGCACCTGTCACCGAGTGTCCGGGTCATCCGCTGCATGCCGAACACGCCGTCCGAAGTCCAGGCCGGGGTCTCGGCGATTGCCCTCGGCGGGAACGCCTCGCGCGAGGACGAGCGGCTGGCCCGCGCGGTCTTCGAGTCGGTCGGCAAGGTCGTGCTGGTTGACGAGCGCCGCATGGACGCCGTGACCGGTCTCAGCGGGAGCGGGCCGGCCTACATCTTTCTGATCATTGAAGCGCTCGCCGACGGCGGGGTGAAGATGGGGTTGCCGCGCGAGGCGGCCCTCGCCCTGGCCGCGCAGACCGTGCTGGGCGCGGCGCGGATGGTCCTGGAGACCGGCGAGCACCCCGGAAGGCTGAAGGACAAGGTGGCCTCTCCGGGAGGCACGACCGTCGCCGGCCTGCACGCGCTCGAGCACGGCCGCCTGCGGGCTTCGCTGATCGAGGCCGTCGAAGCGGCCACGAAGCGCTCCCAGGAACTCGGTTCAGACTGAGGCTTGCGGGCCCTGCGTCCACTCAGGTAGAGTACGTGTGCTATGGCGACCGAAATTCCCGTCATCCCGACAGACGCCAGGCTGATCTACGAGCGCCCGTCCGATCCCCGCGACGTCCTCGTCAAGGAGATGGAGAAGCGGAAGATTCCGATCAGCATCGGCAAGACCTGTCCGGTGAAGTGCACGTTCTGCTACGAGATCGACCATGGCTACCGCAAGACCGAAGAACCCGGCAAGACGACCCAGGAGGACTGGGACTTCATCCTGGACTACATCAGCAAGAAGCCGACCCGGCCGGGGGAACTGTGGGTCTGGGGCGGGAACGAGTACATGGAGTGGACCGACCTCTTCCTCCATCCCAAGGCGATGGAGTGGCTGGAGGACTTCCTCAAGTACACCGACAAGCGCCTGCACATGTTCACGGTCGGCTACGTGCACGTACCCAAGATCCACCAGCTCGCCGTCCAGTATCCGAACCGGATCTTTTTTGATCTGTCGGTGATCACCCTGCACAAGGATTACCGGAAGGAGCTCATGCCGCATGCGCCGTCGGTCACTCACTTGATGAAGGTCTTGGACGGGCCGGCGGTCACCTCCGCCAACTTCTATTCGTTCGACGCGCACACGATGTCCGAGGATGCGAAGACGATCGCCCGGATCAACACGAACGTCCTCCTGTGGATGGGCTGCCTCACTGCGCTGAAGGGCATGGAGGAAAAAACCGCGCAGATCCTCCGCCAGGGCAAGCAATACCTGCCCGAGGAGGCCCTGCGGGTCTATGAGGCCGGCCTGCCCAACATCCAGACCATCCACACCGAGCCCTCTATCACGGCCTTCCTCAATCGCCACAAGATCATCACGCTCTTCGACTCGCTGGGGCTGGAGAAGCGCGACACGGTCGTGATGGCCAAGAGCGTGTACCGGATTCTGACCATGTACCGAAAGAACCGCGCGCGGTTCCTCTGCGTGCCCAACGCGACCCTGGGCGGGGATTCCGACTGCACGATCCTCCTGACGTTCGACGATATCCTGAAGCGGCTCAATGGCGAGAAGGTTGTCCACCTGCCCAAGGTCGTCGTCGAGAGCCCACGCGGCAACGACTGCGATATCAGCGGGGTGACCCTGGAAGAGTTCGAGGCCCAGGCGCGCTGCAAGGTGCGGATTCTCCACAAGGTGAATACGAAGCTCGCCGACGCGAAACTCTGGCAACATGGCTACCTGAGCCAGTACATCCGCGACTACCTGTCCAATCCAGCCTCGAGGGAGTTCGAGCAGGTCTCCATCGCGGCATGAGAGCGAGTTAACCAAAGGAGCATCACGTGGAATATTGGGTGAGAGTCGTCCTGACGGACAAAGAAGAGCTGCGCTACAACAATGTCGTCCGGCACACCATCAGCGACGACATGGAGATCCTCGAGATCGATACCCCCAAGGAGGTCATTATCATCCCGATGCGGCAGGTGAAGTACATGATGTGCGACGCCGGCATCTTCCAGCAGAAAAAAGGATGAAACGGGGACAGGCAACTTTTCTGTCTTTGAGGAAATGGCCCCAACGATGATGTGCTCACTAAGTCTGATCAGAAAAGTAGCCTGTCCCCTTTTCTTGTGCGTCGCCCTCGCCGTGGCCGGCTGCGTGACCCAGGAGACCTACAAAGCGCAGGTCATCCGGACGAACAACTTCCAGCGGCAACTGGCGGAGGAAGAGAAGCGGAGCGTCGATCTGACGGCCGAAATCGCCCGCCTCAAAAATCAGGTCGTTGAATTGGAAGCCCAGAATCGAGCGCTGACCGCCCAGCTCAAGGAGGCCAAGGCCCAGGTGGTGCGGTCGTTAGAAGAGGTGGGCCGGCTCCAAGACGAAATCAAACAAGCCCGAGCCGCCGCCGTGGCGCCATTAGGCGCCGCTGCTCCCATATCGAAGGCAAGGGGCGTCGCGCCGTCATCGACGGAGCCGCCCGATCGTCTGGATGAACTGAAGGATAACGCTGCTTCTCCTCTCATGAAATCAAACGCAGGGACACCCTCGCCAGCGGCGCCATGATCGCTTCTTCATGAAGCATTCTTCATCGTCCTTTCACGCCTCCTTCACAGTGGCCCGGTATCCTGGCTATCAAGAGAGAACGGGCCGGGATGAATTACGTGAAGAAGGAGGCGTGCGATGTTTAACCCAGCACTGGCGATTGGCATATGGACGGTCGTGCTCCTGGGCATTGCCATGTGGGCGATGGCGACCCGGGAGGGTGAAGATATGGAGATCGAGGATTTCAGCTATTTTACACATAAGCCGCAGGTGGACGCGCCGAAACGCCGCCACACAGCGTAAGGCTGAGTTCGCCACGATGGATTACGCGCAGGCCGACGGTTCTGAGGAGAGTCTCGCTAGAGGACAGGCTTGAGCAGTTCAGTCAGACGGGGCCGTATGTCGGCAGGCGGAAGTTTGGTGACGGTGCCGGTGCGGCGCTCCTTGAGTTCCATCAGGCCTTGGGAGAGATTCTTCTCGCCGATCACCACCTGGTAGGGGCAGCCGATCAGGTCGGCATCGTTGAACTTCACACCGGGCCGCTCGTCCCGGTCATCCAGCAGCACCCCAATTCCGGCCTTTTCGAATTCGGATTCGAGCGCAACGGCTGCTTCCAGGACCTTGCCCTTGTCGGCGAGCGGGATCACGTGCACGTGGAAGGGGGCGAGCGGCGCCGGCCAGATGATCCCCTTTGCATCGTGGTTCTGCTCGATCGCGGCCGCGGCGGTCCGACCCACGCCGATCCCATAGCAGCCCATCACCATCATCTGCTCCCGGCCCTGCTTGTCGAGGTAGAGCGCCTTCATCTTCTCGCTATACTTGGTGCCCAGCATGAAGACGTGGCCGACCTCGATGCCGCGGACGATGCGCGTGGGTTTGGCGCACCGCGGACAGGCGTCGCCGGCGACGGCATAGCGCAGATCGGCGTAACGGTCAGGCGTGAAATCGCGGCCGGGCGTGACGTCCACCCAGTGGGTGCCCGCCGCATTTCCCCCAACGACGACATTGGCCAGACCCTTCACAGACAGATCGGCAATGAGCGGCACGCCCTTGAGTCCGATGGGCCCGGCGAATCCCACCGGCGCGCTGCTAAGCTTCTCCACCGTGGTCGCATCGGCCATCGCCAGGTCCGTCGCGCCAAGGACTTTCTTCACCTTGATCTCGTTAACGACGTGGTCGCCGCGGATCAGAACGGCCACAGGCTTCCGATCGGCGAGATATAGGAGCGTTTTCACGAGTTGCGAGGCGGGGACTTTTAGGAACGCTGTCACATCCTCTACGGTCTTTTTCCCTGGTGTGGGAACGAGCCGTTTCTCCTTCGATACCCCCCGCGCAGCCTGCGTCGGCTCTTTCAGTTCTGCCCGCTCCACGTTCGCGGCGTAGTCGCAGGCGTCGCAGACGGCGATGCCCTCTTCGCCGGTGTCGGCCAGAACCATGAACTCATGCGACGAGGTGCCGCCGATCAGGCCGGTGTCGGCTTCCACTGGGCGGAAGGTCAGCCCGCAGCGGGTGAAGATGGCCTTGTACGCCTCGTACATCTTCCGGTAGCTCTCCTTTGCGCCGGCTTCGTCGGCGTCGAACGAGTAGGCGTCCTTCATGATGAACTCGCGCCCGCGCATCAGCCCGAAGCGCGGCCGGATCTCGTCCCTGAACTTGGTCTGGATCTGGTAGAAGTTCGCCGGGAGTTGCCGGTAGGAGCGGACCTCGCGCCGCACCAGGTCGGTGATCACTTCCTCGTGCGTCGGCCCGAGGCAGAAGTCCCGCTCGTGCCGGTCCTTGAACCGGAAGAGCTCCTTGCCATAGAAGTCCCAGCGCCCGGTCTCCTGCCAGAGCTCCGCCGGCGAGGCGATCGGCATGAGGACCTCCTGCGCCCCCGCCTTGTTCAGCTCTTCGCGGATGATGCGTTCGACCTTCCGAATGACACGCAGGCCCAGCGGGAGGTACGTGTAGATGCCGGCGGCGACCTTGCGGATCATGCCGGCGCGCAGCATCAGCCGGTGGCTGACGATCTCCGCTTCCCCTGGATCCTCCCGGAGGGTGGGAATCAGCAGCTGCGACTGACGCATTAGCGGGGCCAGAGGTTGAGGATGTCGTTTCGGAAGGCGTAGAGCATCAGGCAGATCAGGAGAAAGAACCCGACCTGCTGGGCCAGCTCGCGGCTACGGATGCTCAGGGGCTGGCGCTTGACCGCTTCGATCGCGAAGAACAGGAGGTGCCCGCCGTCGAGGACCGGGATCGGCAGGAGGTTGAGCACGCCGAGGTTGATGCTGAGGATGGCGATCAGGAAGACGTAATTCGAGAAGCCCTGCGTCGCGGCGTCGCCCGATATCTTGGCGATAGTCAGCGGACCGCCGATGTTGTCGGTCGAGATCTCGCGGGTGAGCATCTTGGCGATGCCCACCACGGTCAGCGAGGTCCAGCCCCAGGTGGCCTCGAGGCCGTCCACCGGCGCCATCACGACGTGCTCGCTCCGGAGGATGGCCCTGTTCGCCTTGGCGATGCCGATCTGTCCGATTTCGATCTCGGTCCCGTCGGCCAGCTTCTCCTTCCGGGCGGCTGGCGTGATCGTCAAGGTCTCGGTTCGTCCGTCACGCTCCACGACGAGCGGCAGTGGCGTGCCTGGGTTGCGCTTGACGATGTCCGTCATTTCGTTCCAAGTGGTGATGCGCTTGTCGCCGATCTGGACGATCTTGTCGCCCTTGCGGAGGCCGGCGGCCTCGGCCGGAGAACCGGGCACGACCGCTTCCACGTTGGAGGCCAGGTCGGCGAAGGAGGGCACGAACAGCGGCGCGCCGGTGGCCAGCCAGGCGGTGAAGATGAGGTAGGCCAGCAGCAGATTGAAGACCGGACCGGCCGCGACGATGGCCGTGCGCCTGAGGAGAGGCGCGTGGGCGAACGACCGCTGCTTGTCCTCCGCGCTCACCTCGTCGCCGAGGTCCTCGCCCAGCATCTTCACGTAGCCGCCGAGCGGGATCGCGGAGATGACATACTCGGTCTCGCCGACTTGGCGGCCGGTCAGCTTCGGCCCGAAGCCGATGGAGAACTTCAGGACCCTGACTCCGCAGCGTCGGGCGACCCAGAAGTGGCCGAATTCGTGGAAGGCGACGAGGGCGCCGAGGGCGATCGCGAAGGCGAGCGCGTAGAATCCGTAGTGCTGGATGGCTTGCATGCGCGACGTACTCTCTTACGAACGTGCTCCCTAGTGTACCACAGGGGCGGACGCGATTACTTCACCGCGCAGGTGCCGACAGCGAGTTCACGACGTCGCCGGCTTTTGCGCGTGCCCAGGCGTCCGTGTGCAGCGCGTCTTCGACCGTCGAGACCTCGATCGGTTTGTGCGCGTCCATGGTCCGGCGGATGGTCTCGGCGATGCCGAGGAAGCCGATCCGGCGGTCCAAAAAGGCCTGCACGGCTACTTCGTTGGCGGCGTTCATGGCGGCGGGCATCGTGCCCCCGATGCGCAGGGCGTCGTAGCCGAGCGTGAGGCAGGGGAACCGGTCATGATCGGGATTGAAGAACGTGAGCGTGCCGATCTGGGCCAGGTTCAGGGACGGGAGGTCCAGCGGGACGCGCTCCGGATAGTTCATCGCGTAGGCGATCGGGGTCCGCATGTCCGGAAGGCCGAGTTGGGCGATCACCGAACGGTCCGCGTACTCGACGAGCGAGTGGATGATGCTCTCGCGGTGGACCACCACTTCGATCTTCGAGGCGGGGATGTCGAACAGCCACCGGGCCTCCACGACCTCCAGGCCCTTGTTCATCAGGGTCGCCGAGTCGATGGTGATCTTGTCGCCCATCTTCCAGTTCGGATGCTTGAGGGCCTGCTCGACCGTGACGTCGCGCAGTTGCTCCTTGGTCAGGTTCCAGAGCGGGCCGCCCGAGGCGGTGAGGATGAGCCGGCGGATGTCCTCCACGCGGTGCCCTTCCATGGACTGGAAAAGCGCGCTGTGCTCGCTGTCCACGGGGAAGATCCGGACGCCGCGCTTGCGGGCCTCCTCCTGCATGAGACGACCCGCCATCACCATCGGCTCTTTGTTCGCCAGAGCGACGAACTTCCCGGCCGTGATCGCGGCGAGCGTGGGCACGAGCCCGGCGCCGCCGACGATGGCCGAGATGACGAGATCAGCCTCCGCCAGCGTGGCAATCTGCCGGAGCCCCTCCGTCCCGCTCAGGATCGTCGTCTTCAGGCCCTTGCACCGCGCGCGCAGACGCTCCGCGGCGGCCTGGTCGGCCATGGCGACGACGGCCGGGGAGAACGTCCGGACCTGTTCTTCGAGCTTGTCCACGTTGTCGTTGGCCGTGAGGCCGACCGCCTGGAACTTCTCGGTGAATTTGCCAATGATGTCCAGGGTGTTGGTGCCGATGGAGCCGGTGGAACCCAGGATGACGATCCGCTTCATGCGCTGTTCCTCAGGAAAGTCGCATCGCGAGGAGGCAATAGTAGAATAGCGGTGTCGTGAAGATCAAGCTGTCCACGCGATCCAGCATGCCGCCGTGGCCGGGGATGAGCCGGCCGGAATCCTTGACGCTGGCGCTGCGCTTCAGGGCGGATTCGCAGAGATCGCCGAGCGGCGCGGCGACGCCGATGACGAGACCCAACCAGGCGGTCTCTCTCAGGCTCAGGGGGTCCAGGAACCAGGCGTGGCAGGCGAACGCGGCCACGACCGATCCGAGCAGCCCGCCGACGGCTCCCTCCCAGGTCTTCTTTGGGCTGATGGCCGGCGCCAAGGGGTGTCGCCCCAGCAGGGAGCCCACGTAATAGGCGGCCGTATCGTTGGCCCACGTCACCAGGAAAAGGAAGAAAATCAGAAACGGCCCGTTGGCGAGCCGGTCAATCAGGATTAGGTGGCCGAGAAGCCATGCCACATAGAAGGCCCCGAACACGACGACGGCGGTGTCGAGAAGCCCGGTTTTGAGGTCGCGGCCCGAGAGCGCGTGGCTCAGGAGAATTGCCATGATGATGAAGGTGACGGTCGCCGGTTCGGGCAGGCGGCTGGGGGCTGCGAACCCGATGGTGATCAGGAGCCCGCAGAGAAGACCAAGACCTATGGGCGCGGAGAATCGGTGCGGGAAGTGCAATCGGTAGTACTCGTATTGGGCCAGGAGGATGCCGGTGGCGACGAAGATCGAGAAGGCGACCGGCGGCAGGTACCGCACCAGCAGATAGAACAGCGGAAAAAAGACGAGGGCCGAGTAGACCCGCCGCGGATCCACTAAGCGGTCCTTTTATCGATCTGGTCGTCCGGGTGGTCGAGTTGATCGCGGGTCTGGCCGAAGCGCCGTTCGCGCCGCTGGTATTCGAGCAGGGCCAGCAGGGCCTCGCGCCGGCGGAAGTCCGGCCAGAGTGTGGGCGTGAAGTACATCTCCGTGTAGGCGAGCTGCCAGAGCAGGAAGTTGCTGATGCGCGTCTCGCCGCTCGTTCGGATGAGGAGGTCCGGATCCGGGAGCCCGTGGGTGGAGAGATAGCCTTCCAAGAGGTCTTCGTCGATCTGATCCGGCTTGACCA
>Ga0209157_1001101_pt1 | contig 22767 bp, 18 predicted proteins | sample GraSoiAngelo_135_FD_185892 | JGI IMG/M metagenome (GOLD analysis project Ga0209157, IMG submission 185892) | Grasslands soil microbial communities from the Angelo Coastal Reserve, California, USA - 14_0929_05_40cm (SPAdes) (version 2) | ecosystem: Environmental > Terrestrial > Soil > Grasslands ...
CGGTGCATTTTCGCGCGTGAGTATATAAGCCACGCCCGGCATCTTCTCGGCCTTTGACACGTCGAGTTTCTTAACCCTCGCGCGTGGATGGGGACTGGTGAGCAACCTTCCCCAAAGCATGTTGGGTAGCAAAATCCGAGTGGCGTACTGCGCCTTCCCGGTATACCGCGGAATCGCGACTTCGGGCATCGGCGGATGCGGCTTCCCAAGGAGATTCAGATTCTTCGGCGGGTAGCCTTGCCACTTCTTCGTAACGATCTTCGAGTCGCCTTCGACGAGCACGTCCTCTGGACCGTGACCACCACCGGTGGAGAAATCCCGAACCATCGGTTGGTTCACGATGATCACATGTTCAGGTTTCGCCTCGATCTTTTGCTTGGGTTTTGGATTTTGGCTCATAGATCTCCCGATTCCTCCTAGTCGAATACCTCCGGAACCGAAAACGTCATGACGGTATTGCCGGCTGCGGTCGCGATGATGACCTCTTTGTGAAGAGGATCGAGAACAATTCCGATATCGCCCGACTGCCTGCCCAACGGAGCGGGAATTTTCACGGGCCGTTCCGTGCTTTCACCGTTCAGCGGGATATTCCAGATCTCGATATTGCCCCTGGTATGCGTCACCAGCCGCAACTTCGGAGCATAGACCTCAAACTGGTTGCCCATCCCGACTGGACCGCGAATGCTGGCTTTCGGCCGCGTATTCCCACTGGCGGTCCGCTCGAACACCAATATCTTTCCGCCGCCACGGCGCCCGGAAACCGGCACGAGCAGGAGATTGTGAATTGGATCGATGCGGAGGCAAGGCACATTACCGCCTCCCATGCTCTGCTCACCGAGGGACAATTCCGTATCGTTTCCCCCCAGAACGCGCTTGGGCGCGACATTTCCGTTGTCCAGCCGGTTGAAAGTCAGAATGGTTTGATCGGGAGTAGCGAGGAAGATTTCGTCGTGCACGGGGTCAATGCTCACCTTCCCGGTAGCTCCCACACCTTTGATCTGCGTCTTATTGCCTTGAATCACCCGGAGAGGCGCTTCCTCTCCATTCGCCGCGCCGCGGAACGACAGGATGGCCTGAGCCAGGGGGCTGGTCACGGCAATTTCATCGTGTATCCCGTCGAATGCGATGTCGTGCATCGTCCTGCCGAGAAGTGATTTTTGTCCTTCGATCGATCTGAGATACGGTGTGTTCTCCTTCGCCGACCTGGCGAAGATCGCAATCTGCGGATGGTTCACTCAGTTGGGCACCAGGATCTCCTGGCGAATCGGATCATACGTGACCGCCGCCGTCCTGCCGAAATTCACGCCGCGCTTGCTTTCTTCGGCGCTTCGAATAATCCGCAGCGGCTCGACGTCGCCATTGGCCATCAGCGGATACACAGTGGCGGAAGAATTTCCGAGGTTGGAAACCCACACTTCCTGATTCTTCCGGTCCAGAGCAACGCCTGTCGGATTGCGAAGTCGCGTCGACGGGCCTTTGATGACACGAACCGGTGCAACGTCGCCTTGCACTGTCGATGCGTTGGCGAAGACGAGGATCGATTGACCGATGTCATTCGCGACATACAAGTCACCATTGTCCGGGTTGAACTTCATCGCAGCCGGCCAATCGAGTTGCGTCTTTGGACCGCTGATTATGCGCAACGGTTTGGCATCCCCGCTTGCATCCAATGAGTAGACCTGGATTGCGGGCGGCAGGTACTTGCCCGTGCCCGCGATCCTGAAATTGCTGTGATGACCCCAGGTATTGACGAATAACAACCGGTTCTTTTCATCGACGGCAATCCCGTGCGGCGCATCCAGTCCAGTATTCTCCCCCGCGATGCGGCGCAGCGGCTGCTCTTCGCCTGATGCGTCCTTGCGGTAGATCACGACTTCGGGAGGAAATTCGACCGTCACGAAAAGCTCCTGCTTCACCTCGTCCGCCGCAATGTTGTAAACGCGATGCGGCGTGTGCAGGATGGCCTTTGGACTGACTTCTCCGCTGGCCTCGCGTGGAAACCGAACCATCTTGTCGCCTGTATCGGACTCGACTGAGAAAATGTCACCCGTAACAGGGTCGACATAAAGCCCGTTGTTGAATTGAAGGGCGGTCTTGTCACCGTGGACGATTCGCTTGGCTTTTGTTGTCTCGTCATCCTTCGGGGTCTTGGACAATCGATCGAATACCCGATACGACCACAGGTTGTTATCTTGAAGAATGACTTCGTCCGAATTCACGTCGACGGCAACTGCACTATAGGTGGGGGCTGTATCGCGGATGGTTCGCAGGGGAATTCGAGCACCCTTGGCTCTTGCCTCTCTCGCTTCCCTCTCCTGCTCTTCCGTGTTTGGGAGATCGGCTATGCCCTGCTGCAATGCCGCCATCAGAATCGGACTGGACTCCTGCTGTATCGCGGAAAACAGATTTTCCTGTCCGAGCGACGCGATGAGACGGGGCTCGGCGCCGCCAGTCTCATTCCACTCACACATGGGTGCGGCGTCAGGCAACTGCTGGACGGAAACCAAACGCGGCGAAGCCTCAGGAGCTGGAGCTGCCAACAAGATGCCGATTGTGATCGCGGGTAATGCAAGGATTGCCCATTCACCTTTTTTTAAACGCATGGAGCGGATTTTATACCAGCGATTTAGAGGCGACAAGCTTTGCACGTCCCGCTTTAGCGGCGGACCGTGAAGATGTGAACGAATTACGCTAGTGGACTATTCCCCTCCTTGCAGTGATGCAAGGCGGGGAATACGCGCGATTCCAGTTTGTTCAGACTTTCTATGACCGCCCCTACAATTTCGGACCTGGATTTTCGTGGGTTATGATACGGGCCATAAGCCCATGTCGGACGCGGAAGTCATCATCCAGTTCCTGAAAAAGATCGAATGGCGGATCCGGGCGAACCGGCGGCTGCGGGAAGTAACGCTCGGAATGTGGATCGCGCTGACGTTTCTCACTTTGGTTAAGATCTGGGACCTCGTCTCTCCATTCAAGGCACCCACGATTCGATTCTTTATTTCGGCTTGCGCACTTGTCTTGTTCGGATACGCTCTGTGGCTTCTCCGGAAAAAAGGAACCTTGGATGAAGCAGCAATTTCGATCGACCGGACCGCCCGTCTCAACGACGAAATCAAAACTGCCTTTTGGTTCATAAGGAATCCGCGTCCGTCGAAGTGGGTCGACAGGCAGATTCAACGCGCAGCCCACACGGCCGCGAAAATCGATATTCGACGCGTATATGCCATCAGTATTCCGCGCACTTCATCTGCTGCTGTCCTGATGACGTTGGTTCTCGTTGGTCTGAACTTCCTTCCGTTGCCGCGGAAGCACAACTGGCTCTCGCTGATCGCTGCAACCGAAACGGCTGTCGAAAGAGCAGAGCGTTTAAACGAAAAGATACAGGCACAGAATGCATCAAAGGCCGGCGAGGTTCGGGAGACACACAAGGACATGCGTGACTTCGGGAGCATTTACGCCGGCCTCCAGGAAATAGCCGGGCGCTTCCAGGAGTCGGAGACCTTGCGCGGAGCGGCCCACGCATTGATGGATAAGCGGCTTGCTCTGGCCGCCGAGGACTTACGCACCGCCAGTACTGTATTGGATCGCGAGCCGGTCGCGTCATTATTAGATATCGAACACAGCTTGAACGAGGCGGCCGAGATTTCCCGGCCGGAACTCCAGGCGCTGTCGGATGAATTGGCAGCAGCCGCTCGTTCGATCGCGAACAAGAATATGACCGGTGCCCGGGAGGCGCTCGAGCAGGCCGCTGAGGAGTTTGAAGGCCTCGAGGAAGAGATCTACAAGCAAGAGTCCACCCTGGAGCAGCTTGCCAAGGGCAATGAACGCCACGCCCAGGAGGATGGGCATGTCAGCGGCGCCGCGATCCCCGAGGCGCGCGATCTTCCCCAAAAGACGGGAAGTGGCGAGGGTTTTGGCGTCTCGGAAAAGAAGGGCGAGAGGGGTCCCTATGAAGGCACACCCACCAGACTCGCGGTTAGGCTTCAACAGGAGGCCATAGAAAGCATGCGCAGCAGCGGCGTCAGCCGGGCCGACATTGAACAAGCCAGCCGGCAGGAGCGCTCGAAGCTGGATTACCGCGCGATCGATAACAAATCCATAGGCGCCGCAAAGGATGTGCTGGAGCACCGCGAAAGCACGCCGTGGAAGTATCGGTCTCTCGTCAAGAGCTACTTCGAAGCGATAGGTGAACCGGCGGTTAAATGAACTTAAACAGAGGAAGGGTGGCTGCGAAACTGCCGGGGTGCTGCTGTAGCGGATTCCCCTCCTTGCAGTGATGCAAGGAGGGGAATACGCAGAATCAACGGACTACCGGCGGTCCGCGAAGCGCAAGCGCGACAGCGCGCAGCCTTAGGAAATCGACCGCCGCTACAGTCGATTTCGTCGCGGCCTGCGAGTTTTGCTCATAATGACATTCCTTGCTTTAACTTCATTCGAGGCGACGCTGCTCGCACTGGCCGTTGCAGGCGCGGTCATCGCGTTGCACTTTTTGAAAATTTATCCGCACCGCGTTTTCGTCAGCTCTGTCGTGTTGTGGCAACGCGTCCTTGGAGAAAAGTTTTCGCGTTCGCTTTGGGAACGGCTCCAGAGGATCATTTCAATCCTGCTTGCAGTAACGATTGCGCTGTTGATCGCTCTGTCCACAGGCCGGCCGCAGATCGGGGCAGTCAACGGCAAAATGCGGCGGGTTGCCATCGTCCTCGACACATCGCCCACTATGAACGCGCGTACGGCCGACGGCAGCACGCGCTGGAAACATGCCACGGAAAGAGCCCGTACCCTTTTGGCCGAAAGTCCGGCCGCGGAGTTTCGAATTGTGGACACATCAGGCGAAACGGCGTTTCCATTTGCGCCGGATCGCGAGGAAGCTCTCGAATGGATCGGCCGGCTTTCGCCGGCCAATGTCAAACCACGTTTTCCCACCCTGAGCGGCGATGAGAGTGTTTACCTGATTTCGGACGGCGTGGCTCTTGACAATATTCCCGGAAACGTCGAAAGCATTTCGGTCTTCGAGCGCGCCAACAACGTTGCGATTACCGCGTTTGAAGTAAAGCCGGTAGCTTCCAGCCCGCTCGCATACGAAGCGTACCTCGAGATTCGAAACTACGGGCAACCGGCTGACGTGCGTCTGAGTGTGAAGGGGGCGGATCAGGAAATCATAACCAGGTCTGTTCGTCTTTTGAATGACGCGAGATTCAGAGATGTTTTCGATCTCTCGAACTTCCCGGGAGGTCGAATCCAGGCCGGCATTCGGGCAACGAACGACGCGCTGGCCGTCGATGATGTGGCGTTTGCATACCTTCCAATTCAGCGGAAGATCCGGACTCTGCTCGTCACCCGGGGCAATCCATATCTCGAAACATTTCTCAAACTCGATCCGTCTGTCGAATTGTTCATCAATAACGCCCAAAATTATCGCGAGCCACCGGACATTGACGCGTTGATCTTCGATCGCTTCGCGCCGCAAACGCCTCCATCGAGACCCGCCCTCATCCTTGGCTTGCCTGGCGTGCCGCGTGTCTCGTGGCTGCCGGTTCCGCAGGGGATCGTTCAGAAGCCCGCAATAACGTTCTGGTCTCGGAGCCATCCGATCATGCAACACCTTCCCGAGGGCGAGTTATCTATCGAGAGTGCTAACCGAATCGATTCGCAAAATTTCGCCGTGGTCGCCGGTTCGAAAGAAACACCTTTAATTGTGGTCTCCGACAAGCCGCGGCGGGTGGTGCTCACTTTTGACCTCAGCTCATCAAATTTCCCGCTGCAGAGCGGGTTCCCGATTTTCATGGAAAACGTTCTGGCGTGGTTTAATCGGGAGCAAGTGGGGCAAGTCGCGCTCAACCATTCTCCGGGAATCGTGGAACTTGCATTACCTGATGCGCAGGTCCGCGATGGCGATGGAAAGATCATTCGCTCGGATCGGCAACTCGGCAAAACCGTTTTCTCCGCGAATGAACCGGGGCTGTACGCGGCGACGCAGGATGACAATCTCGTCCATATTGCAGTGAACCTCGCCAATCCCGATCTATCCAATGTCAACCGCTCGATCTTCGCATCGACAGCCACGGCCGCGCGGCGAAGTGCGTGGTTCCATCGGGAGCTGTGGTTCTACATGCTGCTGTCCGCCGTTGTTCTGCTCGGAATCGAATGGTTCACCTACCAGCGGGGAATTACCTTATGAGTAGCGGCTTGACCGTGGGCGCGTACTGGCCGCTCGCTCTCCTTTTGGTCATTCCTTATGTCTGGTGGATCAGGCGAAGGACCTGGATGGACGCGACTGTAGGGGCGGTCTATGACCGCCCCTACAGTCGTGGATGTATGCTGGGATTCGTCCGTTCCGCAATCATCGCGCTGCTGGCACTTGCGCTAATGGAACCGGCGATCCACCGATCTGCTGCGCCGATATCTGTCGCCTATCTGCTGGACGTATCGCAGAGCGTTGCCCCTGCGGACATTCAATCCGCGATTCAATGGATTCGCCGAACCAGCGATTCAGGCAGACCCGATCACGCCCGCTACATTCCGTTCGGAGAAAACTCTCGCGTTTTCGACAGCCTGGATCAACTCGAGGCCGTAGGTGTTGCCGAAGGTCCCAGTGACGATGCCGGCGATGCCATCCATCAGAATGCGACGAACATCGAAATGGCTGTGGACAATGCGCTTCAGAATTTTGCGCCTCATCATCTGAAGCGGCTGGTCCTGATCACTGACGGAAACGAAAACCAGGGTCGCGTGCTAAACATGGTTCGGCGCCTCCAATCGGAAAATGTACGCGTTTACACAATGCCGCTCGAGGCGCGCTTAAACCGCGATGTATCAATAGAGTCGATCGAGACTCCGCCGGAAGTGGCGGCTCAAGAACCGTTCTCGGTGGAAGTTGACGTTTACAGCCTTACCCAGACCTCGGCGCACGTTGAGCTCCGGCATGGAGAAGCGACGCTCGGCAGCCGGGAAGTGCAGTTCGTTGCCGGACTCAATCGCATCCCATTCGACACAAGTATTAAAGATGAATCCGGTTCCGTCGTGCTTGAAGCGGAAGTCCGCTCTCCCGATGACCGCTTCGGCGGCAACAATCGATTCCGAAAATCGATCGTTGTCCATGGCAAGCCGGCGGTGTTGTATGTCGAAGGCCACCCCCAAAGCGCGCGATATTTCGAGGCAGCTCTTCGCATGGAAGGATTCGCAGTGACGACGCTGCCGGCGGCTTCGGTTCCGGATTCCGCTCGAGAATTAGATGGCTACGATGTTCTTGTGTTGAGTGATGTGGCCAGTTCCAGCCTTAACGAACAGCAAATGAGAGCGCTGGCTACCTACGTTCGAGACCTTGGCGGCGGCTTCATCCTTGCGGCCGGCGATACGAGCTATGGCGACAACGGAGGTTACTCCAAGACGGAAATCGAAAGAATCCTCCCGATAACATTCGACGCGAAGAGACCTCACCGCTCTTCGGCAATGATCATCGTGCTCGATAAATCCGGAAGCATGGGCGGTCCGGATTTTGCATTCACGAAAGAAGCCGCTCGAGCGCCGCTACAGTTGCTTGCCGACACGGACCGTTTTGGCGTTGTCGCATTTGATTCGGAATTTTTTTGGGCTGTGCCCCTTGCGAACGCGGGGAACCGGACGCAGATGGGTCAGGCCATCAGTACGATCGTCCCCGGTGGTGAGACGGACATATATCCTGCACTGGAAGCGGCCTACGCTCAACTGGCGAACGATTCGAGCGAAATCAAGCATGTCATTTTGCTGTCGGATGGCCACACGGGACGTGATCCTTTCCAGTCACTTGTTGAAAAGATGGCACAGGCCCGGATCACCGTCTCTACAGTCGCTCTGGGCGCCGCGGCCGATCGAGATCTTCTCGCCAAGATTGCAGGCTGGGGCAAGGGACGCACATATTACGTAACCGACGCGTCGCATGTTCCACAGGTCTTCACATATGAGGCGGAACTCACGACCGGAAGCACGCTGAGGGAATCGCCCTTCACACCGGTAGTGAAGAAAAAAGCTCAGGTCCTCAAGGGAATCGATTTCGAAACCGCTCCCGGCCTGCTTGGCTACGCTGTGGCAAAGGCCAAAGAAAAATCCGAAGTGCTCCTGGAATCAACGAGAGAGGATCCCCTTCTCGCTCGCTGGCAATACGGCTTGGGAAGAACCGCTGCGTTTACGTCTGATCTAAAGGACAGATGGGCTGTAAATTGGCTTCGCTGGAACGGCTACTCGAAGTTCTGGTCCCAACTGGTACGCGAAACCATGCGCCCACGCGACAACAGCGAACTCAATCTAAGTGTTGTTCGTGATGGAGATCACGCCAGGATCACCGCCGATGCGATTCAGAAAGACGGGAAATTCCGCAACAACGGCGAATTTCAATTGAGCGTCGTGCAGCCTGATCAATCGATATCCAATGTCCCTCTTCCTCAGGTGGGACCCGGATCCTACGAAGTCCAGTTCCCTCTCAAGCAAGAAGGTTCTTACGTCTTTCGCGTAATCGGTGAAAAGGCCGGGGCTTCGAGGACGCTCGCATATTCCTATCCCGACGAATATCACCTTCACGAACCGAACGTCGACCTCTTGCGTGCCATTAGTGACGAAACAAAAGGCGAGTTCCAACCGGCCGCGCAGGACATATTTGCCACCCACGGAGAAAAGGTGATTTTCCCAGTTCCTCTTTGGCCGTATCTGGCAGTGGCGGCCCTGCTCCTTTATATCGCGGATGTGTTCCTGCGGCGGATCAGGTTGCAGTAGACGTGAACCCGTTGCGACATCGGCATAGATTTTACGAAATCTCCCTGTACCAGATTGGGGTTCAAACAAGAGCCGCCAAACTAGATGAACAAGTCCGGCGAGACGCTGAAGAATTCTCCGAGCTTCCGAGCTTGTGACTTGCTGATCTCGCGTTTCCCATTGACGGCATCAGAAACACGACTTCGTGAGCCGAAAATCGGCAGGAGGTCGGCCTGGCGAAGATTGCGGGCTTCGAGCAAGGCCTCCAATGCCTCTTTAGGTTCCAATTTCGGAATGAGAGAGTGAGATTGCTGGTAGTCCTCAATCAGCCTGATGAGCAGACGGCAAAGCGTTTCCTCCTCAGGGGTCCGGCGGGTGCCCTTATCGAGAAAGGGTTCGACGCTCTCAGTTAGCTGTTGGAGTTCCCCGTCATTCTCGATAATCCGTGGCAGCGTGCGGGAAAGCAATACCGCATATTTGCGCCGATTCAGGCGGCGGCCGCTAGCAGTCTTTTTTCCACGAGCCGCGGTCGTATTCGCTGTGCGTGAGGAAGTTTTTAAGCGTGACAGTTTGTAAGCCATAATCAATTCTCGTTATTAGACGATAATCGTTCCCTTTGATGTTAAACATCGTGCACTGCCCTACGGGATCTGCATGTGGAAAAGTTCGCCGACTTTCCGCGAGATTCCGCCACCTTGCGGCTCGAACCAAGGCGCCCCAACGCAACAGAGAACTTGCCGCAACTGGATGCTGCTTCGTGTACTCGATCAGGCGTTGTTCCGTGATAATGATCATCGCCACACTTCGATAACATCACCCTATGTTACCAAAATGGTAACAGCAGCTTCCAGAGCAATTCATCTGAGTCTCTTACTGGACATCCCAAAGTGGTATAATCAGAGGTATGAAAAGTAAGACATCTGTCACGCTGTCGAGTTCGTTGTTGCGGGATCTCGATCAGATACTCGGCCGGAACCGGAATCGATCGGAGTTCATCGAAAATGCGGTTCGTGAACATCTTCTCCGTTTGCTTCGCGAGCAGCGTGATCGCCGGGAACTGGAGTTGATCAATCGAAATGCCGACGCTCTCAATAAGGAAGCACAGGACGTGCTCTCGTATCAGGTCAAGTTGTGAAGCGCGGAGAGCTTTATAGGGTTTTCAAGAGACCAGGAAGGGATCCCAAGCGGTCAAGAGTATTTGTGGTCGTTAGCAGACAAGCGCTTATCGATTCGAATTTCTCGACCGTCATTTGCGCTCCCGTTTATAGCCAACGGCTAGGGTTATCGACGCAGGTCGAGATAGGCGTTGAAGAAGGTTTGAAAAACGCGTCATGCATACACTGTGATGAAATTATTAGTCTACCTAAATCCTCACTGACGAACTTTGTGGGATCTCTTCCCGATTCCAAGCTACAGAAACTAAAAACAGCACTTCAAACAGCCCTCGACATTCTTTGAAGTCCCTTAATGTCCCAGCCAGGTGGGTGGCAGGAAAATCGATGGCGTGGTGCGGCGTCAGCAAGCCACTGGACACAACGACCTGATCAGTGAAGAGCTTGCCTGTCTTTACGGAGGCTCGCAGTTTGCTGAACCAACGCCTGTATCAGATCTGGCGAATCCTCGGCGAAATTGGAAATGATAAGAATCTGGCAAGAGGTAAGAGACAAAAAGCGTGCAGAAGTTAAAAGACTTTGGAGAATTTTCGCCACCGAGGCGATTATCAAACAAGAATTGTACGAGCAGCTGGGATATACGCGGGCTCGCTTTCAGAAGCCACTTTGGCTCGCTGAATGATCTGCGGCATGCTGTTGCCCATCCGACTCGTTCGATCATTACGGGCGAAAGTCCGTAAAAAACCTCTGGGAGAGAATTGATAGGATCGAACAGGCGCTGTTCACGTTGGATAGAACTATTATGTCGTCATAATTGCGATGGGATTCAGGCTCTGCAATCAGATCGCTAACGCCTTCAGCAACGCATCGCGGGCATCGAGGTAGTAGTGGATGGTGATCTTGGCCGCCAAATCGTCTGGCAGATCGTTCAATTGCCGGCGGCTACCGATCGGCATCAGGATGTTGTCGGCCCCCTTTTCAATGGCAATTTCCACGACGGCGACGGGGTTGAAGATTGTTTCGATGGAACCGCCCAGATTCAGACCTCCAGTTACAGCGAGACCGCCCTTGATGCTCTTTTGGAGGAGTGATGAGCAGAGGGCAATAAGCACGGCGACGCCAACACCAGAGCCGCTCTTAGCGCTGTCGAATGCCCGCAGTTGAATCGAGAACTCGTGCTGGCGCGGGTCGCGGTCTCCAACAAGTTCCTTTGATCGCACGTACAGGTTCTGTTCCGCGCACCGGACACTTTCCTTGAACGGCAGGGGAGTCGGTTGGTTCAGGATTTTCACCCCACTGCCCGGACCTTCCGTGATGTCCACTCGATACAATCCTGGGTTTTCGTCGCCCCCGCCCGGCCCGATAACCCAGGCTTGCCCTGGTGGGAGAGGATCGCTACTGATACTGTTCTCGCTGTAAAGCTCGGGCGTGGCCACAAACTTTTCCACGCCGTCCTCGCCCATGGAGTAGCTGAACTGGGTGTTCCGAAACTCGGCTGAACCGATGCGCTTCTGCTGTTCTTTAACTCGCCGGCGGCACTCCAAGGCGAGCCGTAACGCCCACTCCAGTAGCTCGTCGGAAATCGGGGTGTCAGGGTGCGGCGAAATCAGTTTGATGAGCCCGCTGACGGTTTTCTGCACGGCAGTCGTGTCGCGTCCGCTCAGGGCGCCACCCAAATGAATGCGCCCCTGGAAAAGGTTCTGCCGGCTCTGGCGACGTAATTGGTTCCAGCATTCGGACAGGAAGTCGCTGACGAGACCGAAGTGATTGGTCAGTAGATCACGGCCTACTTTCGGCAAATCCCAGCCAGGCAGGTAGGCATGGATACGGTCCATGAAAGCGGTATCGTTACGCATCTCCGGCGGCATTGGCCCGAAAAGGTGCCCCACTCGCTGCTGGTGTTGCACGTCCACTTCAAAATTGCCCACCATCACCACGCCGCCATCGGCTCGGATGCTCTCCCTCCCCCGGCTAAATTCCCCAGACTCCATGTAGCCCTTCATGATGTTGACGCCGTCCTTCTGATCGAAAGAGATGCCGGAGATTTCATCAAAACAGATCACGTCGTACTGACAGACCAATCCCCGCTGACCGGTGGCATTGTTGACGAACATCCGGGCAACGGTTGCTTTGCCTCCCGAAATCAGATGGGCGTATGGCGAAACCTGCTGGAACAAGTGGCTCTTCCCCGTGCTTCTCGGGCCAAGTTCCACCATGTTGTAGTTGCGCTCAACGAACGGAACCATGCGCATCAGCACCATGTCTCGTGCGCGTGGGGTGAGCTTTTCGGGTTCCATGCCGATGCTGCGAATGAGGAAATCTTTCCACTCTCCAGCAACAAAACCCTCTCGGCCTTGATACAGCGCGGGCAGCACTTCGCGCTTGGACAACTGGATCTCCCGCAGAGAGTCGATTCCGAACGGCCGGCCATTCTTTTCCTGGGCGATTGTCGGGTCGTAGGCGAAGTCAACCTCCGCATAGAAGCCGCCCGTGAGCATCCGCTCGTTGGCGTGGACCATTTCTTCACTGATCCGTACGTCTTTCAGTTGCAAGCTCGGCAACGTGGCTAAGAACGAATCGGTTCCGGCATCCAATCGTGCGATGATAATGTCGATCAGCTTCACGTGCCCCTTGTCCTTGGCGCGTGCCTTGAACAACTCATGTTCCCCCGCGCGGACAGTCTTCTCGCCGAGTTGCCGCTCGACGATCTTGAGGCCCTCGGCAATTTCCTCATCATCCACGGACGCGCAGTAGCGGCCCAAGAGAAACTCGGCAACATAGGTTGGAACTGGATACTGTCCCTTGAATTTGCGCACAAGGTCCTTGCGCACCACATAACCTTCAAAAACTTTCGCGGCAATTGTGTCGATGGGATCTAAGTGTTGGCTCATAGGGTCATGCTCCAAGTGTGGTGGGCAGTGAGTCGATCACTTGGCCGGACGCATCCAGCAAAACGATCTCGGCCTTCCTGCCGATGTCGGAGTCATCTTCGAGGAAGATCGTCACCTTACCGTCGGGCGTAGTTTCCCTTGGCTGCTTGTCCGTTAATAGCGACGTATCCTTGTCGGTTAGGCTGGTGCGAACATCCACGCGCACGCCTTCACAGTTTCCGCCGACGGACACTCGACATTTCGCACCAGTCCACTTGGCTTCCAGCAGTCTGGCGGAATCGCCGCCCGGGCGCGCCGCTCTCACGCGAAGAACTGGTGTCACCATTTCCTGGAGTGATACGCCGCCGTGGGCATACTCCATAGAGGCGCGGAAACAACCTGCACCCGGGGGCGTTGCTATGGCGACCTCCGAATTCCAGTGCCACTTGAAGGTCTGGACGTCCGCCTGGGCTTGAGCCTTCAGGGCAGCGCATCGTCCCCAGCGGGATTCCGCCAAAAACGACTTCAGTTCGACTTTCGGTGCACCACCAGGCACCAATAACCAGCCGTGATCCGTCACGACGATCACCTCAGTCCAGCCCGCCCTAAGAAGCGCGCCGATTCGGCTAACCAGATCCCGAACCTCTGCTTCAACGCTGCGAGCCAGTTTCCAGCCCTCATTATGACCGCGCTTGTCGAGCGCGCCCGCTTCCGTCCAGGCCGATCCGGATGGATCTCCAGTTTCGTCCGAGGCGAGGAACTGCCACCCGCGTTCTTTCAGGGCGGTTACAAAACGATCCTGCGTCAGGACCTGCCCCGAGGAAATCAGCCGCGTGGAGAACACGTCGCCTGCTTCACCCTGAAGAGCTTTTGCGATAGGAGATGCTGCGGGTTTAGCGGTGGCCGTGACCGTCGGAATGGTCGACCACTCCCAGTCGCGCTTGGATTCAATACTAACAGCGACCAATTTGTCCGCCAGCTGCTGGGCAACGTCCATCCGCAATCCGTCCGCAAACAATACGAGCCGCCCCGCAGCGGCTTCGATTGGTTTGTCGCGCTTGGAAACCGAATTTCCATTGTCGCGGATGAGCTGTTGCAGGTGGCGGGCGGTGTTTTCGAGCCACGGCAAATAGATGGCGCGCACGGTTCCAAGCACTGCGCCATGTTGCTCGAGCGTCTCGCATGCTGCCATTGTGGCGAGAGCGGCCGCATCCACGCGCCAGCCAGCGCGTGCGTAATACTCTGCATACGCATCCGGGGTTGGGGCGCCTGGGGCGGCCGTGCACAAATTGGCCAGTTGTGCCAGCGGCTCGAGAGCAGTCGCCAGCGGGCTTAGCCCCAGCTTCTGCCACGGATAACCGCGCCGGCCTGCATGTTGCTGTTCGAGAGCAGTGACTCGTTGGATCACTTCATCCTGCGGACGGTCCACCAGCGATTCGAGAGCCTTCTGCAATTTCCGTTCTTCGCCTTCGTTGATGCCCGGCCAGACCTCGGCGAAATCGAACATGGTCGGGACTTTTGGAGCAGCCCGCTTCAGCCATTCCACAATTCCCAGGTAATTCGCCGGCGCCTCGGCGAAACGCCGCCAAACCTTGATCCAATGATTTCCACGATCGGCCAGGAGCTTTGCCGCCTTGAGCGGACCATCTTTGACGGGATCAAACTGAAAGTCCCTTTTGCATTGCTGGCAGAAGGCTTTCCATTCCGGGCCGGAGAGGCGCTGTTTGCACCCGTCCGGATCGCTCAGCCATGAGAGCAGTAAACCGGTAGCATCCGGCGCCACCAAACCGTTGAAGAACTCGGAATCCAAACGCCGGCCTTGTAATTGGGAAAGCGGTTCGGCCATCAGCGAGGGAAGGGCGCCGGCGAGTGCGTCGAGCGTGGCTTGGTCTTTCGCCACATCGAGTCCGAGGCCACCGTGTTTCGAAACCAGGAAGGCGTTGGGCGTCCATTCCTTGCCGTTCACGTGCAGCCACATCACACCTCGATACTGCAGTTCCACCAGCGCCGATAGTTCCTGGGGACAATCCTCTGCGGCCCGCAGCTTTTCTCGACTGATGCCAGGCAGATAAAAAATGGGCGTGGTTCCGGTGGCAGGTGAACCGCCAACGACTCGCGCCTCGATACAGCGAAGCCATAGGGCCGGCCCTGTGCGGTTTTCCGGTGCATAACTACCCAGAAGAAACAGTTCCGGCATCATCGGCTGCAGCTCCTGCATGACGGACTCCCACAACCGATCAGGATCAGGCCACAGGACAACGCAAGGCGCTACCTGGTCTCCGGCAGCATAGGCATTGGCGGCCCGCAAAGCGGCTACAACGTGTTGTCCCAGGGTTTCATTCATGCCGATTTCCTATCCAGGCAAGATGTTCAACTGCTGCGGCTGAACCGCGGCTGATACCGCGGTCGCCGCGCTCAATCGCGAAGGACTCTGCGGCATCCCAAGCTTGCTCTCATCGCTCACCACTCTTGTTTCTAGGTCAGGTTACTACTTCTCCTCGAAGTTCTGCTCCTCCGCCGAAACTCCCATTTATTCTCAGCTCACCCCGAATTTGCAGTGGATGCGGCTCCGCATGCAGCATTGAAATCAGCAGGTGACAAGGACTAGCATCCACTGCTTCGACAACCAAGGGTGCTCCCTGCAACTGCCACCCCGCATCGACCAGTTTACTCAGCACGGATTGCCATTCGGCTTTCGGGTCGGGCAGGCGGATGCGGAAGGTGTGATAGCAGTAGCCGAGGCTGTCGCGACGGGAGCCCCCGGCACGTTTAAGGGCCTCTTCGATGTTTTCGGTAACCTGGAAATGTGCCATATGACTACTCCGTTGGTCGTCCGCAGAGCTCAGCTCCAGTTTGCGGACAATTGTTTCGCTTTCTCAAACGCCCTTAGCTTGATGTCCGCTCCTCCGCCAAACCACGCGCGCTCCAGGCGCTGGTCCGGCAGTTCCTCCTGCCGCGGCGCCGAATAAAGAACATCATCCGCGCATTCCGCGGCTCAAAATCTTCGCAAAACGGCCGGAGGAATCGCAAAATCAGATCCGCGGGTTGTTGAGTCGTCTCGGTGACGTATTCACTCGACCCGCGTGACGTCGAATGACCCCCGGAAATCCGAAACCGCCAGCGTGAGTTGTTCATTCACGAGCGCGAGCTGTCCGCCTCCGGAAAAGCTGCGGCAGACCTGGGTAGCTCTCGCCCCGAGTAAACAAAACGCCATTATGTGACGTCGCCACAGTCCGGAAAACCCCGCAAATGGCCGCCGGATACTTGTGGCATGGCGTTTCAAAGTCTGATTCTTGGAAGAAAGCAGTGCCATTCATTTAGCTGCCCGTTTTCAAAGCCGACCCAGCCTGCCGGGTACGGCGCAATCGACCGCAGTTTTGATCTCAAGCGTATAATTTCCGGTAACATTTCTTCCCTCTCCAACGATGCTCCACCAGCGCGAAGCGTTTTACTACGGATCAAACTCACGCGGTCCAAAAGCATCGCGATTAGCCTGATTCATCTATTGACGAAGATTGACGAATTCAAAGGGATCAAATAGCGAATTATCATACTCATGGATCGAACCCAAACCAGACCGATGCGTCATTCGCACCTGTTGGATTCTGATTGCGGGTTTTTCTCTGTTGAACGGCAATTGACGGAGACGTGAAGGTGGGGAAGGGCCGAGTCAGGCTCTATCGACACTGGAGTCTCATGCCCTTGCACAGATGTGGGCTGCACTCCTCAACTTTTCCGCGACGGCATGCCGTAGCCGGACGGGCCGGAGCACTTCAACGGCATCACCCCAGCCCAGGATCCAACGAACGATCTCGTAAAGGCCACCGGCGTGCAAAGTTAGTTCAACGCCGCCGCCGGGCAGCGTCTTCAATCGCTGGCTGGGGTGCCATTCGCGTTCGGCAAGATACGAAGCCTGATCGGGGTGGAATCGCAGCACGACGGTCATCGGCTCCTCCCAGACGACTCCGAAGGCTTCATTCGAATAACGATCGAGATCAAAATTCGTGTCCACGGTGAAAGCTTCATCCGTGGCCTGCAACTCGCGGATGCGTTCGACGGCGAGGGTAGTGATCGTGTCGTATGCCGGCACGCGGCCAAGGCAGTAAAGTCCTCCATCGACGGTCAACAGTTGGTAAGGGTGATAGGGATAGGTTATGGCTTCGCCACGCGGCGACTTGTAGGATACCCGGCATATCCGCCGGCAAATGATCGCTTCAACCAGTCGTAATATCGTGGCTTCGTGCCCGCTGTAATCTTTCCTTGCCCGGCTCCGGCTGGCAATCGCCTGATCCAGTTCCGTCGCAAGCGACTGTTTTTTCGCGGCCGCCATCGCGCCCAGCTTTGTCGAAGCGGATAGGAGCGCCTTTCCAAACGGCCGATGCGGACCTTGATGTCTGGCGGCTAATAGCAGGGCAGCAATCTCCTCCTCCGTCAGTTGGATTCGCGCAGTTGCGTGAACGGTTCTGTCGAGGAGGCGCGGGTGGCTGAGCTGTCCGTTCTCATCGCCAACGATGGGGTACCCGCGTCGCTGAGTGCGCGAAGGTCCCGGTATATCGTTTCCCGCCGCGTGTTGAACCTGCTTGCCAGTTCGCGCACAGACGGCCTTCCGCCTTCTAAGAGAGCGGCCAATAGACCCAGAATGCGCACCATCTGCCGGTCTCGGCGTGTTGGCCTGGATGGCATGCCCCAAGTATACGGTCGGGCCAAACGTTGTGACGTTTGATCGCACAACACCCCTCCAGAATACAGATCGGCCAGCGCACTTATACGTTGGAAAAGGAGGTCGAATGCATTTACATCATATTGGTCTTGCCTCGCCGGTTATGGCGATGGACGCGTTCGTAGAGAAATTTAGGGCTTGGATAGAGACGGTTGTCGGCTGTGCATCGGCGGAGACGATGACTTTACAGTGCAAGTTTCCCTTCAGCCACCTTGTGTTGGAGCAACTGCTCGCCGATGTCAATTTGGATCGGCAGTGTCTCAACGCCGCCGAGTCGCTGCGTCCCCTCGTACGGCAATGGGAGATTCCGCCGGATTGTAGTCCTAGAATCGAAGTGGTCGCATCGCGGGACCGCCGGGCGTTGCTCGACAATATAGCAACCTACCACGGTGCACGTGCGCCCGATACCGCCGCGGCAATGGGAAGTGTTGCAAACCGGGTCAGCAATGAAGGAGTGTGGTTGAACTGGTCGCCAAGGATTACGCGATCTTCAATAAGAGAGCAAAGGCGATCGAGACCGTTGCCATATTGGTTTTCTTTGATCCCAGCAACTGGGCCTTCCTTAGCATGTGCACGAAAATGAAAAATATTTCATTTCAGTTCGATCGAAATTTTCCTCCGACACCGATCAAACGATACTGAGGAATTCGCACTTCTTTCTTTCCATCCATTACCACATGGCCGATGACATGGCTTTCCACACCATGATCATGCGTAATGCGCCGGACAGAATCCACGTCTTCAGGGGCAACAACGATGCAAAAACCGACGCCCATATTGTAGGTCAGGAACATCTCTTCATTGGGAATCGCACCGTAATGCTGGATCAAGCGGAAAATGGGGTGAGGTTCAGGAAGACTATCGATTACGTAGCTGGCAGTCGTACTTGCCCGGCTTAGATTTAGAAAACCGGTACTGGTGATATGGGCTAAAGCTTTGATCTTTAAGTTGGCCTTAAGCATGGAGAGAACTTCTCTCACGTAAATGCGGGTCGGTTCGAGCAGTTCCTCGCCGATGGTTCGGCCTAGTTCACTGAGATTCTTGTCGATAGGCCAGTGGAGTTTCTTGAAGAAAACCTTCCTTGCCAGGCTTAGACCGTTGCTATGTACGCCCGTAGAGCGAAGGCCGACGATGAGATCGCCGTCTTGGGTGTCTTGACCTCTGAGAATACGATCAATAGCTACCGTCCCGGCACAGGCGCCGACAAGGTCAAAGCCATACTTTTCACGTTTTCCATGCCCGCGGATCATCTCTCCGATTTGGGCTATTTCGCCTCCTGGAATAACCACCTGGGCCAGTTCCGCTCCCTTGTATAAGCCTGAGACAAGATCGGCCATGAGATCATCATGTGGAACTTCGACAGCCAGGTAATCCAGGAGGGCAATCGGTGTCGCTCCCACACAAAGGACATCATTGACGTTCATAGCCACGCAATCGATGCCTACGGTGTCATACTTCTCCATCATCTCAGCGACGATGATTTTAGTGCCGACGCCGTCAGTTGAGAGAGCTAGGCCCAAGCCGTTTCCCAGATCGATGACGTTGGCAAAATATCCGAGCGGAAGCTTGACACTGTCCGGGCGAAAAGCAAAAGTCCGTTCTACCCAGTAGGTTAGATTACCCATGATCCGATCCTGCTTTTCGGTATCAACGCCGGCTTTTTGATAGCTAAGATCGTCGCTCATGGTTTTACCTCCGCGGTGAATACGCTGAACTGGGGTAAGCCGTTTGCCAGCGCATCAATTCGAACTTTGCTTTCCGAAACAACGGATATCCCTTGGAGAGTCCACAGGATAGTCTGCTCCACGCGAGGACCTGCAAACTTCCAGGGATTTGGATTTTTGGTTATTTCCTCGAAGGCGATCTCATCAAAATGCAGGGATACTCGGCAAGAGTTAACGTTTTCGGCTAGAAGGTTGGCGGCAACATCAAAAGACTCTCCGATCTGTAGAGAGATGTTCCGGTCCAGAAGAGGCGGATTGAGGCGCTCCAGTTTAAGTTTTTTCATGTTCAAGACCTCCGTTTCTCTGCGATCATAAGAATCGCAGGTTCATTTTCCGGATGACGATCCGGCAGATGAACCTGCGGTCAAATACGCCCAAATCGTATTTAGTCGCGCCCGCACTCAACTGAAAATTTTTGAGCCTAAAGAAAATTTGAGGACCGGTCAATACGTTCTGGCCAAAATCTCATTCCCGCCAATCTGAGATTTACATGCCGATGCGGTCAGATTAGGTCTCGAAAAATAAATCAGTATCATATGTCGTCCGTATCGCAGTACCACCATCATGAGGGAAGCACAGCCAGCGGCGCGTGCTTCTTTCATAGCAACAACCGTTTCGAGCGTCTCTGACAGGAGTTCGTCGCGTTTGAGCCAGCGTGCGCGGTACTCGCGCCCAGGGTAAGCGCTGCGATCCGTCACAAAAAGGAGATTCCAATCCAAAAGTCGTCGGAAACGCGCGTTGATTCTTCTTTCAGGAAACTCAAGTCTATATCCAGCCGAAACGACCGATGACGTCCATTTTTGGCGCAAATTTGCCAGTTGGATCGATTAACCGGATGCCGGACGTGCATTCGATCAAGGGCAGTAAAAGCACTTTCTAGCCCCGCGTCTACGGAATCAGGAAAAGGGATTTCCTCGCGAGCATTTCGCTTTTGCTCGTCAGCAAATGCGATTTCCTCGTGAGCATTTCACTTGTGCTCGTCAGCAAATGCGATTTCCTCGTAAGCAATTCACTTTTGCTCGTCAGCAAATGCGATTTGCTCGTGAGCGTTTCCCTTTTGCTCGTCAGCAAAAGCCATTTCCTCGTGAGCATTTCCCTTTTGCTCGTCAGCAAATGCGATTTGCTTGTGAGCATTTTGCTTTTGCTCACGAGCAAAAGCGATTTCCTGGTTGCCGATGAACTGGCGTCGTTTTCCCGCGATCTGTCCACCTCCGGCGGACCCAGCACCGCGAGAACGAGACCCAGAAATCCATATATCGACGATCTCCGGAGGAACCCATCTCCACGGGGACGTCCATGATCATCAGCAATCTGACGCCCGGAACCACCTACACGTTCCAGGTCCGCGCGTTGGGACGGCTGGGATACACCAACTGGAGTGATCCCGTCAGCCGCATGGCGACCTAGCAGGATGGTGACGAGCAGCTGAAGGGGCGGTCTACGACCGCCCGCGATCCCTCGCTTGTGACATCGCCGGCGGTCACAGACCGCCGCTACAGTGCATCGCCGATTAAGGAGGAGACGATATGAACCTGCTTGACGTGCTTAACGAGATCCACCGGACGTGACGAGGGGGATTAAACGTTCTGTTCCCTTAACGTTTGGTCGCCAATCCAGACATCCGGAATGGTATCCACCCTCTGCCCTCACCTGAAAGACCGCGCAAATTACTTCCACATCCGGGGATCGAGAGAAAATGGCTCGATTTTGTGGACTCGAATTCGGGCAAAATCCGGATGGGCTGGATTTAGGATGCAGTTATTTTCCTGTGGTACTACAGCGGAGGGAACGATGAGTACCGCGGTGCGCTGTTGTTCGAGCCATTGCATTCCCCGATCCCGTGTCTCCGCCGAACCTATCCTCCGCCATTGCCGCGGCAGGTCGGCAGCAGTCAACCGATCGCGGGAAACGTCGTCCGCCAAACAAGCATCAACTGTAGAGGCCGTGATCGATGCGGCCGAGAATCTCGTCAACCTGCGAAGCGCCAATCGGAGTGTTCAGTAGTTGCAGCGGTACTTTGCCCATTAGAGCACGATTCGGCTTAGTCAGCCAGCGGCCGGCTTTTTCGTCATCGCCAATTGTTTCAATTGCGTGGGCCACCACCTGTAAGAAACGGAAGACTCTGTCCGACTCCAGCGGTTGAAATTTTCCTTCTTGCTTCCGGCGTGCCAGTGTTCTTTCCGGCAAGCCGAGAGCTTCCCCAACCTGAGCCCGAGTCCATCCGAGGCGTTTCAAGACGGATTCGAACGGCGCATACGGAAATCCGGTTATGAGCAATTTACGCAATTCTTCCGTGTCGGAAAGCTTTTGCGCTAAAGTTTTCGTGATTCCGATCACTTTTCCCAGGTCCACTTCGTTGATCATAAGCTCGAAGCCATCTGGCATGACCATAACGCCAAAATTGCACGCTCACAATGGTGCCCATAATTTCAGCTCGGGCGGGCGTTACCGACATTCCAGAATTTTCGAAGGAGCAGGGTGCCGTGGCGGGAGGTAGTACCGAGGGTGTGACGCCGTTTTTCGGTCCCGCCGCTCTCACAAACAGGGTTTAAAATTCCTACACTTTGCGGCTGTCACTTGGCCTGCTGAGCCAGTACATTGCCGGGGAACCGGGCCTGGATGTAAGTGATGTGGCCGTTAATCTTGTTGAACCAGTGAGCGCTCCCGGGCGGGATGACCATCAAGTCTCCCGGCTGGAGTTTGACCGTCTGCCCTCCCTTGATCCCCGCGGTCCGGTTCTTCGGATCGGGCATTGATCCGCCCGTCGTATAGGTGGCACTGCCTTCAAGGACGTAGTAAACCTCCGTCACGTCGTTACCATCACTTTCCTTCGTGTGCACGCTGGCGTTATTCGGCCCGTCGACTCGGCGGCGAATAGTGAAATTTTCCGGTGGGATGATAATGGCGGCCTGACCAGCTACGACTGACTGCGGCGACTTGTCGTCGTCAAGAGTCTTCTTCAACTGAGCGGACGGAAAGAATTTGCCAGGCGGGGTCATCACGGCCTGGGCCATTCCCGCCAGGTCGTGCAGCGACAGTACCGCCATGATCAAGAGAAGCGCACTAAACAACACTTTTTTCATCATCTTTCTTCCTCCTTGCAACAATCGTCACCCGTCGAGTGGAACGAGGAAGCGGTGAGCCGCTACGCCGGGCTAGGAGAAGCTACACGCTGGCGCGGAAATGGCCGATGATGCCCCATATCCTTGCCAGGAGTCGTCGTCTTGAAATCACGGACCGGTACGGGACAACGACTGTCTTCAGGATGATAGCAAAAGAATGCGCTGACTTTCGGAAACGGCGATACAATTGCAGCCAATTGCTCAGATGACGAGGAGAGGGAAACATGATTACCGTGGCGCTCATGGTGATGATGCAATTGACTCCAACAACATCATTCATCGTTTCCACAAGAGCAGGTCTTGTGAATTACGTTCAAGGCTCGGCGACCGTTAAGGCGGCCACAAGCATTCCTGCAGGTCAGCCCGTCGGCACGGGGCCGGGAGGCGCCGTCGAGATTTTGCTGAATCCGGGTTCCTATTTGCGAATGGGTGAAAACTCGCAGGTCATTCTCGACAACGTCGACTTGTCCGCGATCGCCCTGAGAATCATGC
>Ga0209157_1001102_pt1 | contig 22765 bp, 22 predicted proteins | sample GraSoiAngelo_135_FD_185892 | JGI IMG/M metagenome (GOLD analysis project Ga0209157, IMG submission 185892) | Grasslands soil microbial communities from the Angelo Coastal Reserve, California, USA - 14_0929_05_40cm (SPAdes) (version 2) | ecosystem: Environmental > Terrestrial > Soil > Grasslands ...
GGTGGCCTCTCCGCAGCCGGGCAAGCGCTACTGGGTGCTCCACCAGCCGATCGGCCCGGTCGCCGCGGTGACGCCCTGGAATTTCCCGGCGACCATGGTCACGCGGAAGATCGCGCCGGCGCTCGCGGCCGGCTGCTCGGTCGTCCTCAAGCCGGCGTCGGCCACGCCGCTGACCGCGCTCGCCATCGCCCAGATCACCAGGGATGCCGGCCTGCCCGCCGGCGTCTTCAACGTGCTCACGACCAATCGCTCGCGCCTCGTCGGCACCGAGCTTCTCACGCATCCCCTCATCCGCAAGATCGGCTTCACGGGCTCGACCGACGTCGGGAAGGGGATCATGGAGACGGCGGCGCGCTCTATCAAGCGGCTGTCCTTCGAGCTGGGCGGCAACGCGCCCTTCATCATCTTCGACGATGCCGACTTGAAGGCCGCCGTCGAGGGCTCGGTGGCCATGAAGTTCCTGCGCGTCGGTGGCCAGTCGTGCATCTGCGCCAATCGTATCTACGTGCAGCGCGGGATCGCCGAGCGTTTCCTGCCCGCGTTCGTCGAGGCGGTGAAGAAGCTCAAGGTGGCGTCCGGGTTCGAGCCCGGCGCCCAGATCGGCCCGCTGATCAACGAAGACACCCGCGCGAAGGTGCATTCGCTGGTCCAGGATGCCGTCGCCCGCGGCGCTCGGCTGGTCTCCGGCGGCCACTATCTGACCGACGGCCCCTACAAGAACGGCTTCTTCTACGCGCCCGCGGTCCTCCTCGACGTCACCGACGACATGGCGATCGCCCAGGAGGAGATCTTCGGCCCGGCGGCGCCGCTGCTGCTGTTCGACACCGAGGAAGAGGTCATCCGCCGCGCCAACGCCACCAAGTTCGGACTCGCGGCGTACTTCTACACGAAGGACATGACGCGCCTGATGCGCGTGGCCGAGCAGCTCGAGTACGGCCTGGTCGGCGCCAACGACGCCACCGGCTACACCCACGAGATCCCCTTCGGAGGCTTCAAGGAATCGGGGCTGGGCCGGGAGGGCGGTCACGAAGGCATCGAGGAGTACACCGAGGTAAAATCCGTGGTCATCAACCTGGCGTGAGTCCGGCCGGCTTCGAGAGGAGGAGGCTATGCCTCACTACGAGTATTTCTGCCAGAAGTGCCAGCGGGAAGTCACTGTGCCCATGACGATCAGCCAGCACGACAAGGGTGGCGTGGCGTGCCCGCAGTGCGGCGGCCGCGACCTGCGTCCGCTGGTGGGCAGCTTCTTTGCCCAGACGTCACGCAAATCCTGACCGTGAGGTGAGCATGAAGCTTGCGGGAAAGCGGATCGCGATCCTGTCCGAGAACATGTACCAGGAGATGGAGCTGTGGGTGCCGTACTATCGCTTTCGTGAAGAAGGCGCGGAGGTGAAGGTCATCGGCGCCGGCGGCGCCAAGTCCTATGCGTCCAAGCTCGGTTATCCCGTCACCGTCGACGTGCAGGCCGATCAGGTGAAGGCGGTGGAGTTCGACGCCGTCGTCGTCCCCGGCGGCTACGCCCCCGACATGATGCGTCGGCATCCGGCCATGGTGGCGCTCGTCCGCGAGGCCGCCCAGCAGGGCAAGGTCGTCGCCGCCATCTGCCACGCCGGCTGGATGCTGGTGTCGGCCGGTATCGTCAATGGTCGGCGGGCCACGTCGTTCTTCTCCATCAAGGACGATCTCGTTGCCGCGGGAGCGAAGTGGGAGGACTCCGAGGTCGTCGTCGACGGCAATCTCATCACGTCGCGCAAGCCGGACGACCTGCCGGCATTCTGCCGCGCGATCGTCGGAGCGCTCAGCAAGAGCTGAACCAGCGTCGGAGCAGGGTGGCGCGGCCAACGCCACCCTGCGTCTCACCTCACGGCACGTCGTCCGGGTGATCGCTCACGCCGCCGGCAGCAGCCCGAGCTGACGGAGCATGTGCGCGTTGTCGAAGTAGACCCACGCGTGCGTCACTCGTCCCTGCCTGACTTCCGCGACCGTACACCCGTGATTGATCGCCTTTCGTCCCGTCGCCGGGGCAGCGCCCAGGGGCCCGAGGTGCGTTCCGGTCGAGCGCCAGCGGACGAGGACGTGGCTGTCCCCGGCGGCCAGGATCTGCTCGATGTCGAGGTGGAGGTCGGGAAACGCCGCGACGTACAGCTTGAAGAACTGGCGCGCGCCCTCGTGCCCGGCGAAGGGCGCCGGGAACACGTCGGATTCCCAGACGGTCTTGGTGTCCAGCCGCTTGAGGAAGCCTTCCGCGTCGTGGGCGTTCCACGCGGCGAAGACCTGTGAACGTGGTCTTGAGCGGCCATGGCGACCTCCTTCTGCGTCCGATCGTGACTCTGACCTCCGTCTCAGGCCCGCTTCGCGATCTGGGCGATCCGTCGAAACGTCTCGACGCGGCGGCGGTTCCCCTCCGGCAGCTTGGCGATGTCGGCGTCCGTCAGCGCGACGGTGGTGCCGTAGGCCTGACACGTCGGGATCTGGTCGTCGGCCAGTGACGGCAGCGCTCGCTTGCGGGCGAACGCGGCCTCGATGGCCGGCCCCAGCTCCTCGAGCTTCTGCTTCTCTCGCTCCGCCTCCTTCTCCTTGAATTCGGGCATGACCTCGGCGGCGAACAGCTCGAGCGCTTCGCAGATGTGGTCGTGCCGGTTCTTGCCGCCTTGCTGGATGAAGATCGTCTGATCCACGCCGGCGTCCTGGAAGATGCGCAGCGACTCGCGAAGCTGAGCGGGAGTGCCGATGCACCCGGCGCCCGCGCCCAGCACCTCGGTCCCGATCTGATCGCGCACGGCCAGATACTGGTTCCAGATGTTCGTGCGTCCCGGCGTGTGCGTGCCGAAGACGTAGTGATAGGCCAGCGCGAACTGGAAGAAACGAAAGCCATCGTTGCCGCGCCGCCCGGCTTCCGCCGCGTCGGCGTGACAGGAGAAGCCGGTGACCATCGCGATGTTGGGGTTGACGGCGTGGCCGATCGGCACGCACTCCCTCTTGAACGTCTCGTAGTAGTCGGCCACCCAGTGCCGGGCCTCGGACGGATCGATGAAGGCGAAGGTCAGCGCGCCGATCCCGAGCTGCGCGGCCAGGTGAATCGTCTCGCGATTCGAGCAGGCCACCCAGATCGGCGGGTGCGGCTTCTGGACGGGCTTCGGGAGCACGTTGCGCACGGGCATCGAGAAATATTTGCCGGAGAACCCCGGATAGGGATCCATCACCATCATGTTGGCGACCTGCTCGACGGTCTCGCGCCACATGGCGCGCCGCTCGTTCGGGTCGATGCCGAAGCCTTCGAGCTCGGCGCGGGACGCGGACTCGCCCGTCCCCCAGTCCACTCTCCCTCCTGACACGAGGTCCAGCGTGGCCAGGCGCTCGGCCACGCGCGCCGGAGGGTTGTAAGCCGGCGGCATCAGCACGATGCCGTGGCCGAGGCGGATGCGCTTCGAGCGCTGCGACGCGGCGGCGAGGAACACCTCGGGCGCGGAGGAGTGCGAGTACTCCTCGAGGAAGTGGTGCTCCACTTCCCAGGCGTAGTCGATGCCGACGCGATCAGCCAGCTCCACCTGGTCCAGAGCCTCCTGGAAGAGCCGGAGCTCCGCGCCGTCTTCCCAGGGACGCGGCAGCTGGTGCTCGTAGAAGATCCCGAATCTCATGCTGGCTCCTCGCCGGCGCTACGCCGGCCCGCGATCGAACAGGCTCTTCAGCATCACCCGCCGTTGCTCCGTCTCCGACCAGAGGCGCCCTCCGGTCAATCCGCCGTCGACCACGAGCGCGTGACCGTTCACGAAGCTCGACTCATCACTGGCCAGCCACAGCGCCGCGTGCGCGATGTCCTCGGGCAGGCCGGGCCGGCGGATCGGCTGGAGCATCTCGAGGACGCCCTTCATGAGCGGGATCGTCGTCTCGGCCTGGTCGGGCGAGAGCCCGAAGGACTTGCCGAAGATCGGCGTCGCGATGCCGCCGGGACAGATGCAGTTGACCCGCACGCCGCGCTCGCCGAGCTCCATGGCGACGGAGCGGGTGAGATGGATGACGGCCGCCTTGGCCGCGCTGTAGATGTGGGGCCCGAGGCCGGTGTGAAGCCCGGCGACGCTCGCCGTGCTGATGATCGAGCCCGTGCCCTGTCGCTTCATGACCGCGGCCGCGTGCTTCATCCCGAGGAAGACACCGCGGAGCAGCACCGCGATGGTCGCGTCGAAGCCCTCGACGCCGATCTCGTCGATGGGGCCGTGGACTCCGGCGAATCCGGCGTTGTTGAAGAGGCAGTCGAGCCGGCCAAAGCGACCGACGGTCTCGTCCACCATCGCCGCGACGTCGGCCTCGCGGCTCACGTCGGCGTGGACGTACACCGCGCGAGGGCCGGCGTCCTTGGCGACGCTCCGGCCGCGCTCGTCCTGGAGATCCGCCAGCACCACCGACGCGCCCTCATCGACGAAGAGGCGCACGGTGGCTTCGCCGATGCCGCTGGCGCCTCCGGTGACGAGCGCGACCTTACCCCTGAGCCGCTCCATCCGCGAGGTCCCGGTTGCTCGTTGTTACTTCTGGACGTGGTCGCGGGCGAGGGGCGGCCGCACGTCGCTGCCCGTGAACAGCACCGTCGCGATGATCTCGACCGACGCGTTGCCGCCGAGGCCCTGGCATCCGATGGCGGCCCGCGTCGGCTTGCCACGCTCGCCGAACAGCTCGACGAACAGATCCGCCGCGCCGTTGATCACCCGGGGCTGATCGCTGAAGCCGGGCGCCGAGTTCACGAAGCCGACCATGTGGACGATCTGCTGCACGCGCTCGAGGTCGCCGAGGGCGTACTTGACGGTCGCCAGCGTCGTGAGCGCCGCGTAGCGCGCGGCCTCGTAGCCCTGCGCCACCGTGAGGTCCTTGCCGACGACGCCCGGCAGATAGCCCTGGCCATCCTTCCGCGGGGTCGTGCCGGAGAGATAGAGGAGGTTCTGCACGGGGAAGTGGGAGATGTAGTGGGCGCCCGAGGCGTTCGTGCGGTAGAGGTCCTCGAGGTTCGGGACGGTCAGGCCGGCTTTCGCGAGCTTGTCGTCGATCGTCATGGCGGTCTCCTCCGGGGGTTCGGCGCGGCGCGCGCGCCGCAGGCCGGTATCGTAGTACACGTTGGGGCCGTGGTGGCCGGTGAGATAAGATGACGTCTCGGTGATCGTCCTCGGCATCTCCGAGACCCACTGTGCGACCGCGGCGATCCTGCGCGACGGCGAGATCGTCGGCTGTGCATCCGAAGAGCGCTTCAGCCGGCTGAAGAACGACGCCGGCTATCCGCGCCAGGCGGTAGACGCGCTGCTGCGCGAGCTCCGTCTCACCGCGGCCGACATCGACGTCGTCGCGCTGGCCGGCCTGCGCGCGTACTCGCGCGAGTGGATGAACCGCGTGCTCCACGACGCCGCGTACGCGCGGGAGTATTACGGCGTCGGCCTCGACGAGCGTCGCGGCCTCGCCCGCCGGGCCCGCAAGCTGGGCGCGCGGCTCGGCCTCATCGAGCCCGCGCGCGGCAAGTTCGACCTGACCGAGGGCGAGCGCCTTCATCTGGTGACGTCCCATCTCGGGCTACCGCGCGAGAGGATCCTGACCCTCCGTCACCATCTCTGCCACGCCGCGGCCGCGTACTACGGCGCGCCGTTCACCGGGCAGCGGGCCCTCGTGCTGACCAACGACAACTCGGGCGACGGCGACTGCGCCCACGTCTACACGGGCGAGGGCCTCGACCTCGCGGGGCGTGAGTCGGCGCCGAGCGCGGCCGGCTCGCTAGGGTCCTTCTACTCGTTCGTGACGCTGCTGCTCGGGATGAAGTTCGGCGAGCACGAGTACAAGGTGATGGGCCTGGCTCCGTATGCGTCCGCCGGAGCCACCGAGCGAGCGGCGCAGAAGCTCCGCGAGGTCTTCGAGCTCGACGCGGCCACGCCCGCCCGCTTCGTGTGGAAGCGCCGGGGCCGGAGATATCAGCAGCTCCTCGAGGCCACGCTGGGGCTGCGGTTCGACGCCATCGCCGGCGGCGCCCAGCGCCTCGTGGAGGAGACGCTCCTGGCGTGGACGCGCCTGATGCACGCGCGTTACGGCGGCGAGCGGCTCGCCCTGGGCGGCGGCGTCTTCATGAACGTGAAGGCCAACATGCTGATCGCCGAAGACGAGTGGGTGCGGGACCTCTTCGTGTTCCCGTCGTGCGGCGACGAGTCGAACGCGATCGGCGCCGCCTACCTGGGCTATCTCGATCTCTGTCGCCGCCGCGGAACGGCGGCGACGCCCCGGCCGTTCGGGCCGGCCTATCTCGGGCCCGACGTGGCTGACGCCGACGTCGAGAGGGTCATTCGCGCACGCGATCTCGGGAGCCGCCATCGCGTGAGCGAGCCGGCGAACATCGAGGAGAAGATCGCCGATCTGCTCGTCGGCGACGGCGTCGTCGCCCGGTGCGCCGGACGCATGGAGTTCGGCGCGCGCGCCCTCGGCAACCGATCGATCCTGGCCAACCCGTCCGATCACCGGGTGGTGACGCTCATCAACCGGATGATCAAGAACCGCGACTTCTGGATGCCGTTCGCGCCGTCGATCCTGCGCGAGCGCGAGAGCGATTACCTCGTCAACCCGAAAGGGCTGGCGTCGCCGTACATGATGCTGGCGTTTCCCACCAATCCCAAGCGGCGGGACGAGATCGTCGCCGCCGTTCATCCTCACGACGGCACCGCCCGGGCCCACATCCTCGACGAGACGTGGAATCCGGGCTATCACCGCGTGATCCGCGAGTTCGAGCGGCGCACCGGCATCGGCGCGGTGCTGAACACGTCGTTCAATCTGCACGGTGAGCCGCTGGTGGGCTCGCCCGCCGATGCGATCGATACGTTCGAGCGCTCGGGCCTGCCCCACCTGGCGCTCGGCCGCTTCCTGATCTCGAAGAAGTAGCCTTCGCTTCCTCGGCTGCGCTGCAGGTCCAGCGGCGTGGCATCCTTCGGTTCGAGAGGTCGGCGTCGGCGGTCAGGCGGCGGGTGCCGCGACGGAACACATGCGGCTGCCGTCGAAGGGACACGTCACCGTCGAGGGCAGGGCGTCGCGCTTCATCACGAACGTGCAGCCGTGCTGGCAGCGGGCGTTGACGGTGCGCCGAGGCCGACGACGCCGCGAGGCCGCGTCCGCGGTGGCGACGGATCGCCCCGACCGGCGCAGCGCCAGCCGAGTCGTCGTCCGCGTCTCGGCGCCGTTCGAGGCAAGCCCTTCGTAGGTCTGGATCGACGCGACGACGATCTGGGCGTCGACGCCGACGATCTCGATTCCCGCGAGCGACACGCTCAGCCCCGCGTCGATGACGAGGCCTTTGTCGAGGACGCGATCGAGCACGTCGACCAGGCTGTGGTGGGGCGCGACTCTCTGGGTGGTCATGCCGCTCTGTTCTGCAAGCATGGTGCCCGAAGGGCGTGGGTGGAGTCAATCTAAGTCTTGCGAGCTAGTAGCCTCGCCGGCGATCCACCACGTGACGGAGTGGACGGCCGGCGATGTAGCGGGCGAGATTCGCGTTGAAGGCCGCCGCCAGCTCCTCGGGGACGTCGGGGCCGGCGATGTGCGGCGTCACGACCACGTTGTCGAACGTCCACAGCGGATGCACGGGTGGCAGCGGCTCGACGGCGAAAACGTCGAGCACGGCGCCGCCGATGCGCCGGGCGCCGAGCGCGTTCACCAGGGCTGCCTCGTCCACCAGCGGGCCGCGGCCGATGTTGACGAGCCACGCGCTCGACTTCATGGCGGCGAGCTCGCGCTCACCGATCAGGCCACGGGTCTCGGCCGTGAGCGGCGTGACCAGGACGACGAAATTGCCCTCGGCGAGGGCGCGGTGGAGGTGCGAGGGGCGATAGACGCGGCTGACGCCGGGAGTGCGGCGGCCCGAGCGGCTCACGCCGACGACACGCAGGCCGAGCCGTCGCGCCGCGCCGGCGATCGTGCGGCCGATCTCGCCGAGGCCGACGATGACCATCGTCGTGCCGCTCAACCGATCGGGCATGACGTCGCCGCGCCACTCGCGCGCGCGCTGGGCGTCGCGGTAGAAGGCCATCCGCTGCGTCACGAAGAGGCACCAGCCGAGCGTGTACTCGGCCATCCAGGGGCCGAACACCCCCGCCGCGCGCGTGACCGTCACCCGTGATGGCAGCTCGGGGGCGAGCGCCCAGTCGACGCCGGCGCCCATGGTCTCGAGCCACGCCAGGCGCGCCGCGTTCTCGTAGAGGAGGGTCGGAAACTTCCACGCCCACACGACGTCGATCTCGCCGATGACCGCTTTCGCCTCGTCAGCGGTGGCGGCGGTGTGGAGCGTCACGCGGCCGCGGGGCGCGCGAACGCGCGCCGCAAAGACGTCGGCGTCGGTCGGGCGATAGACGAGGACGCTCGTGTGCCGGCGAGCGGCCACGTCAGCGAGCGCGGGAGAGGAAGAGGTCGTCCGCCGAGAAATCCACGTCCCGGCGATCGAGGCCTTCGCGCACGTACCAGTCGAACGTCTGCGCCAGTCCCGCGGCCAGCGTGTAGGCGGGACGCACGCCGAGCGCGCGCACTTTCGCCGTGGTGTGGACGGCGTGGCAGTCGTAGGCGAGGTTCTGGCCGAACGGAACTGCCGGGCTACCCGGCGCCGCGGTCACCGGCACCAGCTCGACCGGCCGCTTGATCACGTCGGCGATCAACTCGACGAAGCCGGCCTGGGTGACCGTTTCCTCGCCGGTGACGTTGTAGGCCTCGCCGAACGCTTCGCGCCGGCCGAGCAGCGCCACCATCGCGTCGGCGAGATCCTCCACGTGACCGAACTGGCGGAGCCAGCGGCCGTCGCCGGGCAGGAGCACGGGCCGGCCACGCAGCAGGCGATCGAAGACGAACGTCTCGTTGTTGCGCGTGTTCATCGGCCCGTAGACGTGCGTGGGCCTCACGATGGTGACGGGCCAGCCGCGCTCCCGGTGTCGCCGCAGGACGGCGTCCTCGCCGGCGATCTTGTGCTTCGCGTACTCGCCCCAGTAGAGGCTGCGCGGCGTCGCCTCGTCGTAGGGGATGGGGAGCGCGTGGTCGTACACGCGGCAGGTCGACACGAACAGCGCGTGGCCGACCCGGCCGTCGAGCGCGTCGAGCACCGCCTCCACGTCCTCGCCCGTCGTGGGAGCGTAGGTCACGTCGACGAGGGCGTCGGCTCGCACGCCGGCCAGGATTCGTTTCACCCCCGCGTGGTCCTTGCGGTCACCCACGATCGTCTTCACGCCGTCGGGCAGGCGCTCGTTGCGCCGGCCGCGATTGAACACGGCGACCTCGTGACCGGCCCGCGTGAGCGCGCGGACCAGGTGAACTCCGATGAACTCCGTGCCGCCGAGGACGAGGGCGCGCACGCTCAGCCGATGGAGACCGCGATGCAGGTCGTCGTGCGCGTCACGCCGTCGATGGCGCCGATCCCGTCGGTGACCAGGCGCCCGACGGCGTCGAGGTTCGGCCCCTCCACGATCGCGATGAAGTCGAAGGGGCCGGTGATGCCGTCGAGATGCATCATCGTCGACGGCCCGCTCTTGATCCTCGACAACGACTTCTTCACGACCTTGGCCTTGCCGGCCGCCGTTTCGATGAGCACGTACGCCTTCACGCGCTTTCCCGCCGTCGCCTTGGTCATTGGCTACCCCTTTCGCCGAGGAACCGCGTGAGGGTCGAGTGGAACCATGCCGGGCGCTCGACGAACGTCGCACCTTCGAGGTCGAGCCGCGTGCCGCGATCCTCGGCGTGGTTGGCGGCGTCGAACGTCGCGGTCACCTTCCGGACCAGCGTGCCGACCCTGACGGTCAGCGTCTCGCCCGCGCTCTCGTCGCCCAGCCGCGTCACCGCGACGTAGAGGCCGCGGGCGTCGGTCTGGGCCAGATACGAGAAGCCGGTCTTGTCGCGGACGACCTCGATCGCGCGCCCCGCGACGGGCTTGCCCGTCGCGTCTTTCACGAAGCCGAGCACCACGTACCGGTAATACACCTCGTGCTGGCCAGAACGAACGCCACGGCCCGTGCCACGGCCGAGAGTGTACCTCAGGCCTTCGTCAGGTAGTCGCGGAGCAGCGAGCGATGACAGCGGCGCTCGTCGGGACACCCGCAGAGCAGCGTCACCTTGCCGGAGCGGGCGAGCCGGCGGACCTCGGCGATGAGCGCTTTCGCCTCGGGGCGCCGGAGGCCGGCCCGATACAGGCGTCGATACTCGGCCCAGTCCACCTTGCCGCCACGGAAGGCACGGAGCAGCTCGATCACCGGGCCCAGCTCGCGCAGCCAGAGATCGACGCGGCTCTTCCGGATCCCTCGCGGCCAGAGCCTCATGATCAGGACGCGCGTGCCGTCAGCCCGCGAGGCCGGGTCGTACACCCTCTTGGCGGCGATCCGACCCCGCGCCATCAGCCGGCCATCGCGAAGTCGCTGGCACGATCGGTGCTCATGGTTGCCAGCGGGAGGCGTGAACCATGGCCGAACGGCGCGAGAACCTCTGGAAGATGACGGCGATCGGCGTCGCAGTCGCGGCGGTCACGGCAGTTATCACGGGGGTCGTCGTCGCCCGGCGGACGACTTCCAGCTCGGAACCGGTGACGGCCAGGGTCGAGCAGCCGCCGGCGGCAAGTCCCCGTACGTCGGATGATGCGGCAACTCGGCCCCAGCCGCCGGCAACGACAGCTCCGGCGAGCGACACGCCCGCGCGGCGCGTGGCCCAGTCCAGCACGCCGCCCCAGTCGGTGGTCGATTCCTGCAACCAGCAGGCACAGGCCCAGAGCGGCGCGGGGCGCGACACGAAGGGCAAGCTCGTCGAGGTCGGCAAGGATGCCGGGATCGGCGCGCTCGGCGGCGCCGCGGTCGGCGCAGCCGGCGGAGCCATCGCCAGCGGCGGCAAGGGCGCGCTCATCGGCGGCCTGGTCGGCGCCGGCGGCGGCACGCTGTACGGCATCTGGGACAACAAGAAGCACGACGAGTTCTTCCGCGATGCGTACGCGCGTTGCATGAAGGCCAAGGGCTACACCGCGTAGATCAACGCACGGCCCGCGGCCCGGGGTGGCCGTCCCACCACAGGCGCGGGCCGTCGGCTGCGAAGCCGGCCGTGACGAAGACGTCGAGCGCCTCGGTCTCGCGGACAGGTCGTCCGTTCCACGTGGCGATCTCGAGCCGGCGTACTGACCGCAGCAGCGGCGGGCGCTCCATGATCGAGGACAGCGCCGTCACCACGCCCGGCAGATCGACGGGCTCGTAGCCGGCGAGCGTCGAGAGATCGCGGCCGTGGCCCTCGCAGAGAGCGATGGGCCGTCCCGCCCGGAAGATCAGCCACGCCTGCGGCGTCCTGGCGACGGCCACGCGCGTTCCGTCGGGCCGACTCAGCGCGAAGATCCGTCCCCAGACGTTCGCCGGGTCCACCATGTTGACGAGCACGTGGGGCTCGGCGCGCCGCGGCGAGGCGCCGAGATCGGTGAGAGCATCGGCGAGCGCGTATTGCTCGCCGGAGAGGCCTTCGACGAAGTAGCCACGCACGACTTCGCCACCGTACTCCATCCTGAGCAGCACGTGTCGCAAGCGCGACCAGTCACCGGCGCAGAGCTCGCGAGCCACGACGCCGTAGCGCGCTAACAGCAGATGAGCGTGGGCCTCGTCGCGCTCTTCGGGGCTCAGCCGTTTGTCTTCACCGAGCGCGCTCCAGCGACCGAGCACGGGCAAGTGACTCACCACGCCGTGCGCCATGCCGCGCCGGGGGCGACGCCCGCTGCGTCGGGAGGCGGAGCTGCGCTCGGGCGTCACGTCGGTGACCACGGCACTGAACGTGTCGGGCGTCGCGAGCCCGGCCCAGAAGAGATCCCAGAGCGCGGCCTGAGTCGTCGGCCCGTCGAGCCCGGTGACGCGGGCGAGGTCCTGGACGAACGAGGCCCCGCGTAGCTGGAGGTGGAGCAGGACGTTCTTGGTCCGCGGGTCGAGCGTGGCCGCCGGCTCGGCAGGCTCGCCCAGCCAGCCGATGTTCTCGCGCAGCGCGACCCCGACCCGCCCACTGCGCTTTCTGTCCTCCTCACGTGCGTCGTCGGCGGAGCGAGCCGAGCGGCGATCGAACGTCGTCCAGACGATCGAGCCCGAGAGGCCGAGGCGGTCGAGCCACTCGCGCTGATAGCCTTCCACCCGCGGCGCCAGGAGGTCCTGCTCCCACACTCTCACGCCGAAGTCGTCACCTTGCAGCAGCTCGACCGCGGCCAGGACTCCCGGCGGGCCCACCAGACGATGGCCGGGGTGCAGATGGTGGCGGCGCAGCAGGAACGCAGAAAACTGCTCGGCCGTGCTGACCGGGCGCGGCACGCGGCGAGCGTGGACCTGGCGGCGCTGGACTTCTTCGAGCACGGCGATGTGCCCGTACTGCGGCGCCGGCTCGGACTCCATGAAGGTCCCGCGCCTGAGCAGGCCCCGTGCCGTGAGACGCTCCAGAACACGCTCCACGTCGGCGGCCTCGAGGCCGTAGCGTCGGGCCACCCAGGCCGCGGTCACCGGTCCACGCGTGCGCAGCAGCCTGAGCGCGACGCGCTCGAGGCCCTCGTCCGTCCCGAGCGCGCGATAGAGCGCCTCGTCCGTCGAGGGGATGAAGGCGTGGCGCCCGCTCGTGAAATCGACGCCGGTGATGCGACGCTCGCCCGCCAGCGCGGAGATCATCGCGGCGGAATCCTCGAGCGCACGCTCGGCGATCTCCTCGGCCGTGAGGTCACCGAGATCGTCGAGGATGCCCGCCAGCTCGTTGGCGTCGCGGGCCCGTCGCTCGGGCGTCGTCTTCTGGAGCTCGGCTTCGACCGTCGTGACGATATCCGGGCGTAGCGGCCCCGGGGCCACGCTCCACGCCTTCCGCATGGTCACTGCGTCGCTGCGCCGCTCCTCGGCGTGGCCGGCGTCGAGATACGCCCAGTCCCACGCCAGCAGCAGCGGATAGACGAACGGCGACGGCAGCGGCGTGTCGACGTAGCGCGTCCACACCTCGCGGTCGTGGAGGCGCTCGAGGAGCCGCTTCGTGCGGGGCACGTCGAGGGCGTCGTGGAAGCACTCGCGCAGGGTCTCGGCCACGAGGGGGAAGTCGGGCTGGCCGCGGACGGTCTCGAGCAGCGCGTCGGCCTTGAGGCGCTGCAAGTACGCGGGCGTCCGCTGGCCCTTGTACGTGCGGGGGATGAACAGCGCACGCACGGCGGCGTGACGGAAGCGCGTGCCGAAGAGCGGGGAGCCGATCAGCGCCTCGCCGAGCAGCACGTCGAGCTCCTCGGGCGCGACCAGCGTGGGCAAGCGCTCGGGCGAGGGCGGGACCTGGCCCGGCGCGAACGACAACAAGATGCCGTCGTCGACGTGGCTCGCCTCGGCGATCAGGCCGAACGACCGACGCAGCTTCTCCTTGAGGGCCATGCCCCAGGCGCCGTTGATCTTCATGCCGAAGACCGAGTGGATCATCGCGTGCCGGCCGCCCATCTCGTCCGAGAACGACTCCACGACCACGCCCTGATCGTCGGGGACGCCGTCGAGCACTTCGCCCGCCTTGACGAGCCAGGCCCGCAGCGCGCCGGCGGCGGCCGGCTCGAGGCCGCACTCCTCGCGCGCCCAGTCCATGAAGTCTGGCTGGTCGAGATGGTCCGAGGCGTCGCGGCGGAGGCGCCCGACGGCCACGCCGAGCTCCCAGGAGCGCGACGGATGCTCGCCCCGCCAGAACGGGATGGTTGGCGACATGCCGTGGGCGTCCTCGACCAGCACGCGATCGGAGCGCACCTTCACGATGCGCCAGGCGTTCGAGCCGAGGAGGAAGACGTCGCCAGGCAGGCTTTCGGTCACGAACTCCTCGTCGAGCGTGCCCACGCGGAGATCGGTATCGGCGACGAACACGTCGAAGAGCCCGGCGTCGGGAATCGTCCCGCCTGACGTCACGGCCAGGAAACGGCTGCCCCGTCGCGCGTGCACACGATCGTTCACGCGATCCCACAGGATGCGCGGAGCGGCGCCCTTGAGCTCGGCCGGCAACGGCTCGGCGAGCATGCGGATGGCGGACATGAAGCCATCACGCGTGAGGGAACGGTACGGCGCCGCTCGGGTGCATCGCGCGTACAACTCGTCGATCGAGAGCGACTCAGCCGCCACCGCGGCCACGATCTGCTGGGCCAACACGTCGAGCGGAGCATCGGGCATGGTCACGCGATCGAGCTGATGGGCGCGGATCGAGCGGACGACGGCCGCCGCTTCGACCAGCTCGTCGCCCTTGGTGACGACGATGCGGCCCTTGCTCACGCGCGACAGCAGGTGGCCTGAGCGCCCCACCCGCTGGAGCGCCGCGGCGACCGTGCGCGGCGACTGGACCTGCACGACGAGATCGATCGCCCCCACGTCGATGCCGAGCTCGAGCGACGACGTGGCCACCAGCGCCCGCAGCTTGCCGTCCTTGAGACGATTCTCGGCCTCGAGACGGGCGCGGCGGGACAGCGAGCCGTGATGCGCGGCGACCAGGCCTTCGCCGACCCGGTCGTTCAGATCGCGAGCCAGCCGTTCGGCCGAGCGGCGGCTCTGGGCGAACACGAGCGTCGTCCGGTGGGCGGCCACCAGCTCGGCGATCTGCTGGAGCGCGGCTTCCCAGATCGTGTCGCTCTGCGCCGTGAGGAAATCGTCGACCGGGGTGACGACGCGCACGTCGAGCTGCCGGGCGAAGCCGGCGTCGACGACCGCCGGATCGCGCGCCGTCGTTCCGCTGAGGAACGCCAGCGCATCATCGACCGGGCTGACGGTGGCCGAGCACCCGATCCGCTGCGGCCGTGCTCCCGGCTCGTGGGCCTCGACCAACGCCTGCAGTCGCTCGAGCGACAGCGCCAGATGGGCGCCGCGCTTGCTGCCCATCATCGCGTGGATCTCGTCGACGATCACGAAGCGTGTCTGCGCCAGAGCCGGGCGGAAGCGCTCGGCGGTGAGGAGGATGAAGAGCGATTCCGGCGTGGTGATCAGGATGTGGGGCGGCCGGCGGGTCATGGCCTGGCGAGCGGCGGCCAGCGTGTCGCCCGTCCTCACGGCCACGCGGACCTCGGGCAGGCGGAGCCCCGCCTCGGCCGCGGCGGCGCGGATGCCGTGGAGCGGCTCGCGCAGGTTCTTCTCGATGTCGTTGTTGAGGGCCCGGAGCGGCGAGACGTAGACGACGTAGACGCGGTCTTCCAGTCGACCATCGGCGGCGAGGCGGTGCAGGTGATCGAGCGTCCAGAGGAACGCGGCCAGCGTCTTCCCGGAGCCGGTGGGCGCGACGATCAGCGTATCGCGGCCGGACGCGATGGCGTCCCAGCCCTCGCGCTGGGGACGGGTGGCCTCGGTAAATGTTGCATCGAACCAGCGTCGCACGAACGGCAAAAACGACGGCATCGACTCATTGTACGCGCCGGTGATTTCTTGACCACTGGTCGGCGGGAATCCGAAGCGCCGCCGACCGATCAGCTGAACGAGCACGGCGACCGTGGGGACGTCTCTCTGCGTCAGTGCGTTCCGAGACCGCTCCGTACGTCACGCAGCTCGGCCGTCGAGCTCTTCGTCAGCGAGGACGTCGAAAAGCCGAACGTGAGGCCGAAGGTGAACTGCCAGTCGGGGACGCCGCTCGTGAACCCCCGCCGGACGCCCGCGTCGAACCACACGTTCTTCGCGGACCAGGGCTGCCAGATGACACCGAGGAGCGCGGAATCGCGCTGGTCCTCACGCCGAGGTTTCTCTCCGTTCACCTCGCCGACGAGGCGCACGCCCTTGGCGACCGGAAGCTCACCGATCACTCCCCAGATCCCGACCACGTCACCGGTCGACCGGTCGATACCGGCCCCGCCATTGAGGTGGAACGTGAAGGGCCCGAGCTTGTCGCTCAGGATGCCGATGGCCTCGAACCCGAACTTCCGGTCGCCCTTTTCGGTGGCCGGCAAAAGCGGCCCGGCTTCGATCGCGAAGCCAAAGCCGTCTTTGTCCTGGAGAACACCTTCCTTCAGCACACCCTTCAGGAAGATCCCGGGGTCGATGACGTTCACCTCGGCGTCGGGTGCCCGCCGGATGGCGAACTCGGCCACCAGCTCCCAGTCCTTGAACCATCCGTAGTTGAAGACGACCCGAGGGATGATGAAGGCGTTCTCGTCTTTCGTGCGCTCGAGGATGAAGTAGCCGATCTCGATCTCGACCTCTTTGAGATCGGCGACGGCGGCGTCTGTCGAGATGAACGGCCGATAGGCCCACGACGGAGACGGTGTGACGAAGGAGAAAAGGAGCAGGCCGGCCGCGGTCGCGCACACCGACATTCGCGACCAGTGCATCGAGAGTGTCCTCCGGCGCGTCGTCGCCAGCCTTCTCGACGTTCGCGGCAGCCCGATCAGAAGGGACGCGTGAGCGCGGTGACCGGGAGCTGGCTCCTCAGGATCCCGAGAACGGCGCCACCCATCATGAGCTTGAAGGCGCCGACGCGCAACGCCATCGCCGCGACGACCGTGCCGACGAGGATCGCGAGCGCCAGGAGATCCGGCACCGCCGCCGGTGAGAGCCTGACCAGAGAGACGACGAGCACGCCGATGACCGCGGGCCCCATGCCCTTTATGACGGCCTTCACCCAGGCCAGCTGTCTCACGCGGTCGAGCACGGGAAGAAGGGACAGCATGATCACGAACGAAGGAAGGAACGCCGCCGTGGCGGCGACGGCGGCTCCCGCGACGCCAGCCAACTTGTAGCCGACGTACGCGGCGATCATGAGGACCGGCCCGGGGGTGAGCTGTCCGAGGGCCAATCCGTCGACGAACTCGCGCGGCGTCATCCACCCGAACTGACCCACGACCTGGTCCTGGATGAAGGCGATCATCGTCAGCCCGCCGCCGATCGTGAACGCGCCGACCTTGAGGAAGTACAGGCCCACGTCGAGGAGGCTCTTCGGATTCGGCGTCCATCCGGCGCCAGCCGAGACCGATACGGCGGTCGATGCCCACCAGGCGAGCGACAGCACGGCGAGGAAGACGAGCGCGGCCATCGTCCGCACGCGTGCTCGGGCCTTCCCGCGGTAGAAGACCCCAAGCCCGGCGACACCGGCGAGGACCAGGATCGCCACGATCCCGAGGCGTGTCGTGGCCGATGCCACCGCGGCGACGATGCCGACGATCGCTTCGGGCACGCTGCTCGCCGCCGTCTTGCCGAGACGATAGAGAGCGATCGCGAACAGCCCGATCACCACCGGGCCGAGCCCGTAGAGCGCACTGCGCGCGAGCGGCGTCACGCCCAGCGTCGCGTAGGCGATCGTCAGCGCGAGCATGATCACGAACGCGGGAACCACGAAGGCGAGTCCGCCGAGCAGCCCGCCCCACCAACCGCCGCGCGCGTAGGCGAGAAAGATCCCGAGCTGCGTGGCCGTCGCGCCGGGGACCATGTTGGCCACCGCGAGTCCCTCGAGGAAGCGCTCCTTCGACACCCACTTCCGTCTCTCCTGCAGCTCGGCCTGCATGAAGCCCATGATGGCGGGCCCGCCATACGAGGTGGCGCCGAGCCTGAACAGCGTGGTGGCGATGTCGTTCGAGGCGCTCGCGCTCGTGGCGTCCATCGTTGGCGTGGCCATGGTCATCTCCTCGTGACGAGGGAGTGTAACCACGGACGAGGCTCGGGATCCTGACGTTTTTGTCAGGAAGCCGATCTCGGCGGCGCGATGCGGAACCGGCTCCCGTCGGGCAGTTCGGGCGCCGTGCCGTCAGCGAGCATTTCGTCTCATGCCCGCAACGATCAACGCCACCAGAAACCACGAGAACACCATCGAGAGAAAGAAGAAGGCGATGGCGCTGCGGCCCTTCTGCTTCGCCGACAGCGCAACACCGGCGCTGCCCGCCATCCAAAGAAGAACCAGGCAGGCGAGCATGAGAATTCTCGGGTCGACCACGATGTTCGCCGAGTAGAGTCCCCAGCCGACGATCAGCATGGAGAGACACCCGAGAAGCGTGATGAGGGGCAGGATGCTGGCCGGCTTCGGTAGGGGTGGTCGTAGAATTCCCGGCGGAACGGCATCAAACGGCTTGATGCTGACGCGGCGTTTGGCGAACGGTGACCGTGTCTCCATGATGACTCGATTGGTTGTTGAATCTGAGCTGGTGCAGCCGCCGCGTCAATTGGTCGGTGGATATATGCACAGCGATCTGCTCGTGAGGACGTGTTTGTCAGGAACGCCGTGGCAGCACGATGCGAAAGACGCTGCCGTGGCCCTCGTCGCTCTGGACCTCGATGCGGCCGCCGTTGGCTTCGACGGCCCAGCGGGCGATGGCCAGGCCCAGCCCGGTGCCGCCCGACTCTCGCGAGCGGGCGTCGTCCACCCGATAGAAGCGCTCGAAGATCCGCTCGCGATGCGCAGCGGCAATGCCGGGTCCCGTGTCGCGCACTTCGATCGAGACGCCGCCGGACTCGGTCGGTGTGACCACGACGCGGATCTCGCCCTTGTTCGGCGTGTACTTGATCGCGTTGTACAGCAAGTTCGTGACGCCCTGCCGCAGGACGGCAGCATCACACTCCGCCATGACGCGTGGGGCGACGTCAATGGTCAGCCGCTGATCCTTCTCGTCGGCGAGCACGCGGAGGCTATCGACCACGCCGGCGACCAGCTCGCGCAGGTCCACGAGGGTCCGCGTCAGGGGAATTCGGCCGGCATCGGCCCGCGTGAGCAGCAGGAGGTTTTCCACGAGCCGCGTGAGCCGATCGACGTCCTCCAGCATGCTGCCGATGACCTCGCGATACCCCTGGGCCGTGAGTGACCGCTGAAGGGCCACCTCGCCGACGCTGCGCATGCCGGTGAGCGGCGAGCGGAGCTCGTGGGAGGCGTCGGCCGTGAAGCGGCGCAACTGCTCGAACGCCGCCTCGAGGCGAGCCAGCGTCTCGTTGAATACGGTGGCGAGCCGGCCGAATTCGTCTCGGGTGTTCTCCACCGGGAGTCGAGCACTCAAGGATGCCGCCGTGATCCGGCGTGCGGTTTCCGCCATCGCGTCGACGGGCGCCAGCACGCGTCCGGCGAGGAAATATCCGCCGGCGATGGCCAGGCCGATGGCGCAGGGGATCCCGGTCGCCAGAATGACGGCGAGGGTCCAGAGCGTCTGGCGCAGGGGGGTCTCGTCGCGCGCCACGGTGATGCGGTGGGTGGCGTCGGCGGCCGTCCTGATGCGATAGGGCGCTCGTCCGGCTGGTGGCCAGCCCGCGGTGCGATAGATCACGGTCTGACCCTCGACCACCTCGAACAGCGTGGTACGCATCCGCTGCGCAAGCTCGCCGAGGTCTCCGGTTTCTTCCCGATACACCTTCTCGATCGTCGCGAGGTCCTGGCTGATCTGCTCCTCGAACAGACGATCGAAACGCGCCCTCACCACGAGGAGGGCGCCGGCGGAGAAGAGACAGATGACGAGCGCGAGCACGCCGGCGTGCCAGAGCGTGAGGCGCGCCCGCACGCTCGGAGCCCGACGTCTCATCCGTGCGCGCCACGCAGGGCGAATCCGACGCCGCGGACGGTCTGTAACAGCTTCGTCTGGAACGGGTCGTCGATCTTCCGACGCAGCCGTGCGATCGTCACGTCGATGACATTGTCGAGGGGAGTCGCACGGGCGGCAATGCGCCAGACGTCACGGGTGAGCATCTCCCGGGAGACGACGTGGCCGACATGCCGCAGCAGGTACTCGAGGACCTCGAACTCCTTCACCGTCAGCTCGAGTGTCTGGCCCGCGCGGACCACCTTGCGCGTCACGAGATCCATCTCGAGGTCGTCCTGCCGCAATTTCAAGATTTGATCCGTCCGGCCGCGCCGCAAGAGCGCGCGGATGCGCGCGAGGAGCTCCGGGAGGGCGAACGGCTTCACGAGGTAATCGTCGGCGCCGCTGTCGAGGCCGCGGACCCGATCGTGGACCGTGTCCCTGGCGGTGAGGATGAGGACGGGGGTCCGCAGCCCGCGCTTGCGCAGTGTCGTCAGGACCTCGATGCCATCGCGATGGGGAAGCATGAGATCGAGCACGACGCAATCGAACGTCTCGTGGTTGACGAGAAAGAAGCCTTCCTCGCCCGAGGACGCGAGGCGGACGTCGTAATGCTCGGCTTCGAGGCCTTCACGCAGGGCCTTCGCCACCTTCTTTTCGTCTTCGACGACCAGCACGCGCATCGTGCGCAGCACTATATCGGTGCGTCGATGGCTTCGCATCTGACATGAATGTCAGGAACTCTTCAGTAGCGGGGGATCGACGACGCCGTGATGATCACGCCGACGCCACTCATGTCGCGGACGAGGAGGCCGGGATGAGACGCCACACTGCGATCGTGATCATCGGATTCATGGTGCTCGCCACCGGGAGGTTGCCGGCCCAGGCCGAGCCGGGCTCGATCGACGCCAGGCGCGAGCTCGCGCGTGCCCTCGTGGGTGCGTGGCTCCCGCTCGAGAGCGGCCTGGCTGTGAGCGCGCGCGAGGGCACGCCGCTGTCGGCCAAGTACGAGATCGAGGACGGCGCGTTCCAGCTCTCGGTGTACACGTGGAAGGCGGACACGGTCTCCGGGGACTCCTTCACGGAGGTCATCGTCGATTTCAGCACGGGGCTCGTGGCCAGAGTGGACACGATCACGGGTGGCAACGATCTCGCGGCGGCGCAAGGCCAGAAGGCGACCATGGCTCGCGCGAAGCGGTCGCTCGGGGAGGCGACGGCCGACGCGGTCAGGGCCAACGCCGGCTACCGCGCCGTCAGCGCGATGCCGGGCCTCGATGGCAGCCGGCCGCTCGCCGAGGTGACGCTGGTCCGCGGTGACGAGTGGAAGATCATCACGGTGCGCCTGGACTGAGACAGCGCAGGAGGAGGAAGGCCCATGAAGGCCGTGCTCGCGGTAGTGTTACTCGTCGGGATCACGACGTTCGCCATGGCGGCGGGGGAGAAGATCACGATGACATACGATCTGGGCGCTGAGAATCCCAAGTGGAAGTTCGCGGCCGGCCAGTGGGTTCGCCGAGCGTCGGGCGGTCGCCAGGTCCTGGCCCAGACCGCCGCGACCCAGCCGTGGGCGGTCGCCGTGCTCGAGGACCAGAAGTTTGAAGACGTCGACGTCTCCGTCCGCTTTCGGCCAGTCTCGGGCAAAGAGGACGCGAGCGGCGGGATCATCTTCCGGGCGAAGGACGGCCGGAACTACTTCCTGGTGCGGGCCAACGCGCTCGAGAACAACTTCCGTCTCTATGCGATCGTGAACGGCAAGCGCAGCACGATCGCCTCGGCGAGGGTGGAGGAGCCCAAGCTCGGGACGTGGCACACGATCCGCGTGGTCGCCACGGGACCCAGGCTTCAAGCCTACCTGGACAACGCGCCCCTGCTCGACCATCAGGACAAGACCTTCACGGAAGGCTGGGTCGGGCTGTGGACCAAGGCCGATTCCGTCACCGAGTTCGCCGACCTCGAGGTCAGCGGCACGCCGGCGAAATGATCAGACGAGGGGAATGGGACATGCGGCATGGACTTCGCCAGACCTCGTGGTGCATGGCTATCGGAGCCATCATCATTGTGGCCGGAGCCGGTGTGTGGCTGGGAAGCGAGAGGGGCGCGGCCCGGGCCGCGGCGGATCGGCCGGCACTGCGACAGGTCGCTGCGTTCGAGCTGCCGGGGCCGCCGGGCAAGCGCTTCGACTATCTGACGATCGACGACGACGACAACTACCTGCTGTCGGCTCATCTCGGCGCGGGACTCCTCCACGTGATCGACCTTCGGACCAATGCCGTGGTCATCGTCGTGGCCGGAGCCGGTGTGTGGGTGGGAGGCGAGAGGGGCACGGCCCGGGCCGCGGCGGATCGGCCGGCACTGCGACAGGTCGCTGCGTTCGAGCTGCCGGGGCCGCCGGGCAAGCGCTTCGATTATCTGACGATCGACGACGACGACAACTACCTGCTGTCGGCTCATCTGGGCGCGGGACTCCTCCATGTGATCGACCTTCGGACCAACGCCGTGGTCAAGACGGTGCGGGACGTGCCGGGCGTCGAAGGCGTCGCGTACATCGCGGACGGCAAGAAGGTCTACACGGCGAACTGGGGGGACAACACGATCGGCGTTGTCGACCTCGCTCGCATGGCCGTCATCAAGAAGCTTCCGACCGAAACGAAGCCCGACGGAATCGCCTATGCCGCTCCGTTCCGGAAAGCGTACGTGTCGAACGAGCGAGCGAAGGCCGAGAGTGTCATCGACGTCACCACGGATACGATCGTGAAGGTGCTGCGGTTCGACAGTGAGACCGGTGTCCCGCAGTACGACCCGGTGGCTCGCAAAATCTACGTCAACCTTCAAGACCAGAACACGCTGGCGGTGATCGATCCCGCCACGGACACGGTCGTCGCCCGATATCGCGTCGAGGGGTGCCAGCAGAACCACGGCATGGCGATCGACGCCGAGCACCGTCGCGCCTTCCTCTCCTGTGAGGGCAACGATACGCTCACCGTCTTCGACCTCGACGCGCACAGGGCGATCGCCCACCTGCCGATGGCGAAGGGCGCTGACGTCGTCATGTTCGATCCGGGTCTCGGCCGGATCTACGTCGCCTGCGCCAGCGGCGCGATCTCCGTGTTCCAGATGGACGACCCGGCGCGTTTTCGGAGACTTTCGGATGTCCCGGTGGAGCCGAAGATCCATAGCCTCGTCGTCGACCCGCGGACCCACCGTGTCTACGCGCCTGCTGAACACGCAGGCGGTCGCCCCGCGTCGAAGATGTTCGTGTTCGAGGCGGTGACCCATTAGGGGTATCCTGAGCGCCATTCGTTTTCCGTATGGACGAGGGGAGGC
>Ga0209157_1001104_pt1 | contig 22740 bp, 19 predicted proteins | sample GraSoiAngelo_135_FD_185892 | JGI IMG/M metagenome (GOLD analysis project Ga0209157, IMG submission 185892) | Grasslands soil microbial communities from the Angelo Coastal Reserve, California, USA - 14_0929_05_40cm (SPAdes) (version 2) | ecosystem: Environmental > Terrestrial > Soil > Grasslands ...
TGCACGGGCTTCATTTGCCTCGCGTGCTCATAGATCATGAGAACGACAGGTTCGAGAGTTTCAGGCCCGATCGGGCGGCCGTTGCGTTTGGAGTAACCCTCAAGACGCAGGTCAAAACCGAAAAACCAAACGTCGGCCATGCTCCTCATCACGGAAGGATCGAATTCCGGACTGTCTTCGGAAACCTCGTGTCCCATCTGTGCGAGCGTCTTCGCAGTCCGCTCAACAGCCTGAGCGACTTCCTTGTCAGTTTCGATGTTCATCAGCGCCTTCGTCGACCAGCCGATGCGCAGTCTTGGCGGCTTTTTCCGCGACAACCTCGCATAAGATTCTGCCGGCTTCGGAATGATGAACGGATCGCCGGGCTGGGGAACTGCAAGACAATCAAGCATGGCGGCGCAGTCGCGCAAGGTCTTGGTCTGGACAAAATTCTGAGCCAGACCATATCCGTTCTCATCCAAAATTGGCCCAAATGAAATGTGCCCGCGCGAAGGTTTGAGACCGACCCCACCGCAGAAACTCGCTGGAACACGTATCGATCCCGCTATGTCCGATCCGTGGGCGATCGGCGCGATCCCTGCAACGACCGCCGCCATTCCTCCGCCGGTCGAGCCACCGGCCGAGTAACCTCTTTTCCACGGCGTGGATGAATTACCATAAAGAGCGCCTTCCGTCGTGCCCGACATCGAGTACTCGGGCGCTGCAGAACGGCCGAGTATGTTGACGCCGGACGCCCGCAGAAGCCGGTAATAGTGCGTGTCCGTCTGAACGATCATGTCTTTACAAAGACGGCTGCCGAATTCGATCTTTCGGCCGGCCTCATGTCCGAAGACGTCTTTCATCAGGAACGGGACACCGCGAAATGGACCGTCGCCCAGAGTCTTTTCGTCCAAGCTGTCGATTCGATCGGAATAAGTTTCAACGACCGCGTTGATCGCCGGATTGACTGCTTCTATTGCTCGGGCGGCGGTCTCCGCCAGTTCCTTCGGTGCAACGTGTCTCCCCGACACTAATTCCGCCAACCCGAGCGCGTCATACTTTGCGTATTCGTCGATATTCATTGAGAACGATACTAATACGCCGGAAAAATGCCTGCGCTGACAATTTTTCAGAACAACCACGGCACGGAAAACGATTCCGCGGATCTCAAACAAAGCTGTACAGCAGAGGGTAAGCCGCAGGCTGATTTGGGCACCCGAAGGCTCGACCTTAAGGTCCCCTATGCGGTTTCGCGGTAGTGGTCCGGGCGTCCGCGAAGTACACCGTTGCGGCGCATAAGGTCCCGGCACCTTCTCCAGCCGGACACCCCAGTTCACTCAAATGAAGAGTGGTGGAGCCACGCTGAAAGGAGCAGCGGAAGGAAAAAAGCGGCGCCGAGATGATCATGTTCGTCACGCCGATAATCAAGTCCGGTCCGGAAATAAATGCCTTTGCCTTCAAAACGGTTAACTTCGCTTCACCGATGATCAATTCCGTCCTGGAAATACTTGACTCCGCACCGGAGATGATTGACTTCGGCTTCCACATGGTTAACTGTGAACTCGAAACGATTATTTCCGGCGTCCACGTGATTATTGTTAAGGCGTCAATAACCATCTCCGTTCTCGTAGCGGTCTTCTTGAGGACGGAGATAATTATCGATGCCATCGTAGCGGTCAAGTGCGAGACTCAAGCAGTCTTGGTCGTCGTGGAAATACTTATTTCCGGCTCGAACATGATTATCTTCGCTTCCAAGACGATTAAGTCCGGCAGGGAAGCAATATGGTTTGAACGTGACATAATTATTTTCGTACCGGCAATAGTCTTCTCCGCACTGGATATGATTATCTTCGGACGCAAAAAGATTAGTTCACGGCGGAACACGATCAACTTGCTCCCGGAGAAAATGATCGTTATGACAGACCCGATCGTTTCCGTACGTGAGAAGGCCCTGGCCGGCATGAGCGGCAATCCGGCCTTTGCGGAAGGGTTTACGAAATGAAAGCCACGGCAAAACTGTTTGTCAGAAGCGGCCGGATCTGTTTGCGCCGAGTGCGGCGTCATAGATGGCTTTTTCCACCTTCGCGCTCGGTCTCCAGACGGCTTCATGATCCCGGCGGCGAGCCGCAAATCGGGCTGAGGCATTGATTACTTTGTCTGACTTCGTTACAAAAATATCCCCGATTCCGGCCTCTATCTTCAGCGCAGCATCCTGCATCAGTCTGTCCGTGTCGAGCCGGCCATTAGCATCGAAGGACATGTATGAATAGACGACCCGTAGAATAGCGATTGGCCGGTAATTCTGGATTTCCACTGCCGCTTCAGCCCATCGAACGCGGCGCCCAGCGAATTGTGGAAGGAGGCCTTCCGGTGATTTGTCCCAGAGCTTCTTAAAGAATCGGTTGGTCAGCAGGAGAACTTCATCCTTATCGTTGACTAAGATCTGCCGTATGCCGATACCCATATCTTCGTCCGGACTTACACCCACAGAAACCGGACCTCTCGTGGCAGAAAGACTTGTTAGCGCAGTTTCTCGGGAGGCCTCACCGTCACTTGCCTTGTCGGTCGAACTTGATCACGATATTCTGCGGCACCCTTTTCCCATGTCGGTTCCGGTTCTTTGGAACGTTCTGTATCTTTTCGTTCGGGTTCGATCATCGCAATAGAATGCAGAGAATCGGCAACTCCTGTCAATTCGGTCTCTTTCAGATCTTGGAAAACCGCGCCGGGAACGAGCGCCTAGCATTCCAGAGCCAACGTTGTCTGATTAAACGGGTCGCCCGGGAATCCGGTCATTCACCTGGACCTCGGATGGGGATCTGTGTTTGTAGGATGTGAACCATGATCGAGCTGGGAAAATTTCTTGCACGCATCGGTAGCAGCGGCGTTGGCGGGGCATCCAACGGTCTTTTCCAACGCAGTGATGGCCGTCGCCTGATGATGACGCTGACGGACGAATTGTTCCTCCCCACGCGAATCGTTTACTGCGTAAAGGATCGAGAAGAACTCGTATCAAGATTCCACAACCTCCGCTTATTTATCGGATACTCCCATCAAGCCGTATCAGGTCATTCGCGAACTTTTTCAGAACGCTTATGCAAATCGATGACATTCTTTCGCAATTCGACCACTCCATCGGCCGCTTCCCCCGAACGGCAGTCCGGGAGGCCGTCGCCCGGCGCGAAGACCTAACTCCAGCGCTGCTCGGAGTCTTGGAAGACGCTGCACGGGATCCCCGGCCATTCGCGAGCGAGGACCGGATGGTCCACATCTTCGCAATGTACCTGCTGGCGCAATTCCGCGAGACGCGCGCTTATCCCTTACTGGTGAAAATATTTTCGGCGCCCGCCGAATCCATACACGATCTGGCAGGCGATGTCGTCACTGAAGGTTTGGGGTCGATTCTGGCATCTGTTTCCGGCGGCGACATTGGCGGTATGACCGCCTTGGCAGAGAATGCGAAGGCCGATGAGTACGTGAGAGCGGCGGCTTTGGACGGTCTTTTGACCCTCGTTGCATGCGGTTTGCGCAACCGTGAGGAGGTGATGGCATATTTTGACCGGCTGTTCGACGTCTTCGAGCCGGAGCCACCCATGATCTGGAACGGCCTTGCCTCCGCGTGCGCGGACCTCTGGCCGGAGGAGGTCATGGACAAGATCCGCCGCGCCTACGAAGAAGGCTATATCGAGCCGGGATACATCGGTTGGGACGATATCCAAGACGCTCTGGCCCGCGGGAAAGAAGCGAGCCTGCGATTCCTGAAAGACCGATACCGCATGATCTCGGATGTTGAAGCGGCGATGAGTTGGTGGGCGTGCTTCGACAAGACTGAGCCTGCGCCTCGCAAGAAGCTCCAATCCGCACCAGCGGCGCCCGCAGGCGTAATACTTCAGGCTGTTGCGGCGGCCCAGGCCGGCCGCAACGATCCGTGTCCTTGCGGCAGCGGCAAAAAATTCAAGAAATGCTGCGGAGGCTAGATGCAGCAGGGTTTGCTTTTCGAACCGGAAGTCATGGCGAGAACCGAACTGCAAGATGCGATCGCGCGTCTGGATTTTCACAGCGCGGTGCGACGGCTGGAAGAATTTCATCGCGTCTGGCCGGAAGCCAAACTCATCTGGGAACCGGAATTGGTGCGTGCGGGATCCAAGCTGGCATCTAAACCGATGGATCTAGACTCCGGCTACGGAGCCTGGCAAAAACTGGAAGCGCGGCTGAACACGCTCGATGTTTCCAGATCCTGGACAGCATCGCTAAGGCGCAACTTCTTTTCGCGGCTTCTGGCCTCGAATCGGAAGTTGTTTGAGGAACCGCGCACGGCCGCGGGCCGCTCGCTCGGAGACTTTTATCTCTTGGCTGAGCAGCCGCGGATTGCGCGACGGCGTTATGAAAACGAGATCCGGCAGATCGGCGATGGCTGGAAAGTTCGGCTTCAGCTCGGCAACTGCGATTTCCGGCTCGAACATGGACCTGTGGCGCATTCCAATTACCACTGGTCGTTCCTGTTGGGATTGCCGGAGGACAGGTGGGCTTTGATCGAAGATCCCCGCTTCCTCGCCCGATTGCGCTCCGCAGATGAAGCCGAATGGGCTTTCCCTGAATTATGTGCCGCCGGGGAATTGCCGCCCGCGCGGTTCTCATCGCGCGGCGAATTCGACGGATTCAAGCGGAAATTCGGCGCGGCCTTTATCGAGTCGCCATCGTCGCGCCGCTTTTGTCTCTATTGGATCGTCAGCGAAAACAAGCCGTTTTGCTCCGACGGCGAGCTCATCGATGCGCGAAAACAATTGAAGGCGCTTCATCCGCGGCTTCATGTCCAATACATGCAACATCTCGCCCAAGTTTCGTGACGTCCGCCAGTATGCGTCGCGTTGCACTGTTCGACATCGACAGCCGCATTCCCAGTGGATGATGCTGCGCCGCCTTCAATTGATCCCGTTCTTTCAGGAATACTGGTCGATTCCCGGCCCAACCTGCCTGACGCGAGACCTGTATCGCAGCTTTAAGTAGCCGCGCGTGTGCTTTCCTCCCAAGTCATCTTCGCTCGCACGTCTTCGATGAGGAATCGAGCGCCCTGGTTATCCGCTGGATTGAGCCAGAGCATACGCTCAAATACCTGTTCGGCTTCATGAATACGCCCAAGCCGCCACAGGCATAGTCCATATCCGTGCAGGCAACGCAGGAATGGGCGGTTATCGATGTAGCCCCATGGAAGTAAACCGTCGAAATCGTCCGGCAGCGACAGTTCTCCAATCCGCAATCCAGCCGCAAAATGGCGGACAGCCGCCTTGGGAAGAGACTCGAACGTAAAGTTCCCAAGCGTGAACGCAAGTGAGTTTGTCCGTGGTCACTCGGCCTCCGGCAGCCACAGAAATCGAGACGGCATATCGATGGTATGAAAACGAGCGCGGAGGTTTAGGATCGGAATTCCTCGAAGCCGTTGATAAGACGATCAATGCGATTGCCGAAAATCCAGAACGTTTCCCGGTGATCCGAAAAGATATTCGCCGCGCTCTCCTCCAACGTTTTCCATACGGCATTTTCTACCGCGTCATTTCTGGCCATATCGTGGTGATTGTTTGCTTCCACGGTAAACGCAATCCAAGAGTGTGGCGCTCACGCGCGTAGCGCGCATCAAGGTGAACGACCAACCGTTCCCCCTCCATTAACGTCCGATTTGAAGGTGAGTGACGAAACTCGGCGGTTGCATGTGGTCAGGATGCACGGCTATTTTCCCGGCGACCACAGGGGGATTAACCAATCGATTACATCGCAATTATTCGTAGCCCATTAGTCGCAGCATTTCCTTTCATGAAGGCAACTTGTCTATCCGGGGTACATCCCGCACAATCGCGAAGCAACTGTCCTCTACGGTGACGTTGGTGGAGAACTCAAAGACAGATCATGCCCGGCCAAAAGTAAGCGAAGTACCGTCGGCGTTATGGTTGCGTTGGAGAAAATCCGGATTTCTATTTTGGTTCGACTGTAAGCAGTTAGCTAAAATGGGCATTCAATGAGATTCAAAATAATCCTGCTTCTAGCATCGCCAATTCTGATGCGAGCCCCAGACAAACAGTTGTTCATTATCGAGCGGACAACTAACGGTAACGTGGTGCACTACGACGCGCATCTCGATGGCAGCGGCCACTTGGATCCGCGCGAGCCAGTTATCGTGTACTGGACGATGGGCTCAGCTAATGGCAAGCGCCAGGCCTTAAATTTTCTCGAAAGAACAAGAGCTTATGGCATACACCTGCGGACCAAATCGCCCAGTCACTATGTGCTGACAGTGGTCTCTCAGAAGCGAGTCGAAATCGAAGTATATGAAGAGGACGGTCAGGTCCGCGCCGAGACTACAATTGATGGACACCGCGCGTATCTGCAGAAGATTTTCGCCAACATCGACTCGTCATTTCTCTTGCCGAAGGTCAATTATGTCGAACTTTTTGGTACAGACGTCATGTCGGGTATTAACTGCTACCAGAAGATTCTCCCCGACTAGCCAGCGCCTTTGGCACCTACCGGCCAATGAAGGACACTCGCGTCACGCACAATCTCGCATGGGTTGCTAACCGCGGATAGCGAACGCCACAACGCGAACTCCCATCGATATCGCCGGTAGGGGAACGCGTGACTCTTACAGAACTGCTCCACTAAATTACTGATAGCCGGATAGTGGACATAGCTAATATCGGGAAGAAGATGATGCTCGATCTGGTATTCAAGTCCGGAGCACAACAGTCTTCCCAGGCGTCCCATTCGGAAATTCAATGTCGTCGCAGTCAGCGTGAGCAGATAGTCGAACTGTGCGACGTTCTTGTCAAGCCGTGACGCTTCCGAAAGAAAGTGCGCAGGAGCAAATACCGAGAACATCGCGTACGACATGAGAGCATTGCGTAGGACGTAGAATGCGATGACGTTCGAAGGACTAAAGAAGAACATCGGAATGCCCAGGGTGAGGACGACGTGCGCTAACAGGGCGGCAAGGTCGACGCCGTGCGCTAGCTGACGCTTTTTGCTGCGAAGCGATCGAGCCAGATGGATGTATCCGGCAATTTGTTGGCTGAATAATGTCAGGGAAATAGCGACAGGAAAAACGAATCGCTGGAGGTGCACATAGAAAAACCTCCGCATTCCCGACGATAGCCGAACTTCATCCGTTGTAGTTGCAAACCATGGCGACAGATCCGCGTCGCCATCAACGCCTATTACATTCGGGGCGCTATGGTGGACAAGCACATGTTTGTGCCACCAGTAGGTCGCCGACAGGCCAAAATAGACAGGATAGCCGATATAGGTCAGCAATTCGTTTACCCAGCGTTTCTTGGCGGTCGCATAATGAGAGGAATTGTGTGTGTTAGTGCCGATTCCGATGCTGCCTGCAGTCCACACGATCAGACCACATGTGCGCGCGACTGATCCCGAAGCCGCGAGATACACCACAAGTCCACCAGCCGCCATTAGAGCACTGATGCTCAGGTCGAAGAGGATCCGCGCCGTGTGCTTTTCGTAACAGCCTCGTTTTTGCAGATCTGCTCGAAGCTCCCGAACACTGCTATCGCGCATCGGTCAGTAGATTCCGGCGACGAACCGGTATGTGTACGAAATAAATACAACCAGAAACCAGAGCATGTACGCTCCCATTGCAATACCTCGCGGCCTGGAAACGGGCAACGGCGAAACCATCGCCCCGCCGACGAGGACAGAGATCAGAGCAACGGGTATCGCGGATGGATGTGTGAGGAACAGTGTCGACCACAAAAGAGCAGCTAGAGTTGTCGGCAGTCCGATGAATCCGGGCTGCGCGTGATGGTGTAGATTGTAATAGCCAAGCCGGGTCACCGCGCACAGAACGTACACAAATGCAGCCACCAGCAACTCGAATCGAGCCGAGGCCGAATCGAATTGGACGAGCGACTGCAAGCAGACGACAGGCACGATTCCAAACGAAACGGCGTCAACGAGACTGTCGAGTTGTGCGCCGAATTCGCTCTCGTTCTCGGTCCGTTGGAAGAGCAGAGCGAATTTTCCATCGAAGGTATCGGCGAGCGCGGAAACCGCGAGCAATAAACCGGCGGCCTCCCAGCTTCGGTATTCCCGCGCGGCGAAGACAGCCAGCAGGCTGCACAATAGCGAGATGTACGTCAGCAAATTACAAAGGCGAATATATCGTGCTGGATACGACATCGAATATTCCCTTCCATGTACGAATTACACGTTCGAGAAAACGCTGCTCATTAAAACGGTGAATCATTGCATAAGCTGGCAGCCGATTGATCATCAGGTCATACAGCGATAGGCAAAAGCCGAGCACCCAAGAAGTGTCATCAATCTGTTGTGCCGTCGCGTCTTGTAATGCCGTCCGGTGCATTTCGATGTAACGAAGGAGATCGGACCGTTGCACGTCTGCTCCAAGTACGAAGCACAGGAGCTCGGCAAGGTCATGTTGCGGAAGATCGACCGTCGCGAGTTCCCAATCGTAGAGGCAAAGGCTCAATTCGCTGCCTGAGCGTCGGAATCCGAGGTTTCGAGGATTGAAATCATTATGGATCAAGGTATGCGACATGCCTTCATGAAGCCGCCAGAACTCATCCAGGCGCTCGATGAGAACGGATTGTATCGCGCCGCATTCGGGACCTATCCAAGGCGAAAAAATCGGGCAGGCGTGGTCCGCCAGGGCAACCCAAAGATCCCTGGCCTCCGCAAACTGTTTTCGATGGAGAACCTGATTAGACCACGATTGGTTCACGGCACGCCCCAGTTGCACTCCGTACCAAATGGCGTGGAGCCGCGCGATTCCTTGAATGGCCGCTTCGATGTATTTGGCAGGCCAAGTGTGTACAGACTCGACCGAGTCCATCATTTCCAACCGCGACAGCTTTTCCAGGACCAGAACCGTTCGCGCATGATCCGATCGTCCACCGTAAAACCCCGGAGTGAATCGACGGAAACGAGCATCATCCTGCTGGTAGACAGAGAGTTCGCGAGTATCACACCCGGTCAAGCCTAGACAATCGGAGAAACGCTCGTAGGCGCAGCCGAGAGCGGGACTGCACAATGCTGCTAAGGTTTGCCCGACGGCCGTTACTTCCTTATCGCGCGCTTTCACCTTCACGATCACGTCACGCTCACGTTGCCCGTCCCCAAATTCGAGACGATAGCCGTGCAGCCCGATCGAGTGGCCGTACTTCCACGATGTCAGTTCGCCGATCACGCTATGACCACCGGAGAATTCAAGCGGTCGCGCGCGGGTCACCTCGTGGTTTCCAATCACAGAGTTAAAGAAGCACGCGTCGAATTGCAGATGTTCATCAGCGGCAGGAGGGTCCGTTCGATGGGACCTTTCGACTGGCGGCAGAAACTTACGATCAATGTAGGATTCGAAGTAACGATCCAGTAAACGAGTGGACAATTGCGGACACGTCAGATCTTCGCGCTCCAGCAGCTCCCGCGTGGCATCGAACCGTGCTTTGCGCCGCCGGGATTCCTCGTACAACTGAGGCAGGTAAAGTCCCTTCTGTCCTGCAGGACGATGTAGAAAAAATGGGAGAAGGTCTCGTAACGGATGTTCCCTATCATTACGTCCATCGGCATTGAGCCGATGCAGCCAATCCTGGTAGTGAAGCAGTTCGACGCGATATCCAAACAGGTTCATCCATAATATCAACTCGCGCCAATGTCTGAGCTTTGGATTCGCTAAATGGAAAACTCGAAATGGCTCCAAATTTCCGTTCAATACAAGGCGCGTAATCGCTTCCGCCGCAAAGTCGACGGGCAAAAAGTCCAGGAGCCAGTCAAGATCCGGGGCCGCGCCCATTTGTACGCACGCCCTGATAAACTTCGAAACGAAGTCCTCGGTATTGGAGATGCCCGTAACGCTGTTGCCTGAGATAAGAGCGGGCCGAACGATCGATACCGGCAAGCCGCGCTGCGCTGCGGTTTTCACGAGGGACTCCGCAACGCATTTGCTTTGGGCATATCCCAGATGGATTCCAGCCACATCTGCAAACACATCGTCAGTCTCTGAAACCTCTCGCGAACCTGTCATCGAGTAGCACACAGCCAGAGTCGAAATGAGATGAAAGGGTTTTGACCTGTGGCGGCAGGCCAAGGCCAACAACTCGCGAAGGGCCAGCACGTTCGTGTGCCGCAGCCGCATATAAGAGTGCACCCAATTCACCGACGCCGCTGCGTGAAACACGACGTCGATGGTGGTTGCCAGGGCGTCAAATGAAGAAGGTGGCAGGCCCAAATGCGGCTGCGTAATGTCTGCCTCGAGTATCGCAATGCGATGGTCGAATCCGTCATCCCAGATTCCGTAGCGCTCGAGATTCCGCCGAACCCTGGTTTGACCGTCGTCTTTGTCTGGCCTGACCAGGCAAACAACCTGCGCTTTCGTGTTTCGCAGAAGCGAACGTAGCAAGTAGGCCCCAAGAAAGCCCGTCGCACCGGTTAGCAGAATCGATCGAGGCAGCGCCACGGCTGGGCCTGGCGCAGGGCGAATGTCCTCCGGAAGTTTGCTGTCGGCCGCCATCTCTTGGGCCAGATTAACGGTTGCGCGCCGTGCGCCCGGTACACAAGCAGCCAAAACTTCTGCAAGCGACTGAATGGTGAGACCGTCCAAGCAGATCGCGTTTGGAATTTCTGTTCCCAATTCGCTTTCGATGCCCTCGATCAGGTGAAGCATACCGAGCGAATCCACTCCGAGGCGCGATAAGGCCGTGCTCAAGCTGACGCTGGATGGCGTCACTCCAGCGATCTCCGCGACGCGATGCTGAAGGAATTCTTCTATCTGGCCTGATGCAACGGTTATAGCGGAACTCATGCTCGTTCTCCGTCGTGACTCCAGATGCGAACCGTCTGCAGGCTACCGTCGATGAACCACCTGCGGCACAGTTGCCGTTGAAGTTTTCCGCTCGTCGTTTTCGGAATCGATCCGTAAGGCGCAAGCGCCAGCGACTGGATCCTTATTCCGTGCCGTTCCGTTACCGCACTCTGGATAGCGGTTATGGCCTGATCGCTCCAATCGTCGAAATCCTGAGACAACTTCGGAAGGACCTCGATGACAACGGCGAGTTGCTCGGTTCCATCTCCATCGACGGCGAATGCGGCACAGCCACTCATTAAGATGGCGGCAGGACTCTGACTAACAGTGTGCTCAATGTCTTGCGGATAATGTTTGAATCCGCGAATATTTATAACGTCTTTGATCCGCCCGGTCACAAAGAGCTGTCCATCCGACAGGAAGCCGAGATCGCCCGTTCGTAAGAATGGCCCATCCTGGCTGTCCTCGAAATAGGCATGAAACGCCGCCTCGGTTTCGGCCGGCTTCTGCCAGTAACCATTGGCAACGCTGGGTCCCGCGATCCAGATTTCGCCGACTTCATTTGCGCCACACTTGACAAGTGTTTCCGGATCCGCGATGACGATTCGAGTATGGGACTGTGTCCTGCCGCTCGCGACGACGCTGATAGTCTTGGCAGTGCGGTGTTGCGGAGCTGCCACGATGCCTCGACCTAACGCCTCTGCATCGAGTTCCCGAACCACTGGCACATCTGCCGCATGACCGCTCGAAACCAGGAGTGTCGATTCAGCCAGCCCGTAAACCGGATAAAATGCGTTCCAGCGGAATCCGGAGCGTTCGAATCTTTGGCGAAACCGCAATAAAGTCTCACTCCGAATCGTCTCCGAGCCGTTGTAAGCGACGCGCCAGGAGGTGAGATTTAGATTCTCCTGTTCTTCGGCGGAAATCTTTTCAACGCACAGATCGAAAGCGAAATTGGGCCCACCGCTGTTGGTCGCGCGAAAGCGTGTAATAGCCTCGAGCCACCGCGCCGGCCGGCGGAGAAATGATGCGGGAGACATGAGGTAGGCGCGATAGCCCGCGAAAGTCGGGAGCAGGATAGCTTCGATCAAGCCCATATCGTGGCTGTGAGGCAGCCATGAGACGGAGATCGTATCGCGGCCGTTCTCCTCCACCTCGTTGCAGTAACTCAAATTGTGAAGCAGGTTTCGATGAGTGACGACGACTCCTTTTGGAATCGATGTCGAACCGGACGTGTACTGTATGAACGCCGGCATGTCGGATGGCAGCAAAGCATCTTGATAACATGCGCCCAGAGCTTCATCACAGCGATCGGTCGCGAGCCATCGCATTCGACCGAGCTCCTGCGATCGATTCATGAAATCCGGATCAGTGAACGCTCGGTCAATGACTCGCGTAACACTGAGAACGGCATCCGCGTCTGCATCACGCGCCACGGCGGCAAGGCGTGTCAAAGAGCGGCCGACGCGCATGATATGAGCGAGACCTGCAGGCACAGGTGTGATGCGGGCATAAATGCAGGCGAAGAAAGACACGATGAAATCGAGCCCAGGAGGATAGACCAGCAACGGACGCTGTATGCGCCAGTCACGCAACATTACTGCAAGCGCTCGGCTTTGAAAATCGAGATCACGATACGTGATGGTGCGGCCTTCGGCTTCACCGTCATTCAAAAATGTATAGGCGGCCTCGAATGCCTGCGTTTCAGCGCGATACCGAAGCGCATCGGCCAAGGTTCGAAACTGGTTTGGAATCATCTCAGTCCTAAGGTCACGTTCAATCCAGCAAAGTAGTCTCGAACGGCAGTCTTGTTTCTATCCAGATCACTAAGCTTCCAGTCTGTCGTCGGAATCGGAGATTGAAAGTAAACATGAACTACGCCGGGAAGCGCCGCAAATCCCCGGCCGGGGTTGATGTTCCTTGGAATGACGATAAAGATAGGAACGATGGGCGCCCGCAGGGCCGTCGCCAGATGAAAAGCGCCTTTGTTGAATGGCCCAATCTGTCCCGAGGTGATTCGCGTTCCTTCTGGACTCAAGAAAACAGAATCGCCGGTTCGCCGCAACACGTCTTCGGCATGTTGGAAACAGCGCACGCGCTTCGCACGGTTGGTTTGGGGCGGCGTAAAGAAAACACCGACGAGATAACCGATGACCGCGAGTGGAGGAATCAGCCTGTATTTACGTTTGAGGAAGAATCGTGTTCGAGGCAATCCCAGGGCGAGAAGGATAAACACATCCAGCGTAGACGTGTGGTTCGCGATAAAGATCGTTTGAATATTCGGCAGGGGGGCCGGTCCATGCTGCTCGATCCGGACGCCGCACAAAGTCAGGACGGCCTTTCCCAGCCGCCGACCCAACACTTCGGAGTAGAACCGCCGCAATTGGAATCCTGTAAATAAGGCGACGAGGAACATGACGGCGGCGCAGAACGTCAAGAGCACGCTGCTTGCGACCAATAGAAAATACGGACGCCATCGCTGCTGAGGAAAATCAGGGATACTGAGCGATTCTTGTACTTCAGGATTGTTCAGCATTCCAGTTTTTGCCTTCGCTTCTCTGATTACAGAGCTCATGGTTTCCTCCTGCAAATGACGGTTTGCATCGCGAGATTGAGTTGGCGCTCCGCCATCAACAGAGGCAGCAGGAGAATCTGCCCCAGAAAATAAGGAACGATGGCCTTCGAAAGATTGAGACCACGACCTTTGAGAATCTTGAATGCTGCGCCGGCGAAGATGTAGAAGTAAGGCGGGAAAGCGCCGTAAGGGAGATAGTCCACGACTTCCAGACCGCATTTTTCGATGAGATTTAGTAGTGTCCTTCTCTCAAATAGAACCGTGTGCTGCGGAGCCTGCAAGCCAGGCCAACGCTCACGATATAAACGGAAAGTGACGCTATCCAGCCGAGGCACTTCAATCACGAGGCGCCCTTCCGCCTTCAACACTCTCTTCGCCATCAAGAGCGTTCGCAAAGGATCATAATCATGTTCGAGGAAGTGCCACATCGTTACAAGATCGAAGCGGCCGCTCGCGAGACGCTGGTTATAAAAAAGCCCGCAGTGAAACTCGACTCCGTCCAGCGTGGAGCTGTGCGAAAGGTCTTTGAAGTCGACTCCTGAAACACGTGCATCGTAGAGCGTCCGCATCTTCTGGAGGAAAGTGCCTACGGCGCAGCCCACATCGAGAATCTCGCTTTGCGGACCCAGCTCAACATACCTGCGGATGATTCGATCTTTATCGATGTCATGCCTATCCATCACCCAGTTGTAAAACCAGGTGAGACGCCCCCAGTCGGTCTTCTTGCGGTGCGCGATGTACTCGTCGTCGTAATAGGATTTGATTCGATCGATTCGGATTCGAGGATTTTGGTACGTCAGCCCGCAATCCTGGCAAGTAACGAACCTGAAGCTTCCCGGTTTGCCCGTCAGATCATCCTGAGCAACGATGAACTCCTTGCTGGACGCGCTACCGCAGGAGTAGCACGAGACGGTCTCAAAAACAAAATTCTCGAAGAGCGGCATAAATGCGGTTGCCGTACTCATAGTGATTCTCCCAAGATCCGTAGCACTACGGCTGCGATGCCGCCGAGCGCACAGACCTCAATTGCAACGAGAAGCCTCGCCTGAGGACGCGAGCGAATCTCACGATCATGGAGTAGTTCATAAATTGCGCCGCTGAGATAAACGATAGCCATCGATGAAATCAATTCAGGCGGGTGAGACGGAGCGATCAGCCAGACGAATACCGGATACTTCAACAGCAACACATGCCGTCCCGCAATGCCGCGGCGCAACGCCCCGTCGACGTGCGTATACCAGAAGGATGCGGCGGCGCAGACCAGAAGAAAAGGAATCGTCGAGTGACCGAGCAGTAGCAAAACGATCCAATTCGACAAACCAGTGAAGGCAAGAAGTACGTAGAATGCAGAAACGCGATGGCAACGCGAAAGGACACGGTCAGGATGATGAGCGGCATCGTGATTCCGGTCGCCGAGATCATCCCAGATACGGAACTGGAGCAGCAGGAGTACGCTCGCCATCCATGAGAGAAGGACCTCGAACCAGTCATGCGGTATGCCTTCCACGAAAGCTGCAAGGGTTAAGACCACTGCCACAAGAGCAAATATTCGGAGCGGGAATCGCTCGCGCCGGTAAAGCCGAAAAGTCTCAATCCAAGATTCGAACATGTCCTCGATCTCCATCGATCGATAGCAAGGAACCTTGACGAATTGCCGATGTAGCATTTCTCACACCCACTACGCAGGGCAGGCCGAACTCTCTGGCGATGATTGCCCCATGAGAAAGCATGCCGCCCCTTTCGATGACTAATCCGCGAATCAAAGAGAAAACCGGAGCCCAACCGGGATCAGTCTGGCGCGTCACCAGAATGTCCCCAACCGAGAGCAGGTGCGCGTCCGCCACGCTTCCAAGCACCGTCGCTCGCGCACACACTTGCCCACCGCATGCACCGATACCCGACATGTCCATAGCCGACGGCATAGGTGGCCGGTCACCGCTGCCATGCGTTTCGGTTGGCCGGTAGGCGCCTTCGGATAAAGTGAAGATATCCGGCGCCGAAGAATCGCTACTCACTTCATGCGCACGCTTTCGAAGCGCAACAGTCTCCGCGACGATGCCCGGAAACATCGCGTTCCCGGTGAGGAATTCATCTAACTCCTGGTACGTCAGGAAAAAGATGTCGTCGGCATTCACGAACGTGCCCGCACGAACAAGCTGTTTGCCAATTGCGAGCGCAATTCGCCGGCAGCCGTTATAAAGGAGCGCCTGCTTTGACCGTACTCGCTCACGGAGTTGGATAGCCCGCCGTGTTGCGTTCAATGCGAGACGCATAAGCGGCGCCTGAAGACATCGCGGTACTCTGGGAATTCGCTTCGTCCGGCGAAGGTCATTGAGAAGGTTTGCAGTGGCGGAGATTCGTTCGTATTCGAGCTGCTGGACGGCTTCGATCGGTGCCGCATCTTTAGCGTCTAGGTACGTTTTCAACATGTCGAATAGAGGCGCTGGGTCCTCCTGAAAGCTGGGCTGTGTCAACATCAGTTCGCCGGAAAACCGGAATCCCCATCGTTCGAGATAGTCATTCACTTCCGCAAACAGCCACTGCCGTTTCGGTTCCGCCGGGAGTGCGCGCATGAGGTCGCGGCTTTCGCTATACCTAAACCACCGCGCCGTTTCGGGATCGGCCAGAATTTTTCGGGACAGTTCCCACAAGTCAATCGCAGGCTTCACACTGACAACGCCGCCAAGCCCTTTCAGCAAATTATTGTGAAGCGCGGATTCTCCGGCATCAGGATATGTACTGCGCAACAACAGCTTCAAAACCCCGTAGCAAATCATCGACGCCGCATCCGCCAGCGAAGCATTCGTCCATCGATGACAGCGGATCTCCATAAAACGGCGCAGATCGTCACGGAGTGCGAGCAAGGATTGGCTTTGAAGGTCCGCGGGGACTGTCGTGCGTGCCCAATCGTCGGCGCAGCGCTCGAATTGCTCGACGCGTCGTGCCAGAAGTGCGTACTGCCATGTCGTCTTGATCCCAATCCTGCAGAGCTCCAATGCCTGGAACCACCGCGATCTGTTCGGCGCAGGTCTGACCGGGGCCATGGCGTCCACGCCAACGAAGTCGTTGAAAAACTCAGCCAACTCTTCGCCGAATGGCGCCATTCGAAGCACCGAGTGAATGCTCGTCAGGTTGTAGTAAATCCGGGCGTGATGGACTCCGACAAGATACCGAAGAGAATGTTCCATCGCCCGGATGCGGCTCGCGGACAGACCGAAGGCTTTTGCAAGATTCCGAAAGTAGTGGTAGTAGCCTTCGCGCGCGATCGAATAAAGAAATGGCGTTATGGGAGCAGGAAAGTTTTCGTTGACGTTGGCATTCGACCAGAGGATTTGAGAACGGAATACAGAAGCCTGCGCGGTGATCGGACGGGATTGTAGTAGAAACAATTCACCGCAATCGTCAATCGTCCATTCGACGTCCTGGGGCCACCCGAAGTGGGCCTCCAAAATGTCAGCCGCGCGCGCTAATGTCGCAATTTGCTGCCCATCGAACGGGAACTGTACCGCTATCGAATCCAATGTTGTCGTGGATTCATCAATGGTATAGCGGCCGTCTGTTTTAGAGATTCGAAAGCGGCCGGGATTCACGAGCCCCGACACGAGAGCATCGCCAAAGCCAGCGCAATACTCGACGCAGATCTCGTCTTGTTGCCCGCGCCCTTGAGGCGCCTCCGTGAAAAGGACGCCCGACAGAGAAGACGTCACTTGCGCCTGGACGATGATGGCCATCCCTCGTAACCGGACGCCTTTGGTGCGTTGGTAACAAAGCACGCGTTCGTTCCAATAAGAGGACCAACACGCCAAGACGGCGCGTTCTATTTCTTCGGCAGTTTCGACGTGAAGGATGGAATCCAATTGACCGGCGAACGAAGCGTTGATGCCATCCTCACCAATGCCTGAGCTTCGAACAACCACTGGTCCAGACGGCAGACATGCGTACCGAAGTTCCAAGAGTTCTTCGAAAATCACTCGCGGGATCGATGCGCCTTGCAAATCCGGCTTCGACTCCTGCCCGAGATCGATACCGTTGGCCTCGCAAAACAAGTCAAAGGCGGTTTTCGTGATCACAAATCCGGCTGGAACGTTCAGTCCGAGCTTCAACATGCGACTGAGGTTATGAGCCTTGTTGCCCACTTCACTCAGGTCGCGCGCGTTATTGAGACTGCAGGTAACAAGACTTCGTTGAGAGAACACTCCTGTCGCGCTCATGCCATTCTCTCCTTCACCCCCAATGCAAATAGCACGACGCTAAATGTCCAGTGGATTCCAGCTCCCACCAGGATCACGTAGATCCATGTCAATGTTGGAACGGAAACAACGACGCTCAATGCGCCCAGCATTCCCAGAATGGAATCGACGCGATCGGCAACTAAACAAACCCATCGAACTGAGGGATGCGCGGGCAGTCGACCAGGCGGAATCTCCAGTCGCCGCTTCACGAACGAATTCGGCAGTTCGCCAGCCATGAAGCCGAAACCAGCCCAGAGGCCGAAGGCTGCATATTGCCACGGAGCGGCAGACCACAATTGTGCAGCAAAGGCGGGAGCCGCAGTGCGAACGAAGACATAGAGCATTAGAAATGCCGCGCCTGTAGCAGGGACTATGACCACGAAACCCCGAGACATCTTGTGGTCGCCGAAGATACGCTTGCCGCGGAGAGAAAGGCCGCAATCGATTGGAAAACTGAATCGCATAGAAGCCGCGCTCCGCAGCCACAGCACATGCGCGGCGCCGGACAGGATAAAGGCGACGACGATGAAGACCGCGCAAGCCAAGGGCTCGGCGGCGGCACTCCCGGAGTTAGATGTAGATGCCAGTGTCATTTTGGTTTCGGAAGAGAAATTCTTCACCACGAATCCGTTTCGCCAAAGTGAGCCATCGCCACCAATGGATTTCATTCACACCGTCGTACGGAATTCGCCGAAGGTGGTAGCCGGGAACGAAGGGGTACATATGATGAAGTTCATGCGCATCGAAATTGAAAAGCACAAACTTCGACACCCACGCAGGAAAACGTAGCGAACGAGTGAACTCCTCCTGTTCCAACGCAGCGAATGGAAGAGCATTGACCCCACGGCTGAGGTGCTGAGGGATGTGCGTGTGCTGGCTCAGGATCAACGGGTCTTCACAGACCAGAGCGAGGAAGACAGCCAACCCAACCATTTCGATGACACCGCGCACGCCTACGAGATAAATAGTTATGGAATACAGCGACAGAAGTCCGATTGCGCCCAACCTCATTTGCCGCCACTCCCGGCTTGGGCCGAACAACTTGCGCAGGCGAAGCACATTCCAATAGTTATTCACGCGATAAAGCACCGAAAACGTCGGTACCCAATATTTCCAACTGATGTGGATCACCGATCGTTCGAGGGGGCTGAGAGGCCGCGGTACCAGTGAAGCGGTTGTCGGATCCAGATCTTGCCATCCGGTCCAGCGATGATGCTTGGCATGCACGCGCTTCCAGCAGATAAACGGGATCCCGCTGAAAAATGCCGCTGTGCGTCCGACCAAGGTGTTCAGCGGGCCGCGCCGAAACAGCGTTTCATGTCCGCACTCGTGAAGCAAAATGAACCACTGCACGAGGCTCACAGCCAAGAGAACCTGACCGCCGAACCAACGAATGCCCCCCAAGCGGGACATGGCCAAACCGGCAAGGGTTGTCGCTGCAACCCCGGCAGTATGGAGGAGGCCAAGCTTATCCGAAGGCCTGAGTGCGATGCAGGCTGCCGGTGGTGGAGCCAATACGTTGCGCCGGGAATTCCCCGCGAACGTACTCACAGGGACACGCTTGTTTTTACTCGTGGAGGTTATATCGCATATGGGCAGGACAGGATGGGTCCAACTTTCATCGATGCGCAAAATCAGAAATCCGAGACTTTGGAACTCGTTCCCCAAAATTCGGTTTTGTCATCTCGGGTATGCTACTTGCTTAGCAGATGCTCTGCGTGGTGATGCAGGCGCCGCTCATCGTCGACGTTTGTATAGGCGCGCTCGGCTAAGTAGCGCTGCAGTCATTCGGCATCAAAGCTTCTCACTTCGGTTTGCGTTCTCTGATGGCTTGAGGAAGAACGACCAGAGGATCGCGAACGTCCCGGTCACGATTCGGCTCTTGCCGTTGTTCGCGCCTCGGTTCTTCGACGGTCCCCACCGGAGCGGCATCGTCTCGCGCCGCTCTATCTCCGAACGGGAGCCGTGCTCGAAATAGAAACCGCACTTCGTCCCGGGCATTACGATGTTCCTGTCTCGCAAGTCTTTCTCATCGAGCGGGAAGAGACTGCAAACGCCTGGACGATCGTCGTAGATGAGGCACTTGGGATTGCCGTCCGACTCGTCGTAGGCGGGACACTTAAATAGAATCTTGCAGCACGCACCGCACCGGGTGCAGGCGCCGCGGCGGCGATCCAGCTTCGCGATTACGCGTTTCTTGCGAAACGCGATGAGAAAGACCCTTCGGACTTTGCCCCAGCCCATGGAGAAAGGGTCCGCCAGGTGGTACATGTGGCGCGAATTATATGAGCGCATCAGTGATTCGGCAAACTTAATCGCACTGCGACGCAGACGTGGGGGCCTCTACCTAACGCCCCGGGCCATCCGTTGTGATTGTTTGGATTTGCCTTCAATACCACCGGGTTCAAAGTGTCGGAGTTCGATGGGCTTGCAACATCTGAGGTTGATTAGGGCGTCTTTCGTTTCCAGTCCGAGTAGTATGAGCCCTGCACTTCATACATCACGATCTCTTTCGCGTTTCGTGAAAGCACCGTTTTGTATCCTAACCCCCCCGTCACGACGTTCTGAAAAAAGTAGTAATCGCCTCCGGCTTCGAGCTTCATCTTGAAACCATTCGCGTTGCCGGCGAGGTAACCAGCCTGGGAAACGATCTCGTATTCGCCCGGATCGAGGTATGCAAAGGTGTAGGTCCCCGGCTCGTTGACGGCAATCACCGAATCACCGGCATGAAGTTTAAATTGCCCGCGGCTGCTTCCGGTGACGGGAACGTTAGGACACGCAACAACAATGAGAGCTTTGTCCGGCCGGATCTGTGGGTCTGGGTGGTTGATCCTGTCTACCTTTACAGTATGTTTGGTGCTCGCATCCTTCAAAGTTTTCTTCTCGATATCCTTGCCAAGCTCGGGAAAATCTGTGATGTGGACATTGTTTCCGAATAGCATTTGAGCTTTCGCCATCACCCGGTCGGAATCGTCCTTGCTGATTTCGAGCAGGGCGGGCCTGATGCTTCCGCCAGGCATTTTAATTTCGATTTGCATCCAATAGTCGGTGACCGCCATTTCTCGTCGGGCCTCGAGACCGGCATCTGCCGCTCCTCCAATCACCTGGCCAAGCGGACCGCCCTCCTTAACAATGTTCGTCAATGTCCCGAGGCCGATGTGTTTTTTCGGGCTCGCCCCGCGGACATGGCGAGTCTTATCGAACACAACCTGCGTGACGTCATCGTAGCCAAGCTCAAGCGGTTTCTCTGAAGATTTCACAATAAGCTTCCGAAGCGTGTCGTCGAATATCAACGAGCCTGAAGATTCAATCAGCTTACGATCCTTGCCGCTCTTGCTGAATCGTATCTGGACGCCGCTGAAGACAGCGCGCTGCGACCACGCTGGTTGGGCGAGAAGCAACGCGACGCCCGCAGAGCAACAGGCGATCGCGATTAGTTTTGATCTGCTTTCCATATCGCATACTCCTTCGCCGCAAATCTCGCGGCACCGTCTGCGTGGTTGAAGATTCCATCGAGCGCCTGGACATCGGGCTCGTGGCCGGTGTTCAGATGCAACTGGTACCAGCCGCGGCTGTGCAGGAAAATCGTGCGCTTCAGGCCCGGTTTTTCCGGAGGCGCCTTGAACTGGATTTCGGCCCGATCACTAGTTGACGGCATTGCGTAGTAGCGATTATCGGACGACACTAAGTCGGCCAGGACATCGCGCCCGGCACTGGTCTTCGCGTACACCGGTGCAATGCGTGTAACCGCAGGCTCATGGTCGTCATCGTAATTCACAGCAAAAGAATTCAAAGCCCAGAAGCCTGACGGCGGCCTTAACCGGATGCGAAGCTTATCTCCCCGCACATAACTTGTGTCGATCGAAACGACGCGATCTTCAGCGATGAATGGACCGCCGGGCGGCACACTGCCGCGCGTATGCCAGCCGTCCGGTTCTTCGACATCTACGTTTAATCGATAGATATCTTCGCGCGCAATCCATGTATGAAGCGCGTTCAACTCAGTCGAGGCCGGCTTCAGCGATTCCAGCCATGCCGACGCCTCTCGGCCGCGGAGTTCGACCATTTTCTTGATCATGTAAGAGCCCCAGAGACCGGTTGCAGCATTCACGACGAGACGTGCGTTGCGTGCGCCTTCGGGCTTTGGAAAAGTCAGAGTGATCTCATCCCGAAGAGCGCCGTCTGAAGCAGGCATGGCCGCCGGTTCCCAGATCAATCGGTCTGTGGCGGTCAACCATCGAAGCAGGTCGTTCCCGGCACGATCGGTTGCCGCGACAGGAGCTTGGAGATGCATTACAGAATGAAGTGTGCCGAATTCATCAGACACGATTTGCGCGTCAGCCGGGGCATCGACGACCCACAATTCCATCAAATTCGTAAACTGTGTCTCGTCGACTTCATTCGTCAGAAGCAGCCGATACATTCCATGGTCCGCCCGTAAGTGCTCCAGTTCCGAATAATCGTCACGCTCGAGCCCCTGGGCTATGGCGCCACCGTAAGGTTCGGCGTCGAACGAGTACTTCTCTCCGTCCCAGGAATAAACAAACGGGCACGATTGCTTCGTGAGAAGTGCGATAGCAACGACAGTGACGAGCGTTCCCGCCGCTATCCCGACAACCAGCGCGACGGTCCTGGCAACCGATGTTTCGACGCGCGCAACCCACAAGCGATTGACGTCTGGGATACTAATCATATAGTCGCTGCCGCGAACGCGCGCCGAAATCACTCCATTGCGCAGTGCTCCTCCGGGCGAATCGAATCTCACCTCCTCGCCACGATTGGTCGTCACGCCGACAATTTCTTCACGGTCGGCATTGATGAGAGCGGGATCGACTTTTTTGATGACGCGGTGGGTGCAACCAAAATCGAGCAGTGAGACCACTAAAGCGAAAGCGCAACACTTCGAATAGAATTGATGCGCACGCCTCCTGGAGTCGTACTATTCTGTGGGCGGCTTGCACAAAACACGAGGAATAATGTACGCCGTGTTTTTACTTCCGTTAACGACCCGCGCATTATTCTCTCCATATTGCTATACCCGCCCGCCAATCAGGGCAGTAGTTGTCGAAAAAAGCTGGTGGGTAGGCAAAATATCGGCACCAAGCAAAGCATGAGAAGAGCAAGGATTCGAT
>Ga0209157_1001105_pt1 | contig 22731 bp, 17 predicted proteins | sample GraSoiAngelo_135_FD_185892 | JGI IMG/M metagenome (GOLD analysis project Ga0209157, IMG submission 185892) | Grasslands soil microbial communities from the Angelo Coastal Reserve, California, USA - 14_0929_05_40cm (SPAdes) (version 2) | ecosystem: Environmental > Terrestrial > Soil > Grasslands ...
GGAATGTCAGCTTCGCCATCGCATGGCTGGCAATGACAGTCTTTGTACCCTGGCCTTGATAGCCGCCGCCGATTCCGTTGATCTCGGCTGTCGGCCGCGCCCAAATGCGCTCCATCGAGTTGTAGCCGGCTTCGCCGAAAAGTTCGGGCACGCCGGTTTCATTTAGAATCAGCTTGTCGCCGTCGATCGGAAGCTTGCGCCACGCTTCGCGCTCCCAGTCTTCGAGCGGGTTCACACGATCATAGAATCCCGCGATGGCCACACGACCTTCGCGATCGTGAAGCGTGGCCAATAATCGCGCGAGCGCAGTGATCGGATTCGCAACGGCGCCACCAAAGACGCCCGAATGCAAATCCATTTTCGGACCAGTGACCTTGATTTCGAGGGCCGTTACGCCGCGGAGGCCATAGCTGAGGGTTGGCGTTCCGCGCGCAATCATTCCGGTATCGGAAATTACCGCCACATCGCTTTTCAGTGCATCGCGATTTTCCTCCAGAAAACCGCCGAGGTGAACGCTGCCAATTTCTTCCTCGCCTTCGATCACCAGATGCAAATTCACCGGCAGGTCGGCATTTTGTTCGATCGTCTCCTGGATACCGATGATGTGCGAAAGAATTTGACCCTTGTTGTCCGTCGCGCCCCGGGCGAAGACGTATCCATCCTTGAGAATGGGCTCGAATGGCGGCGAATCCCAAAGCTCCAGTGGATCCGGCGGCTGCACATCGTAATGCCCGTAGATCAGAACTGTACGGCGTCCCGGCTGATGTTTGTTGCGCGCCCAGACGATCGGGTGCCCCTTCGTGGGAACGAGCTGCGTCTCCAGCCCGATGCTCGTAAGTTTTTTCACGAGCCAATCTGCACATTGCTTCAGCTTTTCTTTGTACTGGTCATCAGTCGAAACACTTGGAAATCGCAGAAAAGAATAGAACTCCTCAAGATAATTGTCGCGCATGGTGAAAAGCTAATCGGTTTTCGCCGTTTGCCTACGACTTCCACCGTAGCTGGACACGGATGAGATACACAATCGACGCGAGCGCGAGCACGATTCCGGTCACCACAAATTCCCGAGCCGTCGCGTGCGCGAGAATCCAAATGATCGCGACGATCGCCAGCGCAGGCACAACTTTCATCCCAGGGAAATTGAAGGGCTCACCGTCCGAGCGCACATCGCGTTGCACCAAAACCCAGCAGCCGGCGCAGCAAAGCAGATACATCAACAACACGGCGACATTTGAAAGCACCGCCAGTTGTTCGAAGGTGCCGCTGAGTGACAGCGCAAAGGCGAGCGTCGCATAAGTAATGATCGCGACGTCAGGTGATCGGTAGCGCGAGTGAACGTGCGCGAAAAATTGCGGCAACGCGCCGTCCCGGCCGAAAGCAAAGATCATTCGCGGTGAACTCAGGATATCGCTCGTAACAAATCCAAATGCCGAGACGCTGGCTCCAGCCAAAAGAATTGTGCGGCCTAAATTGCCGAGAAATTTTGCCGCCGATTCGGCGAGTGGCGCGTCAGGATGATTGGCGAGATCGGCGCCGAGGGTACCCTGCGCTACGAGCTGGATCATGAGGTAAATGATCGTCGTGACGACGAGCGCCAGATACGCCGACCGCGGCACCGTGCGCGCGGGATTCTTAACTTCACCGCTCGGAATCAATGCCACCTCGATTCCGACAAATGCGAAAATCAACAGGATAACGGCATCGCCTAACGACTTGCTGCCGGGCCAACTGCTCCAGGCAAGGTTTGGGGCATGAATGAAAAATATTCCGGCGCCAATGAACAGCAACAGCGGCAGAAGCTTTGCGACTGTTATCACGGTCACCGCACCCGCGCCCTGGCGCACGCCGCGGATGTTGATCAACACGAGCGACGCGTAAACGGCGAACATCACAGCTACGCGCATTATCGGACCGCCGAGGAACGGAACCACTAGCGCGACCGAGTTTGCCAACACGTTCACGACGCCGGCGACCGCGCCGATCGCGGTTAAAAAGTAAAGCATACCGGCGAGGAATCCGACGTAACGACCAAACGCGACTTCGACATACGCGTACAAGCCGCCGGTCAATGATACGCGGCTGCCGGCAATCGCGAAACAAGTGACGAACAAGACCATCGCAATCGCACAACAAAGAAATGCGAACGGCGCAGCTGAGCCTAGTCCCTTCGCAACCGTCGCTGGGATCACGAAAATTCCCGCACCGATTGTCGAGCTGACAATATTCGCGGTGAGAGCTGGAACGCCAATGCCGCGGACCAACTGATGATCGATGCGCTCTTCTTGCTGTATCCACGCTGGCGCTTCATCTGCCATTGGCGCATCGTGAGTGAACGATTTGTCCAAAGCAAGAATGCGAGTAAGCTCCGGCATCTAAGGGTGTGTGCTTTCGAATGGGGGGTAATTGCGTTGCAGCGCCTGCAAGGGGACGCCTCTCCTTGGCAAGGGAGAGGGTCAGGGTCGCCCAAAAAGCCATTAATTTGTCCGAACCCCTCACCTTCATCCTCTCCCCTTGTCGCAAGAGGAGAGGCGACAAAGCACCCAAGGGTTCGCGCGATTCCGGTCTTATGCGGCAAGACGAAGGCCCAATATCCTGTGGTCGCACCCTGCCAGAACCCCTTCAAATTGTGTGATTTTCCGCTTGTAAGCCCGGCACGGCTGCTGTATTGAGGCTGCCGAGGCCCGGGGTGTGGCCCACAATGCATTTACAATCGCTCGAGCTACTCGGCTTCAAATCGTTTGCCGATAAAACCGTCTTTAATTTTCACGAGGGCACGACCGCTATCGTCGGGCCGAACGGTTGTGGAAAATCCAATGTCCTTGACGCCGTCCGCTGGGCACTCGGCGAGCAATCCGCCAAGTCACTCCGCGGCGACGAGATGGCGGACGTGATCTTCAACGGCGCGGACACACGCAAGCCCGTAGGATTGGCAGAGGTCTCACTCACGTTCACCGATTGTGCTGAAGAGTTCGGAATCGACTGGCATGACGTGTGCGTCACGCGCCGCGTCTATCGCGATGGCAACTCCGAATATCTGTTAAACAAAACCCCCTGCCGTCTTCGCGATATTCAAAATCTCTTCGCCGACACGGGCATCGCCCGCGCCGCATACTCGATGATGGAACAGGGCAAGATCGACATGATCCTGAGCTCGCGTCCGGAAGATCGACGCGCAGTGTTCGAGGAAGCGGCTGGAATCACAAAGTACAAGGCGCAAAAGCGCGAGGCACTCCGCAAGCTGGAAGCGACCGAGGCAAATCTCCTGCGCATTGGTGACATCATCAAAGAGGTAAAGCGCCAAATCGGTTCGTTGCAGCGACAGGCGGGCAAAGCGCGGCGATATCAGGCGCTGCATTCGGATCTTCGCGTGGTTGAAACTCATCACGCACGCAAACAGCTTGATGTTCTCGAAGGTGATCTCTCCGACTGTCACAAAGAAATCGAGCGTCTGACCCAGTCCGAGCACGCGACGCGCGAGAAGATCGACAACCGCGAAAATGCGCTAACCGAAGCACGCCACGCGCTGGACAAGATCGACATTCTGATCGCCGATTCGCGTGCGGAGGTGCAGCGACTGGAAAGTGAAGTCGCCGCGCACCGCCGCCGCATTGAGTTCAATCGGCAGCGTGCGGAAGAACTCGCCGAGCTGGTCGAGCGCGCGAAGAGCGACATCGGTGACGCGGAAAAAAAACGCAAGCGGCATGCCACTGAGATCGAGCAGGCCAACCACTCCATCGCAGAAATCGAGCGGCAATTGAAAGAAAAAGAAGCCGAGCTGACCGACCTCGCCAGCCTGGCCGCACAAATCCAGAAAAATCGCACCAAGCGCGGGACACAGTTGCAGGGTTTGCAAATCGCGCTGTCCAAATCCGAAAACCGAATCGCGACGCTCGAGGAGGAACTCTCCGGAACGAAAACGCGACGAGAATTGACCCGCGCTCAAAGTGAACACCTTGCCAAACAGGTTCGAACGTTAACGGCGGCGCGCGAGAAGCTCGCCAGGCATATTGCTGTCTCAGATAAAGCCAGCCGGCGCGAAGCGATCGATGTCGATGCGAGCCTGCGCGAAAAAGAAAGACTGCTCTATGAAGCGGAACAGAACCTTGCCGCGGTCGAGCGGACGCTCGCGGAGAAACGATCGCGGCTGGACGTTTTGCGTCAGCTCAATGAAGAAGGCGAAGGCTTGGCTGAAGGTTCGCAAGCTGTCCTCAAAGGTCTGGACGATCGCGACAAATTTCGTGAGGCGATTTCCGGTCCACTCGTGGCGCATCTGGAAGTCGATCCGAAGTTCGTTCCGGCGATCGAAGCTGCGTTGGGTCGAAATCTGCACGCGATCGTTCTAAAAGACGCGAGCGTTGCTTCCGAAATCATCACGCGACTCCGGAAAAAGAAGCTAGGCCAGGCTGCGCTGTTCATTCCGCAGTTGACAGGCTCCGCGCAAAAACCAGCGCGAAAAAGTCTGCCGGAGGATGCGCTCGCCTGGGCCACGGACAAACTGATCGCGCCGTCGTCGCTCGAACCACTCGTCGGACAGTTGCTCGGCGACGTCGCGATTTTCTCGGATTTACAACAGGCGCTTGAGTGTAAAAAGGCCGAGCCCACGCTGGCGATGGCCACGCTGGCCGGCGAATTTATTTCTCCCGAAGGGATCGTCTTTGGCGGCAGCAGCGAAGTGCGTGCGCCGTTATTACTGGAGCGCAAGGCGCAAATTGCCGATCTCGGGAAAGAAGAAGCCGCGCTGGCAAAAGAGCGCGAATCGCTTTGCGCGAAACGCGACGAAGCGAAAGCGGCGCTCGAAATCGCTTCGCGGCTCCAGCGCGAATTGGGCGAGGCCGAACGCAAGATCAACAATTTGCGATCGGACAAAAATGCGCTCGAGCACCAGGTGGCCGCGGCTGACGAACGGGTCGCGCACTTGGAGCGCGAACTCCAAACGATACGGGATCAACTTGCAACAGAGCAGGCCGATCTGACCGCGTTCGAAGCCGCACAGAAAGAAACCACAGCGCGCGAGGAAGAGTTGACAGAAAAAATGAATCAACTGCGGCTAGCCGTGGCGACGGAGCGCCAGCGCCATGAAAACTTCATCGCGCAACACGAAACAATGCGCGCGCGCGAGGCCGAACTGTTGGAGCTGATCGCTGTGCGAAAAGCCGATATAACAATGTACGAATCGAAATTGGCCACACAGGCTGAGGAGTCGCGTGAGTCGGAAGCGTTAATTAAAAGTCAGACGGCGCAGCGCCAGCAAGCAGAAGCGAGCGCGGTGAAAATCGCCGAGCAACGCGCTACACGACTCTCCACGATTTCCGATTGCGAAACCGAGTTGCGACGTTTGCGCGATTCGTTAGGCGAATTGCAGGACCAGCGTGCCCAGCGACAAGTGCGCGAGTCGCAACTGCAAATGAAGATCGACAATCTCGCGGAGCATATTTCGCGCAGCTACCAGATTGATCTTCGCGCGTTTGTAGTCGATCAGCCCGCGTTCGAAAAAGTCCTGCGCGCGCAAGTAAAAAGGTGGATCGACCGCTCCGCAGGCGATGCTACAAATGGCGGCGAAGCCGCCTCGAATTTGCCGTCGCGTTCGGAGAACGCGATCCACCCCACCGACGTTGATCTTCAAAAACTCATCACGGATCTCCGCACGCAGCTCGACAACATGGGCCCGGTAAATCTCGAGGCCGTACATGAGTACGACGAACTGGAAGAACGATACAAGTTTCTCGAAGCGCAAAATACCGATCTCACCAATTCGCGTCGCGAGTTGCTCGATGTAATTGCGCAGATCAACTCCACCACCAGAAAGTTGTTTGGCGAGACGTTTGCTCAGGTGCGAATCAACTTTCGCGAGATGTTCGCGGAACTTTTTGGCGGCGGACGCGCAGACCTGTCGTTGCTGGATGACAACGATCCATTGAACTGTGGGATCGAAATCACCGCCAAGCCTCCTGGCAAACAGCTGCAAAGCATTTCCCTGCTCAGCGGAGGCGAACGCTCCATGGTCGCAGTGGGATTGCTATTCGCGATTTACATGGTGCGCCCGAGCCCGTTCTGCATTCTCGACGAAGTGGACGCGGCAATGGACGAGGGCAATATCAACCGTTTTATCCGGGTGCTGGAGCGCTTCGTAGAGCAGAGCCAGTTCATTATCATCACACACAACAAACGCACCATTGCCAAAGCCGATATTCTTTACGGCGTGACGATGGAAGAGCGCGGCGTGAGCAAACTGGTCGGAATGAAACTAACCGCGCCACAGCAAATTTCCGCCGAAGTAGCATCGAACGGAGGCGAACGTAGCCCGACCCAGCGACGGCTCGCGCTGGCGACGCGATAGTAGCGCAGGCATCTTGCCTGTGAGGCAGGCGGGCGTCTCGCCTGCCGATTAAATGCTCGTTTTCCAGATTCAGCAGGCTGGAAGCCCGCTGGCCCCATAGGCAAGATGCCTGCGCTCCGCAAAAAAATTTTTGCGCGGGATTGTCGATGTCGCGTAGAATTGCCCGATGCTTCAGACGGCGCAGCGCAGCGCAAAATCAAAAACAAAAAAGGCCGCGCCGCTGCACGAGCGCTTCCTCGAAGCGTTTCGCTGGATGCTTCTGGCGCGCACCCTGGAAGAAAAGCTGGTGAGCCTGTACCGCGGCGGGTTGATCACGGGCGGAGTTTATATCGGCAAAGGCCAGGAGGCAATCAGCGTCGCATGCGGGTTATTTTTGCAAAAAGGCGATATCTTCGCGCCATTGATTCGCGACCAGGCCGGACGCTCCGCATTTGGCGAACCGCTGCTCGACGTAACGCGCACGTATCTCGGCTCGCGCCTCGGCCCGATGCGCGGACGCGACGGCAACATTCACCGGGGCCATCCGCGCAAGAACGAACTTGCCATGATTAGTCATCTCGGCGCGATGATTTCGGTCACGGTAGGCGCATTACTGGCGAAGCGATTTAAAGGGGAGAAAAATTTCGTCGGCCTGGCATCCATCGGCGAAGGGGGAATGCAGACCGGTTCGTTCCACGAGGGAATGAATATCGCTGCTGTCGAACAAGTGCCGCTCGTGGTCGTCGCGACAAACAATCATTACGCTTACTCAACGCCGAACGACCGCGAATTCGCGTGTCATGATTTGGTTGACCGCGCGCTCGGCTACGGCTTCGAAGGCTATAGTCTCGACGGAACCGATCTCGCTGCGTGCCTGGACGTAATCGGTAGCGCGGTGAAACGCGCGCGCGCAGGTCGTCCGCCGCAATTGGTCGTCGCGTCCGTCCTGCGCCTGTCCGGGCATGGGGAGCACGATGATGCAAGCTATGTGACGGAGGAGATCAAGCAGCAGCCGTTCGCGCGCGATTGCCTGAAGGTGGCCGAGCAGACAATTATCGACCTTAATCTTTCGGACGCGGAGACGCTGGCCGAGTGGCGCAAAGACGCAGCCGCGCAGGTAGACGAGGCAATTGCTACTGCGCAACAAGAGCCCGCGCCCGAAGCCGACAAAGAAGATTGGTCCGCCATATCCACCCGGGACCTTGTCGATTCCTTCGAATGAGCATCACCTATCTCGAAGCGATCCGGGAGGCGCAGGCAAAATTGTTGCGCGACGACGAGCGCGTTTTCATTTACGGGCAGGACGTCGGCGGCACGTTCGGCGGTGCATTTAAAGCCACGAAAGGTCTGGCGAAGGAATTTCCTGGGCGGGTATTGAACACGCCGATCAGCGAGGACGCGATCGTCGGCACCGCGATTGGCGCCGCGATGCAAGGAATGCGGCCGATTGTCGAAATGCAGTTTGCCGATTTCTCCAGCATTGCGCTCAATCAAATTCTAAACAATGCAGGCACCCATCACTGGCGAACAGGCATGCCCGTGCCAATAACCGTGCGTCTGCCTTCGGGCGGAACAAAAGGCAGCGGGCCATTTCACAGTCAATCGATGGAATCAATTTATGCGCATTATCCGGGACTGATTGTGATGACTCCCGCGACGGTGGAAGACGCCTATACCATGCTCATTGAAGCCGTAGCGATTGATGATCCGGTCATCTACTGCGAACACAAATATCTCTATTACCATCTCAAAGCCGACAAGCTGCCGGAGAAGGGCTTGCCGACCGGTCGCGCGCGGATTGCGCGGGAGGGACGGGATCTCACCATCGTGAGCTACAGTGCAATGGTTCAGGAATCTCTCGCAGCGGCGGAAGAACTCGCGCGTGAAGGTTTCGAAGTTGAAGTGGTCGATCTGCGCACGGTTAAACCGCTTGATACCGACACGGTGCTGGCATCCGTCGCGCGCACGGGACGTTTGCTCTGCGTCGGCGAGTCATTTCCCTGGGGCGGCGCGACCGCAGAAGTCATCGCACGCGTCACCAGCCAGGGGTTTCATCTGCTCGATGCAGCGCCGCAACGTCTCAACGCCAAGGACACTCCGATTCCGTATCATCCAAATCTTTGGAGCGCGCATCGGCCGAACGCGCAACATATCGCAACCAAAGCTCGCGCACTGCTGCGAGAATAGAATCTATGCCGCAAGTCCCGATCATCATGCCGCAGCTGGGCGAATCGATCGCCGAAGCCACCATCGTCGATATCAAGATCAAACCGGGCGACGACGTCGTGGATGATCAGGAAATTATCGACGTCGAGACCAACAAAGCGGTCATGGGCGTGACCACGCCATGCAAAGGCAAAATTGACAAGATCACGGTGCAATTAAAGCAGACATACCCGGTCGGTGCAGTGCTTGGCTACGTAGAAGCGAGCGAGGCAGACGCGGCGCGATTCGCGAAACAAGTGCCGCCTCCTTCACAGCGAGAAGTGGCTGAAGAAATTCCCGCGCGCGCTGATCAGGAAGTTGCTCCGGCGCGAGAGAGAAAAATTGCCGCGCGCGACGGCGACGGCGCGCGCGTTGGCGACCTGCCCGTTCCGGCAATCACGAAAGGCGCCACTTTCATGTCGCCGCGCGTGCGCGCACGCATGGCCGAGTTGCAATTAACAACGGCGGACTTGGCCGGGATCATCGGCACTGGCGCAGGCACTCGCGTCACGATTAAGGATCTCGAGAATTTCCTGCACAAGATCGAGAAACAGACCGCGCATGAAGCTTCCGCCATTCGCGCCGGCGTGGCGGATGCGATGCGGCGGAGTTGGACGCGCCCGCTTTCGACCATTGGCTCGTCGGTAAATCTCGACCCGGTGCTGCAAGATCGGCAATCGCGTGATCCAAAGCCAGGTCCTGGTCTTTACGCGTTGCGCGCGCTCGCGCTCGCTCTCGAGGAAAATCCGGGCGCAGCGGCGAAATTGATCGGCAACCGCGTAGTGCAATCAAACTCCATTGATGTAGGCATTGCGGTTGAAGCGGAGGATGGAATCATGGTGCCGGTGATTCGCGGCGCAGATAAAACCTCTCTTGCCGATCTTACGACAAAATACAAGGAGCTTGTCGATCTTGCCCGACAACGGCGAATTTCGCCCGACATGCAAGCCGGCGGCATCGCTACGGTTTCCAATTTCGGAACCTTCGGAATGGAATGGGGCACCCCGATTCCGCTGCCAGACCAGACATTGCTGCTCGGTCTCGGCGTCGGGAAAAAAACGCCGTCATGGGATGAAGCGAAAGGCGAGTTCGTTCCCAAAACCGAAGCGCAGATCACATTGAGTTTCGATCATCGCAGCATCGACGGTGGCGGCGCAGGACGCTTGCTCAAGCGGGTGATCGATCTGCTCGAAGATCCAAAAAAATTGTAGCGGCGCCAGGACCCGGCAACGCTACATGCCAAATCGGCGACGAAGATATCTGGCGATATGCCCCGTATAGCGGGCATCACTAAACTCAATCATCCCGTTCTCCGCCGGAGAAGTGATCTGCTCGATGCTGATCACATCGGTTGCAGCAACACATATCAGCAGGCGACCTTTAAATCGGCGGGTCAGCTCCGCGTATCGCTGTTTGTCTTTTTCATTTAGAATGATTGTAATGCCTTTTCCATCTCGATGAGGGATTAACTGGCGGACAGACCTTATCGTAAGCAACGGCTTTCCCGCATCGAAAGTAAAGTTGGGTGCATCTGCATGGCCAGCCCTTGGAGCGATTTGAACGGGTGCGAAATATTGCAGGACTGGAGCGCTCGAATCGCTGGGCTTGAGATCTCCGAGCACGGCAGCGAAGGCAGAGAAAAATATGGTAAGCGCGACGAGTGACCTTTTCACGATTGGGTAAAATCGAACCAAATCATATCACAGCTCAACATTATTGCGTACTTATGTAACCCTTTGGTCGGGCGTACCTCGCGGAATCGCTGCGACAAGGCTCAGCGCGATAACTAAAGCACAGGCGATTGCGGCGCCGCCTCCCCAGATCAGCCAATATGGCCGATAGGCAAGAGTGAGCCGCCCATGCATGCTCGCTGGGATTTTCACCACTGGAAATAATCCGCGATAGGAAGTGACGGCGAGTTTTTGATCGCCCAGGCGCGCCTGATATCCGCGAAAATACGGCCGCGAAAAAGTCAGCAACGCAGGCCGATCGCCACTCGGCACATCGATATCAACTTCCACTCGGTCTCGCGAATCATCGACCTGCGAAATCGTTGCGGCCACAAACTGCTCGTCAGGCTGCGAATCGATCGACGTGACCGAGCGCACGCGCGCGAATGGCGCGCCGCGCCGATGAAAGACGCGTCCTTCATCTGTTGAAACGACGAGCTGCCATTCAGAGGATGGTTGCGGCAGAAGATCGATTTCTCGCGCAACGACGATTCCGTCCACTCCCAGCGATGCTAGTTCCCCACCCTCACCAGCTTGATGATTGAGCAAATATTCTCCCACTGCAGGATTGATTTCACCGTGGATCGTGGCCGCGAACTCGCGCGCCACGCCAGCGGCTCTGATTGGGCTGTAGCCATTAATAAAATGCAATCCAGCCCACATCGACGTGCTTCCCGGGCGCAGAACATGGCCGACTGGCTGTGGTTTGTTTGCCACACAATAGGTAAGCTCTGCCCACGGATAGATGCTGAGATAAAGCCGGCGGGGATCGAGCGGCGCAGGTTTAAGCAGGTCTTGAGAAAAATTGTATTTCGGCACACAGCAGTTTGTCGGGATGTAGAAATATGTAGCGAGAAATGCCAAAAACGTGATCACAACCGGTCCCCATTTTTGAAATTCAGAATCACGCAACCAAAGCGTTGCCAGCCACCAAATGCCCGCGAGTCCGAGTAAAATCCATGTCAGAGGGAAAGCGTAGGTGCCAGTTGCGCGCAGGACGAACATTGCGATAGCCGTCAAAACGACGAGACCGAGCGCCGCTGTAGCCGGGGTCGGTGACCCCGGCCGCACTTGCAGCACTTCCGCTGCGCAAATTGCCAGAACCAAATAGAAAAAAGGCAGCCAGCGAAAACTCCACCGGAAAAGACCCGCCGTTGGAATCATGCAGAGCAAGAGCAAGAGCAAGAGCAAGAGAAGCTCCCACTTAATTTGCCTGACGAGCATACGTCCGCGCCAGAAGAACCCAGCGATAAGTGCGGCGGGAGCGACGAGCCCGCATGTTAATTCGGTCGCCGTGTGTGGCAGATAACGGCTGGAAAAATCCGCCCAATTAACAGTCCAGCATGGCAAGATCAAACCGGGCAATGCCGCTGGTGGAACAAGCCATTGCCAGTGTGCTGCTGGCGACTGCAATTCGCGCGCTGAACCGTGAACGAGATCGAGAATCGCGAGCCACGCGGGCGCGGACAATCCGAAACCGAGCGCGACACCAAAAAGCATCGGCAAGATTGCCAATGCGGGAGGGACCTTAGTGTCCCGGCTATCGCCGCTCTGAGGCCGCTCCCACATTGCCTTGATCGCCAACCATGCGATCAAGAGCAGCATCATCAAAACTGTGTACGGAAATCCGCCGGTGACGACGAGGTAAACGAACGGCGCCGGCCAAAGGAATCGCCATTTCGTTCGCTGTTGATCCATTGCGCGCTCCGCTCCCCACCATGCCCAAGGCAGCCAGGTAAACGCGCCGAGCGCGCCGAACCAATCGGTCGCGCCCCAGCAAATGAACCAGCCGTTTAGAGCAGCAACCAGCGCGACAAAGATCGACAATGGAATTGAAAGTCGCCGGTCGCGCGCAAGCAAGAATGCGCCCATCGCCAGAACAAACAGGTGCGCGATGGAAAGTGCGGCGGCTTGTTGGGGAAACGTCATCGGAAATTTCCAGATGAGAATGACGGCTGCATTTATAAAGACCGAGAACGTGCCGTACTGAAATTCGCCAGCGAGATTGCCGCAGACCCAAGAATACGGACTTAGAATCGGCCAATGACCCTCCGACCAACTGCGCGCGATGTCGGCGAACACAGGCAGCACAGACAATTCATAATCGTCATTCCAAAAAACGAGCGGATCGTGCCAGAGCAGAAGAAGACAGAAGAAGACGACGATAAGTCCTGCCGTTACCGCGCCAGGAATTTCCGAACGCGTGGAGCGCGGAGCGGACATCTAACACAGAAAACGCCCAACCCCCAACGCCCAACGCCCAACGTCGAACTCAGAGGGAGCGCATATCATTTGGCCTTCTCTCAGCCGTCCGGATGCTGGCCACGAAAATCCGGATCAGCTCTTCGACTTCATTGAGACAGACGGTGAAGTTTGCAGGTGTGCCGAGGTTCTTTACTGGGCCTACAAGTCGCAACCAGCGCTTTGTTTCACGCAGTTCCTTGAGACAAATTCGTAGTTTGTGAATGAAATCTCTGCGTGATTCTGCGGCCTCGACTTCACCGTGATTGGAAAGAGATGATGTCCCGGATCGGAAGAGCTGTCCGGCAATGTGATTTCCAGCTCGGGTATTTGGCAATGACTCTGTGAGTTCGACAATATTCGCGGCAAATTCTAGCAGCCTGTCTTCGAGATCATATACGGACTTGCTCTTAGATGCGTACTTTCCATCAAAAACCTCAGTAATACGCCACCTTTCGAATTCTATATTGGACGTTGGACGTTGGACGTTCGGCGTTTTCTTTTTCATAGCACCACCGGCTTTCCCTCGGTCATCACAAGAACCTTTTTCTCAATGTCGTGAGCGCGGGCGGCTGTGAGCAATCGTTGCGGTGGTTCATGGAGCGGCTCGAAACCGAGCGGAAACGTGCCGTAATGCATCGGGATCAACGTCTTCGCACGGAGCTCGAGAAACGCTTTGACCGCTTCCTCAGGATTCATGTGAACTTCACGACCGGTGGGCGCTTCGTAAGCGCCAATGGGAAGTAATGCGACCTCGATGTTAAAGCGGTCGCCGATTTCCTTGAACCCGGGAAAATAGGCACTGTCGCCGCAGTGAAAAATCGTGCGGCCATTCGACGCGATGACGAATCCGCCAAAGTCCCGATGCAAATCCGCAAGGAACCGAGCGCCCCAGTGATGGCAGGGCGTGAGCGAAATTTTCAGCGGCCCAAGCTCGAGCGTCTGCCAATAATCCAGTTCATGCACGATATGGAATCCGAGATCGTGCACCAAATTCCCCACGCCCATGGGCACGACGATTGGTTGATCTGCTGCAACGCGCCGCAGCGTGCGCCGATCGAGATGATCGAAGTGAGCGTGAGTCACTAGGACAAAATCAATCGAAGGCAAATGATGAATTTCGAAGCCTGGTTGTTTCAACCGCTTGATCACCTTGAGCCATTTCGACCAGATCGGGTCGATCAAGATATTCACCTCGTGCGTCTGAATGAGAAATGAGGCGTGACCGATCCAGGTGATGCAGATCTCGCCTTCGCGGATTTTCGGGAATTGCGGAGCCGCTGGGCCGCCGGAACGTTTGACGAAGAGCGAAGGAATCAACACGCTCGTAAGAAAATTACGCTTGTGCCAGTCAGCTCGCGGACGCAACCGGACGCGCGTGGAACGTTTTACGGGCGCGCCGTCTCGTGACGCTTGGCGAACAATATTTCGCCGGCTCTTTTTTGGAAAACGAATGGGCACAATGCCAACGATATAAGTCTGCTCCAGTGAAGTAAAACTCTTTGCGGCAGGAGGAATGCGGTTGCTCACAAATGAATTCCGCGTTGACTTGTGGGCAATATGCCGACTTGGAAGGTTTTCATTCCCATATTGTTAATTTATTCGGTCGCATTCGCGTACGAGTCGCGCTTGCCGCTTAGCACGGCTTTTAAAGGACAAGACCAATTCAATCGCCTGGTGGCAAAGGCTAAAGCGGAGAATTGGAAGGCGCTGCCGATTGGTGAACGCGCTGCGGCGGTCGGACAAGCTCTGGTCGGGACGCGCTACAAACATTTCACTCTGGAGATCGACAACCGGATCGAGTCGCCATCGGTGAATTTCAACGGGATGGATTGCTGGACGTTCTTCGAGATCGCGCTGGGTTTCGCCCGGATGCTGAACGAACCGGAATCGAACTGGACGCCGGAACGCATGCTGTATTACGTCGAGCTCGATCGATATCGCGGCGGCCAGTGCACCGGCGAATATCTTTCGCGCCTGCATTACTTGGAGGACTGGCTTTACGACAATGATCGCCGGGGTCTGGTCGAGGATCTAACGCGCGACCTCGGTGGCCGCAGTGTGCCCCATTCCGCGCGCGAAATGAGCGTCGGCTGGCGACATTACCGTTATCTCGCCGCGAACCGCTCACTGCTGGGACCGCTCGCGCGCATGGAAGCGAACGTCTCCTCGCGACCGCTCCATGAGATTCCGAAAAGCAAAGTCGCTGGCATTGAATCCAAACTGCGCAGCGGCGACATCATCGGAATCATTTCGCGCGACCGGAGCGGACTTTATTCCACCGCGCATGTCGGCCTTGCGTTGCGTACAGGCAATGGCGTCTTGCATTTCATGCATGCGTCATCTCCGAGCAATTATGGCCGGGTCATCGTTGACGAGGAGCTTTCGAAATACCTTTATCGCTATCGCTCGGACAGCGGCATCCTGGTCGCCCGACCGCTCCGATAAATTCAATTTGTGCGTCTTTCGGCGCTTGATTGTTGCGCCGATCCATCGACAAGATCAACAGTCACGGAATGAAAATCTCCAAGGCTGTATTATCGATCTCCCTGTGGTTTGCAGCAGCGGCTTTCTCTTTCGGCGAAACAAAAATTCGTGTTGGCCATTTTCCGAACATCACGCACGCACAAGGCGTGATTGCACATGCTCTCTCTCGCCAGGGCAAAGGTTGGTTCGAACAACGGCTTGGACCGGGAACCAAAATCGAATGGTTCGTTTACAACGCCGGACCGAGCACGATGGAGGCGGTTTTCGCGAATTCGATTGATCTGACTTACGTCGGTCCCGGGCCGGCGCTCAATGCTTATACCAAATCCAAAGGGGAAGAGATTCGTCTGATCGCGGGCGCGGCCAACGGCGGCGCGGGTTTGGTTGTTCAGCCGGATGAAAATTTGAAAGTAGCCGCCGATTTTCGAGGCAAGAAAATCGCCACGCCGCAATTAGGGAACACGCAGGACATTTCTTGCCGAGCATGGCTGACAGACGGTGGACTAAAGATCACGCAACTCGGCGGAGACGCACAGGTGATTCCAACACAAAATCCCGATCAGTTAGGGTTGTTTAAGGCGAAGAGAGTAGACGCGGTTTGGACTGTGGAACCCTGGCTGACTCGCCTCGAGCAGGAAGCCTCCGGTAAAGTGATTGTCGAAGAAAAGGAAGTGGCCACGACGATTCTCGTTTCGAGCGTGAAATTTCTAAACCAACAACACGAACTGGCGAAAAGTTTTGCCCAAGCGCATGCGGAGCTTACTGACTGGATCACAAAAAATCCGGAGGAAGCCCAGCGCTTGATCAAAGCTGAGCTGCTGGAGGAAACGAAGAGCGACATGAGCACACAACTGATCGACGCGGCATGGAAGCGGATTGTGTTTACGGCGGAAACGCCGCGCGCTGCGGTCGAAAAATTCATGCAGAACTCGCTCAGAGCCGGTTTCATCAAAACAGCGCCTGACCTTTCCAAGCTGTTCGAAAATCTCTGATGTCACTGCAAGAAGAACTGCAGGGTCCGCCACCGGCGAAGCTGATTGTCGATCATGTCTCGAAATGGTTTCGCCAAAAGCGCCAGACCGTGCACGCGTTGGACGATGTGTCGCTCGAAGTCGAGGAAGGCGAATTCATCGTCATCGTCGGGCCGAGTGGCTGCGGAAAATCGACGCTGCTCGATATCATCGCCGGTTTGGAAAGACCGGACAAAGGACGAGTGCTGGCGGATAATCAACCGGTGATCGGACCGGGGCGGCATCGACTGGTCATGTTTCAGGAATCCGCGCTATTTCCGTGGCTGAATGCGTTCGGCAACGTCATGTTCGGTTTGAAATTGAAACCGGGTTTACGCAATCGGGAGCGGCGCGAGGTCGCGAAATTTTTTCTTCATCTGGTGGGCCTTGAGAAGTTCATGGAAGCCAACGTGCACGAGCTCTCTGGCGGCATGAAACAGCGCGTCGCCCTCGCCCGAGCACTCGCGCCGAACCCGCGCGTGTTGCTGATGGACGAACCCTTCGCGGCGCTCGACGCCATGACACGCGAACAACTTTACGGCGATATTCAGCAGATTTGGCAAAAACGGCGCAAGACGATCATCTTCGTCACCCACAACGTGCGTGAGGCGGCATGTCTCGCCGACCGAGTAGTGATCATGACGCCCACGCCGGGGCGCATCCGTGAGATCTTTGAAGTGAACCTGCCGCGGCCGCGGGACTTCAACAGCATCGAAATTGCCCGGCACGCGTCGAAATTGACCGCAGCGCTGAAAGGCTACCTTGCGCCGGAGGCGGTGGTGAGCGTGGAATGAGGAGAACCTTGTTCGCAGTTTTATTTTTCGTCGCGCTAGTCGCGATTTGGGCGGCCTTGGTGAATGCAAAAATTTGGTCGCCAGTTTTGCTGCCTTCTCCGCGCAGCGTTATGGATTATCTCACTAGCTCCGCACGTGATGGCACGCTCTTCAGCGCTTCGACAGTTACGTTGCGGCGTCTGCTAGTGGGATATTTCATTGGCCTCGCGATCGGGCTCCCGCTTGGGCTCCTAACTGCATCTTTGACATTTGCCGAAGACACGGTCGGCGTGCTCGCCCTCGGCCTGCAAACATTGCCGAGCGTTTGCTGGGTCCCCCTGGCGTTACTGTGGTTCGGACAAACCGAGGGCGCGATGCTCTTCGTCGTTATCATGGGAACGGTCTGGTCAGTTGTGATCGCGACCGACACCGGGGTGCGCACGATTTCACCGATCTTTGCGCGTGCGGCACGAACGATGGGCTCGGGGCCATTCCATCGGTGGATCCACGTGATTTTACCGGCATCACTGCCGCATTTGATCAGCGGAATGAAACAGGGCTGGGCGTTTGCCTGGCGTTCACTAATGGCCGCCGAAATTTACGTCACGATCCTGACCGGATTTGGTCTCGGCCATCTGCTTCATTACGGTCGCGAATTAAACGCGATGGACCAGGTCATCGGCATCATGCTGGTGATCGTCGTCATCGGTTTGCTGGCGGACAAAATCTTATTCTCGCCTTGGGAGCGATTCCTGCACCGCCGCTGGGGCACCGGCAGAACATGAGCGCGCGGCACCGCCGCCCTATCTAATAGCCAAACCGAACATCGAGTTCGGCCAATGCGTCCGCAGCATATTTCTGATCCTCGAGCGAAAGGTATTCGCGGTAGCCTCCGACCTTTCCGCGACGCACCTTGAATGACTCCGGATCGCGCACGTCGCCCGGACGCAGGATTTTTGAATCAAAAGCACCGGCCGCCTCGAGCTTTTGCATGTTCTCGAACCCGGAAAAGGCGAGCGCCTCTTGGAACATCGTCATATCGGGGGCAGATTCGCCGAGCAGGGCAAGTAAGTCTCGGAAATATTCTGCTGGGGAGGCGCGGAGGGCTTCATATCGGATGAGGATGAAATTGTCGCGTCTCGAGAATTCGTCGATCCAATCGTTCATTGTGTTTATGATGGCGCGCACGCCGAATCTTCTGTCGCGCAGCATGTCGCTGACACTCTTTTGCCTGAGCTCGACAGGAGCATTGGGATCGCGCCTCGTTATCTGCAGGTAGAGCGAAACGAAACAATCGCGTGGGTCGCGCGCGAGCAGAATGATCTTTGCCCGGCCAAGTTCTCTTCGCGGCACCAGATATTTGCCACGCAATCTGTCCCAGAGATCGCCCTTTGTCCGGTGCTCGAACAGATCGTGAGAAAATATCAGCCGGGGAATACGCGAGTCGCGGTAACGCTCCGGCCGCAGAGTGAATTCAAGGCCGAAGCGCTTGCAGAAGTAGGCACAAAGAAATGCACGAAGCCAGGTACGCCCGCTTTTCGGGATTGAAACGATGATGGCGTTTCCCCTGGAAAGTTCACTCGCGCGGCTGCTAAAATTGCGGCGCGTCCATCGCAGAGTCGGCCGCCAAAATCTGAGTCGCGAGACGGGTTTATCTGTGGCGGGAAAACCCGAAAGCATCCCGGGGCCGCCCCCCTTGTAAGCGGCCGTCTCTTCCGGGTGAGCTCCGGCCAAAGATTGAGATGTTATTTCGATTGCCATTCAGATCGCTCCGTTGAACCTTCGGGCTGTTGCATCAGACCGCAAGAAGGGGTAATTGTTCAAGCGTAAATTATTGGGGGCGCACTGGCTTCGACTCATCGTTGGAAGCGCAGGCGGCATGTCGAGGATGGTTCGTTGGCCTCGTTAAAAACCGGACCAAACAAATAAACGCAGACAACGAAGGTCTCGCTCTCGCGGCTTAATTGACCGCGACGTTTGACGCTGGACGCCTGCTACGGCGGCAAACGTGGACAGCAGGCTGGCAAATCGGCGGAGCGACCGCGCCGATTTGTGAATCGATTTCGCGGACGCTCGGGAGCCGGCAGTGCGCCGGTGCATGGCTTGGCTCCTCAGAATTTATCGCCGGATACACATGTAGATGCTTGCGTGGATAGCGACGAGGACAGGGGTTCAACTCCCCTCGCCTCCACTTTCGCTCTCCGAGCGAAAGTGTCCGTCGTAGCCTTGGCGGAGGCGGCCGAACGGATAACCCAGTTACTGCGTGCCCGCCTTCAGCCATTCGGTCCAAAGCTGCGGTCGGCCGTTCGGATTTGCGCGAGCGTAATCGTAAAATGCGCGGATAAATGCGGCGCGGTCTGCCATGTAAGGCGCCTTCCAGTTCCCGGGTTCAGCGGGCTGAAGCACGTCGTAATCGTAACCCAGAATCTTTTGACGGCGGACAATGTCTTCCAGCGACACTCGATTCGCGTTTCGCAGGATGTCATAAAGCACCATGAACGTGGTCGTGCGTCCAAGACCCGCTTCGCAATGAAAATGCGCCCAGGCATTCTCCGGCAGCGCGCGGGCAGCAAGAACAAAGCGGTCCACCTCGTCATCGAGCGGCCGCGTATGGTCGGTAACAGTGACGCGCACGTAATTAGCGCCAGCGCCTTCGACGACGTCGCGCTCTGTACTCGCGCTCCCTATCGTCACACGTTGCGGGGCTGCAGAATTAGCGCTGCCTTTTTTCACTGGTTCGCCCGACCGAATATCGATTTCGCTCCCCGGCTTGAGCGATTGCACTCGGGCAGCTTCGTCCGCCTCAATTTCGCTCTGACTGCGACCTACGTTCGCCCAGTCGCGTGACGCATACCAACTGACAGGCAGGTTGTTAACAAATATGTGCGTTTCTTGCCGGAAATCGAAGACCGTCACAGGACCGCGAGTTCGCGCCAGCAAAAGCTTCAGCCCTTCAGGTGTAAACTCGCCGCTGCCCGAAGCGCGCAGATCGCTCAGCCCAGTTGTCGCCGGCGTTTCACCTTTGCTCGCCTTAAGCGGATCGTCGGTTGTGCGGAAGTTTCGCGGTAAAGCCTTCGCCAGCTTTGAGTCAATGTCCCAGATCGCCACTGGTGAGTCCGCGTCGGCAGGACGAACTGGCGGGCTCTTTTGCACAAGCGTGACTGCCAGAAGAGCTGCAGGGACAAGAAGGAAAGCGAATATGAATGACCGCCTGCTGGATGAACGAGCAAAGAAATGCATGAAACCCGGCGCCCGACTAGAGACAAACACTCTCAGCCACACAAGGAATTTTTGCTAATTCGCATTCCAAACTCGCAATTCGCGCGGCGTGATTTAATTCTGAAAAGATGCAGGACGCGCTCACTCCAATGATGCAGCAATACCGGCGGCTGCGGACCAGCATTCCGGCCGATACGCTCCTGCTGTTTCGCCTTGGCGATTTTTACGAGCTGTTTTTTGAAGACGCAAAGGAAGCATCCGGTCTGCTGAACGTCGCGCTGACCAAGCGCAACGGCGTGCCGATGTGCGGCGTGCCATATCACGCGGCGCAAACTTATATTGCAAAGCTGATCAAGGCCGGGCGGCGCGTGGCGATTTGCGATCAGACCAGCGAACCGCAACCTGGAAAAATTGTTTCCCGAGACATCACCCAGGTTATCAGCGCGGGCACAGTAAGCGATCTCGACTTGCTCGAGTCCAAGCGCGCCAATTATCTTGGCGCAGTCTATGCCGATGGCAACGTCTTCGGCTTCGCGTATGCCGATCTCAGCACGGGCGAGTTCCGCTTAACCCAGGCGCAAGATCGTCAATCACTGCTGGACGAACTTGCGCGCGTTTCGCCTTCGGAGCTTCTCGTCGCCGATGAGCAACAGCAGCAGTTCAAGGAAATCCCGAATGCGCTCGGCTACGACAGCTACGCGTTTTTGCCAGAACAGGCAGTCTTCACGTTGTGCGAACACTTCAAGGTCAAATCGCTCGACGGATTTGGCTGCGGGCAAATGTCGCAGGCCGTCGCCGCCGCGGGCGCGATTGTCCATTATTTGAAGTACCAACTCCGGCGCAAGATCGATCATCTGACCGCGTTGCGCTGCGATGCGCCCGCGGATTACGTCCTGCTCGATGCGGCTACCCAAACCAATCTCGACCTGGTTGAATCGCGCAGCGCGCGAGGCACCAGCCTGCTGGCCGTCCTCGATCGCACCATCACCCCCATGGGCGGACGCAAATTGCGCTCCTGGATCTTGCAGCCGCTGCGCAATTTGCCTGAGCTGGAGCGGCGCCAGCAGATGATTGCCGATTTATTGCAGGAGCCAGACCTGCTCGCAGCGATCCGCACGGAACTGAAATCGATTCGGGACATCGAACGCGCAGCCGGCCGCTTGAGCCAGGCCTCCGGCAATGCGCGCGATCTGGTCGCGCTCAAAACTTCCCTTCAACAAATCCCGAAATTGAAGGCCGAGTTGGCGAAATTGATTGAGCGAATTGAATTTGGCGCGAGCCCTGTAGAGGCAGCCGTGCCGGCTGCAAAACAGTCAAAGCAGGCGACACGCCTGCCACTACAGCTTCAGCGCGAAATCCACGAAATGCCGGCGCTGGCGGAGAAGCTGGCCAAAGCGCTTGTTGATGATCCGCCGTTCGCGCTGAAAGAAGGGGGCATTTTCTGTGACGGCTACGATGCTGATCTTGACGCGTTGCGGCAGGCGTCGCGCGAGGGGAAAAACTGGATCAGCCATTTACAGGAGCGCGAGATCGCTGTGACGGGAATCAAGTCGCTGAAGGTCCGTTACAACTCGGTCTTCGGTTATTTTATCGAAGTCACGAAATCGAATCTGGCGAACGTGCCTGCGCATTACACGCGTAAGCAAACTACTGTAGGCGGGGAACGCTTCATCACGCCGGAGCTGAAAGAGATGGAGGCGAAAATTCTTGGCGCGGATGAACGCGCCCAGAACCTCGAGTACCAACTGTTCTAGAAATTGCGCGACGAAACGTTGCGTGAGATCGAGCCAATCCAGCAAACCGCGGAAGCAATCGCGGTTCTCGACGTGATCTGCGCGCTCGCGGAAGCCGCGCGGCTTTTTCGTTACTGCCGGCCAGTTCTGAACGAAACGCTGCGGCTGGTCATTAAGGACGGACGGCATCCCGTGCTCGATCAAACTCTGGTCGAAGAGAAATTCGTGCCGAATGATACGTCGCTCGATGGCGAGCAGAAGCGGCTGGCGGTCGTCACCGGGCCGAACATGGCCGGCAAATCGACCTACATTCGCCAAGTCGCGCTTATCGTGTTGATGGCACACATCGGCAGTTTCGTTCCGGCAGAGAGCGCAGAGATCGGCTTGGTTGATCGCATCTTCACCCGTGTGGGCGCGAGCGATGACCTCGCGCGAGGTCAGTCAACATTCATGGTGGAGATGAACGAGACCTCAAACATCGTCAACAATGCAACAGAACGCAGCCTGGTGATTTTAGATGAGATTGGCCGCGGTACATCGACATTCGACGGGCTGTCCATCGCGTGGAGCGTCGCCGAATTTCTCCACGACAAAATCAAAGCGCGCACACTGTTCGCGACGCACTACCACGAGCTGACCAAACTCGCGGAGGATCGCCCCGGCGTCTGCAATTTCAACGTCGCAGTGCGCGAATGGAACGAGCAGATCATTTTCCTCCGCAAAATCGTACCCGGCGGCGCAGACAAAAGTTATGGAATCCACGTCGCGCGACTGGCCGGTTTGCCGAAGGAAATTCTCGACCGGGCGAAGGACATTCTCGCGCACCTGGAAAAAACTGACGGGTCCTTGGAGAAACCAGCTGCCGGGGAATCGCGGCGCAGGAGAAAAACTGCAAAAAGATCTGATAAACCGCAGTTGGATCTGCTTTAGGCTGTATTCTCCAGCTTTTGCATTCGCGGAAGCCAAACTGGCGCGCCGTGGGGAATGACGTGGCGCCAGCGGGTGTCGAAACGCCAA
>Ga0209157_1001106_pt1 | contig 22730 bp, 19 predicted proteins | sample GraSoiAngelo_135_FD_185892 | JGI IMG/M metagenome (GOLD analysis project Ga0209157, IMG submission 185892) | Grasslands soil microbial communities from the Angelo Coastal Reserve, California, USA - 14_0929_05_40cm (SPAdes) (version 2) | ecosystem: Environmental > Terrestrial > Soil > Grasslands ...
CCGCCCCTTGGCGGGGCTAACAGAACAGGTCGTCTGAGGGAACCGGCTCGGACGTCGCCTCGATCCCCACGTCGGGTGCTGGGTCCGGCGTCGGGTCGGCCACCGGGCCTGAGGGCTCAGCGAGCGCGAAGCGATGGAGCAGGTCGAACGCTAGATTTGGTTCCCCTCTGACAGCGAGTTCGAACCAGAGGTCCAGGTGCATCGCATCACCTCCCGGGCGCCCGGGCCCGCGTCGGTCTGGTACGTCTGAACGACATCGCCAAGCACGAGGCGTGCCGATTACCGGAAGTGCACAGGATTCGCAACTTGACAAGTACCGGCGGCGATCTCGCTCGGGCAGAACCTCAGAGGCTCCGGAATTGTGCCCGAGCCCTACGGCCCGACTATCGCGCGCGAACCAGCTCGTCGAAGGGGCCCGAGATCCGAAGGACCTCGTTGACGATCCAGGTTCCGGCCTTGATCCGGACGATGAAGAGATCGCCGGCGACGCCGGCTCGCTGCGTCTCGGGCGTGACCGGCGCGAAGCCGAGGCTCCGGGGCGCGTCGTTGTCGGTGAAGCTGGCGAACGCGACACGTCGGCCGTCCTGCGTGAGCACGAAGATCTGTCGCTCGTGGCGGTCGGCAACGAACAGATGGCCGCCCGGACTCACGCCGATCGCGGCCACCACGGATCCGCGGTGCACGACGCTCGACGTCCCCGCGGGGGCGATCCGAACGATTTCGCCCGGCCCCTGCTGAAACGGAGCCTCGGCGGCGCCGTCGCTCGCGACCCAGACCTGGCCCTTGTCGTCGGTGGCGAGCAGGCGGGGCCGGGTCACGGCGAGATAGCGAGGGTCGACGACCCGGCCGTCGCCATCCAGTCGAACCACGACGTTCTGAGCGCGATCGGTGACGTAGACGTTGCCTTCCGCGTCGACGGCCGCGCCCTCGGGCTGCTGGAACAGCGCCGGTGTGCCGCGCGGGGGGGTGCCGCCGGCCAGGAGCTCGGCGCGGCCGTCGGCCATGCGATAGAGCGCCCCGACCTTTCGTTCGCGGTCGAACGTGGTGACCAGAATCTCCTTACCCCGGCGCGTCCCGGCCACCTGCGGGTTCGAGAGCGGTGGGCCGTGGAGGAATCGTCGCTCGGTCTCGGGCGTGACGCGCGCGCCGCCCGGCGGGATTCGGTAGATCGGCCAGAGGTCGTAGGCTTCACCGCCGCCGTAGCGGCGCCCGGTTCGCGCGAGATACAGGGCGCCGGTGCCGTCGAACGCGATCGTGGAGGTCGAGGGGATGCCGCGGGCGCCGCGGCCCGAGTCCGTGTCGAAGCCTTCTCCGGTCACGTACACGTGGGTGCTGAATCCCGTCGGCAACACGATCTCGGCCGCCGCGGGAAGGGGAGCCAGCAGGAGCAGGAGCGCGAGCAGCCGGGCCGTCATCGGTCGGGTCTCTTCCAGATGTCGCGGTCGTGCATGAGCCGGATCTGCCGCTTGATGACCTTCTCGCGGTACTCGTCGTGCTTCATGGGCGCCCGCTTCAGGTAAAGGTTCTTGGGATAGATCGGCTTTTCGTAGAGCAGCTGGTAGAGCTCGGTGCGGAGGTCCTTCACCCAGTTGTCCCACTGCGCCCGGGCCCGGTGGTCGCGCAGGGCCTGGATGTCGACGACGCCGCCGACGTACGTCGAGCCGGCGCCATAGTCCTGGCGGCCGACGATCCGCCCCTTGTAGTCGATGATGAAGGAGCGGCCGCCGAAGGTGTCGATGGGGGTCGTCTCCTCGGGGAAGAGATAGTACGTCCCCATGTTCGGCGCCACCAGGTACATGTTGTTGTCGAGCGCCCGGGCACGGCTCTGGATCTCGAAGATCTCGTTGCCGGTCGCCGGGTGCGGATACGAGGCACGATAGACGACCTCGGCGCCGTTCAGCGCCAGCGCCCGCGCGTTTTCGGGATACGAGCCCTCGTTGGCCATCATGATGCCCAGGCGGCCGATCTCGGTGTCGGCGACCGGCCAGAACGCGTCGAGGGTGCGCCCGTACTTCTCGATCCACCAGTCGTAGACGTCGTGCGGGCACACCGAGTGCTCGACCGGGAACAGCGGTGACACCTTGTAGTGTTTCAGGATCACGCGGCCGCGCGGGTCGATGATGAACCCGACGTTGAAGAAGCGATCCTTCAGGTCGGGATGGCGAGCCTTCGCCTGCGCCATGACGAACGCGTTGTACTCCTTGGCGATCTTGCCGAGCTCTTCGGTCTCCTCGCCTGGAATATCGATCGCGCACTCCCGGGCGAAGGTCGCGTGGTCGAGGTCGAGCACTTCATCGTTGAACGCCTGCAGCGCTCCCTCAGGGAAGGCGATCAGCCTCACCGGAATATCGAGGCTCGACAGCCACGACGCCGCCTTCACCAGGTGCGAGAGATGCTCGAGGTTGATCTTGATGTCCTTGCGCTTGCGGATGCCGCGCACGGTGGGGACGAGGCCGACGGCGGTGTACGGCTTGATCATGCGCGCGCTCCTTCGGTTATGGCGGCGCCTCGGCCGGCAGGGCCCCGGCCCCGCGACATCAGCGGGTGGTGACGCACGTCACTTCCCGGACGCGATCGTCGTGCAGCTCGACCGCCACCTCGTACTGTCCGGCGCCGTTGCCGTTGGCGCCGCGATAGATCATCGTGCGCCGCCCCGGCGGCGTCACACGCTCGCGCTCCTCGTCGGGCCGCCCGAGCCGCGCGACGACGTCGTCGTAGCTCGTGCCGGCCGGAATCAGGGCGCCGACGGCGTCGCGCGAGGGCATGGCGCCGTTCTGCGGACCGGGGGCGGCCGCCAACCGCCGGCGGGCGCGGAACCGCCGGCGGATCCGGCGGCTCACGTCCTTGCTCAGGATCAGCACGCCCGCGAAGTTCGTGACCAGGATCAGGATGGCGGAGACGATGACCGGCCGCCAGTTGATGCGGCCGCCGAAGTACTGGAACTGGACACGCAAGCTCTGCGCGGTGATGTCTTCCGCGGGCAGCAGCGCCAGCGCCACGACCTCGCCACCGGCGCGCACGCGGCTCTGCCGCCGGACCGCGGTGGCCGGCGAGATCTCCTCGAGCTTGAGGTGGTCGGAGTCGCCGAAGTTGGCGATGACCAGCGAGTACTCGCGGGCCAGGTGCACGATCCGGTGGCGGCGCTCGTAGTAGAGCGCGAAGAGCCCGAGCGCGGGCGGCCCCAGGTCGCCGAAGCCCGTCGTGAGGACGTAGCGCCGGCCCCAGAAGAGTTCGTCGATCCAGGTCGCCGCCTTGGGCACGATGAGCCCGCGGAGCGGCATGGCGAGAGCGACGAGCGAGAGCGGATCGACGAGCCGCGGCGTCCACGGGATCTTGATGAATGTGACGGCGCCGGACTGACTCCCGGTCCGTGCGAAGCTGACGTAGGACGCGGTCACGTCGATGGGGTCGCCGAGCGCGGCGGTGCCGACCTGCATTCGATCGCGGGTTCGCAGCATCAGCCGACCGCTGCTGGCCACCGCGAAGCCGCGGCCCTCGATGTCGCGCACGAGCTCGGGGTCAGCCGGGCCGGGCGCGGTGCGCTCGGCGATCTCGGCGGGCCAGAGGAGATAGAGGTCCTGGGCGATGTCCGCAGAGCCCTGCCCCGGCCTGGCCGTGAGGCTCCAGGAGAGATTGACGGTAACCGGCCCGAGGCCGGGGCTCACGTTGGCCACCACGAACAAGGGACCGATCAGGAACCGGGGGCTCGGCTCCGAGGCGAGGAACACCTGAGCCTCGATCGTCGTGGGCGCCGCCGCGCAAAGCGTGACAGCCAGGGCCACCCACGCCTTGGTCATTCACCGCTCCTTTGTTAGGTGAACTGTTAGCATAGCCGATGGTGTTCCTCCAGCCCTGAGCGCGTTCGCGCCGATGCTAAAATGACGCACGTGGAAGGCACGGTGACCGGACGGGAGCGCGTGGTCGCGGCCTACAAGGGGGGCTTCGCCGACCGCGTGCCGGCGTACCCGATCGCGGGCTCGTTCGCCGGCTGCCTCGACGGGCTGTCGATCGAGGAGTACTGCACGAATCCCACCAAGGCCGTCAAGGCGATGCTCAACTACTACGAGCGCTACCAGCCCGACATCATGATCGCCTTCAACGACCTCGCCAAGGAGGCGGAGGCGGTGGGCTGCCACGTGAAGTACTCCGACTACGTCGTGCCGTCGATCGACCAGCACGTGCTCCAGGACGACAAGGCCAAGCTCGCGAGCCTGGAGATCCCCGATCCGCGCCGAGACGGGCGGCTGCCCGCCTTTCTCGAGCAGTGCGAGGCGCTCTCGGCGGCCCGGTTCCCGAGCGCGCTCGGCGCGGTGCTGGTGGGGCCGTGGACCATCGCGATGCTCCTGCGCAACCCCGAGCTGATGTGCCTGGACACGATCGACGATCCCCCGTTCGTCCACGAGCTCATGCGCTTCTCCACCGAGTATGCCAAGCGCCTCGGCGACGCCGTGCTCGCGACGAAGATCGGGCTCAGCTACACCGACCCGACGGCGTCCTGCTCGCTGGTGGGGCCGGACACGTACCGCGAGTTCATCAAGCCCTACCACAAGGAGCTGGTGGAGTACTTCCGGGCGAAGAAGGTCGGCACGACCGTCCACATCTGCGGGACCACGCACCAGATCCACGAGGACCTGGTCGACGTCGGCTTCGTGGCGATCACGATCGATCTCGACCAGCAAGGCGATCCGGCGTTGAAGGTGGACCAGCTCGACAAGCTCGTCACGCTCGGCAACCAGCGCAACGTGGTCGCGATCGGCAACGTCGACGTGACGATCTTCGAGCGCGCCACCAAGGCGGAGGTCGAGGCCGAGGTGCGCCGTTGCATCGACACGGTCGGCAAGCGCTCGCGCTTCGTGCTCTCGACCTCGTGCGAGCTGCCGCCGCGGGCCAACCCCGACTGCGTCAAGTGGATGATGGACGCGGCGCGCGAGTACGGCCGCTACGACCGGATCCTCACGTAGCCAACCCGGCCGCCCGCGCGACGACGCGCACCACCACCGGCGTCGCGCGGTTGCGCAACGCGACCTCGTGGCGCGGGAACGACGCGGCGTTCAGTCCGGCGCGCGTGGCCACGTCCTCGGAGATGACCAGCTCGCAGTCGTAGTCCTTGGTCGCCTGCTCGAGCCGGGCGGCGACGTGCACGGTGTCGCCGACCGCGGTCAGATAGAAGCTCTCGCCCCAGCCCATCCAGCCGACCACCGCCGGTCCGGCGTGGATGCCGATCCCGATCCGCATCGGTGTCGCCAGCTCGGGGGCGAGCTCGCGGCTCAGCGCGGCGACGCCCTCGGCCATCGCCCGGGCGGCCGCCAGCGCGTGGCGGCACCCGGCGGCGGGCCCGTCGTCGACGCCGAAGAGCGCCATCACGCCGTCGCCGGTGAACTGGTTGGCGATCCCGCCGGCGCCGGCGATGGCGGCGCCGACCGTCGCGAAGTAGCGGTTGAGGACGAACACGACGTCGTACGGCAGTTTGTTCTCGGCCATGCGCGTGAAGCCGCGGAGATCGGCGAACAGGACCGCCAGCTCGCGCTCGCGCCCCTGACGGGCGTCGGGCGTCATGGCCGCGGCCGGCTCCACGGTCGGCACCACGAGCGGCAGGACCGCAACATCGCTGACCGGTCGAGTCTGACACGCGAGCCGTACGTCCGGCGCGGCGCCGACGCGCGCGAGCACGCGCCGCTCGGCGTCGTGGGGCAGCGGGAGCTCAGTCAGGCCGCGGACGACCCGCACGCGACAGGTCGAGCAGCGCCCGCGACCTCCGCAGACCGAGGCGTGCGGGATGCCGCCGAGGCGGCTCGCCTCGAGGATCGTGAGCCCACGCGGTGCCGCCACCACGCGGCCGTCCGGGTAGGTGACCCGAATGGCGCCTCGTCCCCGCGCGAGGCGGCGGACTCCGCGCGCGACCAGGACGCCGACCAGCGCCGCGAGGTACGCGTTCAGGAAGGTCTGGCGGATGGCCACGAGCATCGCGGACTCGGCCGGGCGTGGCGCGTGCGTCTCGCGCAGCAGCGTGTCGACCCAGCCGGGCGTGCGCGCCAGCGCCGCGACCTCACGGCCGGCCGCCACGAAGCCGAGAAGCGCCAGCACCGGTAGCAGCAGCGCGACGCAGAGCAGCCACGGCGCGGCCCGCGGATACCACGGTCGGAAGCGAAGCCAGTAGTGCATGCCGATGCAGCCGTGGAGCCATGCGATCACGAGCGTCGTCGCCTGCCAGATCCCGCGCGGTGGCCCGATGACCCAGAGCCCGAGCACGATGCGCGCATAGGGATCGTCAGCGCCCAGGCGCCACCACGCGATCCGCGTGCCCACGACGTGGATCGCGAGCAACGCCGGCAGCGCCAAGCCGAGCCCGTATTGCGCCGCCTCCCACGCGGGCATGCGCAGCGAGCCGCGTCGGTAGAGGAGCCAGAGGGCCAGCACGCCGTGAACGGTGAAGGCGCCGTAGAGGGCCAGCGTCCCGAGCGCGTTCCGCCAGAGCGCGATGAACCACCGCTGTCCGGCCTCCATCGTCTCCAACGAGACGAGGCCCAGGGCGTGGTTGCTCAGATGAAGGGTCAGGTAGGTGAGGAGGACGAACGAGGCGCCGAGCCGGAGGCGCCGGACGTCGACGGTGGTCACCAGCCGATCGACGCCCGGCGCCGTTGTGCCTACTTGATCCGCGGGAGCTGCTTGAGCGCCTCCGCGACCTTCTCGGACGGGTACTCGTAGTCCTGGAGCTTGCCGGCCAGGTAGGCCTCGTAGGCGGCGAGATCGAAGTGGCCGTGGCCGGAGAGGTTGAAGAGGATCGTCTGTCGCTTGCCGTCGCGCTTGCAGCGCAGCGCCTCGTCGATCGCGACGCGAATCGCGTGCGCCGACTCCGGCGCTGGAATGATGCCCTCCGAGCGCGCGAACTGCATCGCGGCCTGGAACGTGGCGAGCTGCGGCACCGCCATCGCCTCGATCACGCCTTCGTCGTAGAGCTTGCAAACGAGCGGTGCCATGCCGTGGTAGCGCAGGCCGCCGGCGTGCAGCGGCGCCGGGATGAACGTGTGGCCGAGGGTGTGCATCTTGACGAGCGGCGTGAGGCCGACGGTGTCGCCGAAGTCGTAGACGTACTTGCCCTTGGTGAGGCTCGGGCAGGCGGAGGGCTCGACGGCGATGATCCGGATCTTCTTGTTCTTGCCGGTGAGCTTGTCGGCCGCAAACGGGAACGAGAGCCCCGCGAAGTTCGAGCCGCCGCCGGCGCATCCGATCACGATGTCCGCGGCGTCATCGGCCTTCTCGAGCTGCTTCTTCGCTTCCTGCCCGATGACCGTCTGGTGCATGAGCACGTGGTTCAGCACGCTGCCGAGCGAATACTTCGTGTCGTCGCGCGTGGCCGCGTCCTCGACCGCCTCGCTGATCGCGATCCCGAGCGAACCGGGGGAGTTCGGATCCTGTTCGAGGACTTTCTTCCCGGATTGCGTGTCGGGACTCGGGCTGGCCACGACCTGGGCGCCCCAGGTCTCCATCATGATCCGCCGGTACGGCTTCTGCTGGTACGACACCTTGACCATGTAGACCTTGCACTGCAGCCCGAACATCTGGCACGCGAGCGCGAGGGCCGAGCCCCACTGGCCGGCCCCCGTCTCGGTGCTGAGCCGGGTGACCTTCTCTTTCTTGTTGTAGTACGCCTGCGCGACTGCGGTGTTCGGCTTGTGGCTGCCAGCCGGGCTCACGCCCTCGTACTTGTAGTAGATGCGGGCGGGCGTTCCCAGCGCCTTCTCGAGCCGGCGGGCGCGGTAGAGCGGCGACGGCCGCCACAGACGATAGACGTCGCGGATCTCGTCGGGGATCGCGATCCAGCGCTCCTGGCTGACCTCCTGCTTGATGAGTTCCATGGGGAACAGCGGGGCGAGGTCCTGCGGCCCGATCGGCTGCTTGGTCCCCGGATGGATGACGGGAGGCGCCGGCGTCTTGAAGTCGGCCTGGATGTTGTACCACTTCGTCGGGATGTCCTTCTCGTCGAGAAGGTACGTGGTGCGGTTCTTGTCGGTCGCCTTGCTGGCCATGCGGGCCTCCTTCGGAGCGGCGCCGGATCGAATCCGCCGGTGCGCTGCGGGGAAAAGTGCGCTAACGATACGAGAGCGCGCCCGGCGCTGTCAACACGGGCCGATCCGATCGGCCCTCACGGGCCGGATGCTACACTGGCTGCCAGGAGGCGGGGAATGAGCCGAACGCTGCGGTTGCCGCGCGCCAACGGAACGGTGGCGCCGTACACGCTGAGCGGGCGCGCGGCCGTCTCGGCGCCGGCCGGCCCGATCCGAGGCCGCGTCGCGTTCGCCGCGGTGCACGTGGTCGCCGATCCGCTCGCCGATGTCAACCCGACTCTCGAGGTCGCGCTCGACTGGGAAGCGACGCTCGCCTACCGGCGCTATCTCTGGTCGCTCGGGCTCGCGGTCGCCGAAGCGATGGACACCTCGCAGCGCGGGATGGGCTTGCCGTGGAGCGCGGCGAAGGAGCTCATCAAGCGCTCGGTGGCCGAGGCGAAGGGCGCCGACGGCGCGGTGCTGGCCTCGGGCGCCGGCACCGACCACCTCGAACCCGGACCGCGCGTGACGCTGGCCGACGTCGAGGCGGCGTACGAAGAACAGTGCGCGTGGATCGAGGGCTGCGGCGGGCGCATCATCCTGATGGCGAGCCGCGCGCTGGCCGCCTGCGCCAAGGGGCCCGACGACTACGCGAAGGTCTACGGGCGCATCCTCAGCCAGGCGCGCGAGCCCGTGATCATCCACTGGCTCGGCGAGATGTTCGATCCGGCGCTCGCCGGCTACTGGGGCTCGCGCGACCTCGATCGGGCGGCGGAGACGCTGCTGGCGATCGTGGGGGAGTACGCGGCGAAGATCGACGGCGTGAAGATCTCGCTCCTCGATCAGCGCCGCGAGATCGCGATGCGCCGGCGGTTCCCGAAGGCCGTCCGCATGTACACCGGCGACGACTTCGACTATCCGACGACGATCCGCGGCGACGGCGAGCGCGCCAGCGACGCGCTGCTCGGGATTTTCGATGTCATCGCGCCCGCAGCGGCGGCAGCCCTGAAGGCGCTCGACACCGGCGACGTCGCCCGCTACGAGGCGATCCTGGCGCCCACGCTGCCGCTCTCGCGGCACGTCTTCGGCGCGCCGACGCGCTTCTACAAGACTGGCGTGGTGTTCGCGGCCTATCTGAACGGCCACCAGTCGCACTTTCGGATGGTCGGCGGCATGGAGAGCGCGCGCTCGATCGTGCACCTGGCCGCGCAGCTCGTGTTGATGGACCGGGCCGGTCTGCTGCGCGACCCCGACCTCGCGGCGACGCGGATGGGCCGGGTGCTCGCAGTGGCCGGGATCGAGTAGCGCCATCGACGCCCCCGTGCCCAACGACTTCTCGTTCGTTCACTTCACCGATACCCACATCATGGCCGGGGGCGCGTGGGACAACGGCCAGGTCGACACCAGCGCCTCGCTGCGTCGCGTGATCGAGACGATCAACGCGCTCGAGCCGGCGCCGGCCTTCGCGATCGTCGGCGGCGATCTCACGAGCCCGGACCTGCTCGACCGCGGCCGGACGCTGGCCAGCGACGAATGGATGCCGTCGTACCGCCTGCTGCGGGAGATCGTGGGCGGGCTGCGCTGCCCCGCGCACTTCCTGCTCGGCAACCACGACGACCGCCCGGCCTTCCATCGTGTCATGGGCGACCGCACCACGAACCTCGACGCGACCCAGCACTGGAGCTTCGACCACGGCGGCTGTCACTTCGTCGGGCTCGACTCGCTCGTGCCGGGCAAGCCGTGGGGCGAGATCAACGCGCCTCAGCTCGAATGGCTCGACGCGGATCTGCGGACGCATCGGGGTCAGCCGACGCTGGTCTTCGTCCACCACCACCCCTGGCCGCTGGGGCTCGCTTGGATGGACGCCATGTCGCTGCGGAACGGCGAGCAGCTGATCTCGATCCTCGAACATCATCCGGCCGTGCGCTGGATCGTCTGCGGCCACGTCCACCAGGACTACGAGGTCCAGCGGGGCAGCCTCACGATGCTGACGACGCCGTCCACCTGCTTCCAGGTCTCGAAGGTGTCTCAGACGTACAAGGTGCTGGCGGGACCACCGGGCTTCCGAGTCGTGCGCGTGAGCGGTCCCGCGCTCGCCACCCGCGTGCTCCACCTCCACGGCGCGAACGGCGCCGCCGGGCTCTGATCGGCGTCGCTAGAGGACGTGGAGCCACGGGCGCGCGGTGAGCGCGTCGGGCTTCCAGAACCCGGTCTCGGCGAACCACCCGAGCGCTTCGGCGGCGTCCGCGGTCTTCGCGACCGCGAGCGTCCCGCCACCCTCGAAGAACCCGCCGAAGGCGATCCGGCCGGCGCCGCGCATCTCGATCAGCGCGAACTGGGCCATGTCGTGCTGGTCCGTCGGGCCCTCGACGAGCACCGCCGGGCGCGAGCCGTCGAGCACGACGGGCACCATCTCCCACGGCTCGACGAACTGACTGAAGCTTCGGGGCTCGTAGCGCGTCCACACGCCGCCGAGCCAGTAGGGATCCTCCTCCATCGCGGGCTTGATCTGGGCGGGCTGCTGCAGGCGATAGAAGATGTCGGCGGTCTTACCGTCCGGGGTCGGCCCGCCGCCGATCAAGATGCCGGCGGCGCGCAATCCCTGGAGCCGCTCGATGTGCGCGCGCCGATGCCCCTCACGACGGGTCAGGTAGTCGTCGGCGGCGGTCACGGCGATGTGAAAAACGACCACGTCGCACCTCCGTGCTAGTGTGGGACGAGATGGAGCTTTTCGAGCGTTTCCGCTCGGGCTATTCGTTCCCGCTCGACGACTTCCAGGTTCAGGCCATTCGCGCCATCGAGGCGGGCCAGTCGGTCATCGTGTCGGCGCCCACCGGCGCCGGCAAGACGCTCGTCGCCGAGTTCGCCATCCAGCAGGCACTCGCGGCCGGCCGCCGTCTAGCCTACACGACTCCGCTGAAGGCGCTCTCGAATCAGAAGTTCGCCGACTTCACGCGCGCGTTCGGCGCTGATACGGTCGGCATCCTGACCGGCGACGTGAAAGTGAACCCGCGCGCGTCGATTCTGGTCATGACCACCGAGATCCTTCGGAACGCGCTCTACGGCAGCGGCCTCGACGGCCTCGGGTACATCGTGCTCGACGAGTGTCATTACATGGGCGACGAGGGCCGGGGCACCGTCTGGGAGGAGATCATCGTCAGCGCCCCCAAGGACGTGGCGCTGGTCGCCCTCTCCGCGACCGTCGCCAACGTCAAGGAGATCGCCGACTGGATCTCGATCGTCCACCGGCCCATCGTCCCCATCTTCCACCCGCACCGGCCGGTGCCGCTCTCATACGAGATCGCCGACCTGGCCGGCGAGATCCACGCCCTCGCCGACGTCCGCGCCGGGCGCGCGCGGGTCATCGGCGACGAGCCGCGCGGCGGTGACGACCGCGGCCGGTGGTACACGCGCCGGGTGGTTCAGCCGACGATCCTGATCGACGCGCTGGCCGCGCGGGGATGGCTCCCGACGATCTACTTCATCTTCAGCCGCGCCGGCTGCGAGCGCGCCATGCAGGACGTGCTCACCGAGGGTCGGAGCTTGCTGGCGCCGCCGCAGCAGCGCGAGGTCGACACCGCGATCGGCGACCTCTTGCGCGAGAGCCCGACGGTCGGCGAGTCGGCGCTGAACCAGAGCGTGTTCGAAGCGCTGCGCATGGGCATCGGGCTCCACCACGCCGGGATCCTGCCGAGCCTCAAACGTCTGATCGAGCTCCTCTTCGAGCGGGGTCTGTGCCGCGTCGTGTTCGCGACCGAGACGATGTCGCTCGGCATCCACATGCCCGCGCGCTCCGTCGTCCTCCAGGGCCTCACGAAGCGGACGGATCGCGGCTTCCGGTCGCTCACCCACAACGAGCTCACCCAGATGGCCGGCCGGGCCGGCCGCCGGGGGATCGACCCCGAGGGTACGTGCGTCGTGGCGCTCGACGCGCGCGACGGGCTCGAGGACATGCTGCGCGTGCTCGATGGCTCGCCGGAGCCGATCGAGAGCCAGTTCAAGCTCGGCTACGGGTCCGCGGCGCTCCTGCTGGGGACCGGCGCTCCACCGGAGGCGTTGCGGCGTCGGATCGAATCGTCGTTCGGCCAGTATCAGAACCTCAAGCGGATCCGCGCGATGGAGGCGGACGTCGCCGCGCTCCAGACATCGCTCGAAGGTCTGCGCGGCTACGCGGCGCCCTGCGGCGACTTCCAGCGGATCGGCCGCTATCGGCGGGCGCGTCAGGAGGTCGAGGCACGGCGCCCGGCGCTGGGCCGTGGTGCCCGGCGCGGCGAGCGCACGGCGGCGGAGGCCGAGCCCGGACGGCTCATCCTGGTGCGCCGCGGTGGCGCGCCCGCGCTCGCGATGGTGCTCGGCGTCCACTCGATCCGCAGCCACCGCGTGCTCATCGAGGCGCTCCTGCCCCACGGGGCCACCGTGCGCGTGAAGAGCGGCGTCATCAAACGCATCTTCTGGGCCACGCCGCCGCTGCACGTGCCGCGCGACGGTGGGCGCCAGACCCGCGAGGACGGCCGCTGGCGGCGCGACGGTCGCGAGGGACGCGACCACGACCGGCGCGGCCACGACGGCCGCGGGCTGCGCCAGCTGGCCGAGCAGCTCGAACGGCTGTCGGTGGCCGAGCTGCTCGATCGCGAGCGGTCTCAGGGGCCGGAGGCCGTCCTGTCGTCGATCGAGTGCCATCGCTGTCCGTGGGGCGCCACCGCCCGGTGCGATCGCGAATGGCGCGAGCTCGAGACCGTCACCGAGCGGCTCGGGGTGCGGCGCCGCCAGCTCGAGCACCTGCGCGGCGCCTACTGGCAGGAGTTCCTGCAGGTCGTCGAGACGCTGGAACAGTTCGGCGCGGTGCGCGACCACAAGCTCGAGCCGAAGGGTCGGCTCATCGCCGGGCTTCGCCACGACAACGAGCTGCTGGTGGCCGAGAGCGTGACGCAGGGGATCTTCGACAACGTCAGCGCGCCCGAGGCCGCGGCGATCTGCTCGATGCTGATCGAGGAAGCGCGGTCGGGGGACCCGGCGGTGGCGCGCCTCTTTCTCAAGAAGCGGCCGAAGCTCAAGCGCAAGCTGGACCAGCTCGCGCGGATCGCCGACATCGTGCACGAGGCCCAGCGGGCGCGCCACCTCAACGTCCCGGTCGGCGTGCATCCCGGTTTCATGCCCTCGGTCTACCGCTGGGCGTCCGGCGAGGACGACTGGAGCGGCGTGGTGGAGGACTCCTTCGGCGGCCACGAGGGCGATCTGATCCGGGCGATGCGCCGGCTCATCGACCTGCTCCGCCAGCTCGGGGACGCCGAGGAGGTCGACGCGGAGACCGGCCGGTTGCTGGCCCAGGCGGCCCGCGTGATCGATCGTGGCATCGTTCTGGAGTCGGCCCTGATATGATTCGAGGCGTGAGACGGATCCTCCTCGTCACCGGCCTCGTGATTCTTGCCGCGTGCGCGTCGGCTCGGGTCAAGGAGCAGCGGACGACCCAGGGGCCAATGGCCGAGGACCTCTGGATGACGAGCGTGATCCTGGCCAACGGGCGCGAGCCGAGCTTCGACGAGCGGCGCCACTGGACGAACCAGCTCGAGCTCAAGATCTCCCAGTACCTGCACCAGCATCCCGAGGTTGCCAACTCGCTCGACGTGTCGACCTTCCGCTTCGTCCGCCAGGTGTCGGTCGGCCAGACGAAGGAGCAGGTGCTGATCCTGCTGGGTTCGCCGATGGCGGCGACCACGGACAAAGCCGAGATGGAGAAGCTGGCCCGCGCGTACTGGCCCGCCGTCAAGGGCACCGACGCGTCTGAAGCCTGGCTGTACCCGGCGGGCTGGCGCCTCTACTTCAAGGACACGACGGTGGTCGATATCACGCAGTACCTCGTCCCCTAAGTCTCCCGTGATCCACTCGCAGCTGGTCGTCACGAAGCGGACTCCGCCCGCCCCGCGGGGCATGGTGGTGGCCGAGCATCCCGTCGGCGCCCGCGTGGGCGCGTCCATGCTCGAGGCGGGCGGCAACGCGGTCGACGCCGCCGTCGCCACCGCGTTCGCGATGACGGTGGTCGAGCCGTTCATGTCCACGATCGGCGGGTCCGGCACGATGCTCGTGCACGTGGCCAGGCGCGGGGAGACCGTGGCGCTCGACTTCAACGGCTGCGCCCCCGGACGCGCCCACGAGTCGATGTTCACGATCGCCCCGGGAATCTCGCGCGGGCTCTTCGCCTGGCCGAACGTCGAGGGCGCCGCGAACGACCGCGGCTACCTGGCGGTCGCGGTGCCGGGCTCGGTCGCCGGGCTCGCGCTGGCGCTCGAGCGGTTCGGGACCATGGCGCTCCGCGACGTGTTGCAGCCGGCGATCGCGCTGGCGCGCGAAGGCTTCGTCCCCGACTGGTACCAGACCCTCAGCACGGCGCGGCAGCTCGAGGAGCTTGCCCGCTTCGACGAAGCCGCCCGCGTCTACCTGAGAAACGGCCGCTCGGTCCACCGCCCGCCGACGGGGATGGAGGAAGGCGATCGCGTCACGTACCCGGATCTCGCCCGAAGCCTCGAGCTCATCGCGCGCGAGGGGGCCGCGGCGTTCTATCGTGGCGCGCTCGCCGGAGCGATCCACGACGCGATGGCCGCCCACGGAGGGCTGATCACGCGAGAGGATCTCGCCGCGTACGAGGTGAGGGTCGGGCCACCGCTCGTCGGCACCTACCGTGGGCTCGAGCTCGCGTTCTCGCCCGGCGCCACGGGGGGCATCACGGCGCTCGAGATCCTGAACATCCTCGAGCAGTTCCCGCCGGGCGCGGTCGGTTGGGGGACGGCGCGCGGGCTGCACGCGCGGGCCGAAGCGATCCGACGCGCCTTCGCCGACCGCTTCGAGCACCTCGGCGATCCGGCCGTCGTGAGGAATCCGGTGGACCGGCTCACCTCCAAGGAATACGCGCGCGAGCTCGCCGCCGAGATCCGGCGCCCACGCCGGGGCGGCCGACCAGCGCACGGAGCCGGCGCGCTGGCAGCGGGCGGCGACTGCACGACGCACATCGGCGTCGTCGACCGGCAGCGGAACGCGGTGGCGCTGACTCATACGGCGGTGTCGCTGTTCGGCTCGCACGTCGTCGTGCCCGGTACGGGAATCTTGATGAACAACGGCATGATGTGGTTCGACCCGCGCCCCGGACGGCGGAACTCGATCGCGCCCGGCAAGCGGGCGCTCGTCAACATGGTGCCGGTCCTCGCCTTCAAGAAGGCCAAGCCGTACCTCACCCTCGGGGCGCCGGGCGGCCGGCGGATCATCTCGGCGATTCCTCAGGTGATCGCCACGCTGACCGACACCCGCTGCAGCTTGCAGGCGGCGATCGAGGCGCCGCGCTTGCACGACGAAGGGCGCGAGCTCCTCGTCGATGCCCGGGTCGGCGAGAAGGCGCTCACGGCGCTCCGCGGGCTCGGTCACGAGGTCTCCCCGCGGGAGGAGACGTACGCGACGCTGAACTTCGCCAAGCCGGTCGGCATCCGTGTGGGCCCGCGCGGGCTCGAGGCGGGCCTGGATCACCTGCGCCCCGCCGCGGCCGCCGGCCACTAGGCGCGGCGAGTAAGGGAGACCACGTATGGCCGAAGTCAGCCTGACTGCCGCGTTCTCGACCGTGCCGGCGGCCGAGGCCGAGGAGATCCAACGCGTGATCGTCGAGACCGTGCAGCAGCTTGCCCAGGACGACGGAGCCTTCAAGAAGGCGCGGATCGTCTTCACCGAGTCGGACGAGCGCTGCGGGCTCACCGCCGAGCTCGACGGCGTCAAACGCGAGGGCGTCCCGCTACAGCTCGACATCGAGCAGCTCGAGGATGCGAAGACCTCGGCCGGCGCGCGGGCCCAGCTCAAGGAAGCGCTCCGGCTCTACTTCCGCCGGGTCCTTGGAAAGTAACGACGCCGGCGTTCTCACGTTCGCCTGGCGCGGATGTCTCTTCCGCGTCCCGGACCAGGTCCAGGCGCCCAAGGCCGGCTCGCTCTTCTTCTGCCGGAACCTGGTCGTGAGGCCGGGCGAGCGCATGCTCGAGATCGGCGCCGGGCTCGGCCTGGCCGCGGTGCTGGCCGCCCGGAGTGGCGCGCGCGTCGTCGCGACCGACATCCTGCCCGAGGCGGTCGAGGTGATCCGTGCCAACGCCGCCCTCAACGGCGTCGTCCTCGACACGCGCCTCGGCGACTGCTGGGCGCCCGTCGGTGACGACCGGTTCGACCTCGTGTGCACGAACCCCCCGCAGATGCCGACGCCGTCAGGCCGCGCGCGGCGCGACGCGACAGCCGCGGCCGACAACGGAGGCGTCGACGGTTGGGAGATCCTGGATCGGGTGATCGGCGGCGCCCGCGCGCATCTCCAGCCGCGCGGGCGGCTCGTGTTCACGATCTTCGCGTTTCTCGGGCTCAAGCGCGCCTGCGCGAAGCTCGAGGCCGCCGGGCTCGAGCCCACGGTGGTGGCCAGCGAGATCCAATCGTTTCCTCGGATCGGGTACGAGCGGCTCGAGCACATTCGGTCGCTCGATACAGAAGCCACGGTGGGTGGGGGAACCCCCGCGACCATCGAGCGCTTCATGATCCAGGGGACCGTCCCCGCATGAGCGGCACATGATGCGGCGACTCATCGTCAACGCCGACGACTTCGGTCTCGCGCCCCAGGTGAGCGCCGGCATCCTGACAGCGCATCGCCACGGGATCGTCAGCAGCACGACGGCCCTGGTCACCGTCGCGATCGACGACGACTCCGTGGGCGCGCTTCGCGACTCGGGCCTGGGCGTCGGCCTGCACGTGAACCTCACGCTGGGCCGGCCGCTCTCGGGGGGGCGCTCGCTCGTGGACGCGAACGGTCGCTTCGTCCGCGACGCGCGCCACGCCGCCTCGCGGGCCGATGGCCGGGACGTCGAGCGGGAGGTGTCGGCGCAGATAGAAAGGTTCGTGGTTTGGATGCGGCGGAAGCCGACTCATCTGGACACGCATCATCATGTCGGTCTCCTGGCGCCGGTCACCGAGGTCGTCCTGGACGCGGCGCGGCGCCTCGGCGTTCCGGTGAGGAGCCAGGACGAGTCGGCGCGCGCGCGGGCACGGAGCGCGGGCCTCCGGACGCCGGATCACTTCTTCGGTGAGTCGGGTCCCGGCCCTTACTGGTCGCTCGCGCGTACGCTCGCGCACCTGAAAACCCTGCCGCTCGGGGTCTCGGAGTTCATGGCGCATCCCGGCTGGTTCGATGACGAGCTCGCGTACAGCCGCTACGGGCGACAGCGCGAGACGGAAATGGTCGGCCTCGGGACGCCGGCCGCGCGCGCCGCGGTCGAGAGTCTCGGGATCAGGCTCTGCCACTTCGGCGTGCTCTAGCGGGCGGACAACCCTCGAGAGCGCGATGTGGATCGTGGGCGTGGACGTCGGAGGCACCACGACCGCCGCCGGCGTGGTGACGGAAGGCGGCGAGGTCGTCGCCGACGTCACGGCCCCGACGGAGAGATCGGACCCCGGCCGGGCCGTCGATGCGATCGCCGCGCTGATCGAGCAGGTGAGTCAGCGAATGGGCCGCCGCGGGACCGCCATCGGGATCGGCGTGCCCGGTCCCGTCGACACGCGGAGCGGCCGCGTCGGAGAGCCGGTGACTCACGTCCCCGCGCTCGCCGGACTGGCGGTGGGGCCGGAGCTCGCGCGCCGCTGCGGCTTACCGGTCTTCGTCGACAACGACGTCAACGCGCTGGCGCTGGGCGAGTGGATGTTCGGCGCCGCCCGCGGCGCGACCTCGCTCGTCGTCCTGGCCGCCGGGACCGGCGTCGGCGGCGGTATCGTGCTGGACGGCCATCTCGTGCGGGGTGCGAGCTGGGCCACACACCCGTGAAGTTCGACGGACCCCCATGCTTCTGCGGCGGTCGGGGGTGCCTGGCGATCTACGCTAGCGGGCGCGGGATCGCCGACGCGGCGCGGGCGCGGATCGCCGGGGAGGCGAGCTCACGCATGCTGGCCGCCGCCGGTGGCGATCCGACGGCGATCACCGCCGCCATGGTCTTTCGGGCCGCCGCCGAGGGCGATCCGGTCGCCGCGTCGGTGGTCGACGAGGCGTGCCGCGCGCTCGGCGCGACGATCGGCACCATCGTGAACGGGCTCAACCCGGAGGTGATCGTGATCACCGGTGGCGTCGCGCGATCGCTGGCGCCGCTCGAGGCCAGGATTCTCGGCGCCGCGCGTGACCACGCGTTCGCCCGGGCGCTCGGCGCGACGCGCGTGGCGATCGTGCCGGGAGACAAGCGGGCCGGAGTGCGCGGCGCCGCCGCCCTGGCCCTCTACGAGACGCGAGAGAGAACAACCGAACGGCGGAGGACAGCGCCATGAAAGCCATCACGTTCCACGGTGTCGGTGACGTGCGCACCCAGGACGTCGCCGACCCCAAAATCGTCGACGCGACCGATGTCGTCGTGCGCATCACCACGAGCGCGGTGTGCGGCTCCGACCTGCACCAGTACCACGGCCGCGGCGGCGCGCTCGTCCAGACCGGCGCCACGATGGGCCACGAGTTCATGGGCGTCGTGGAAGACCTCGGCGCCGAGGTCCGCCAGTTCCGCCGCGGCGACCGGGTGATCGTCCCGTTCTCGGTCTCGTGCGGCTCGTGCGAATGGTGCCGGCGGCGCCTGCCCACCCAGTGCACCACGACCGGGCGGGCGGTCTTCGGCGGCCGGTTCGGCCACGTGTGGGGAGGCGGTCAGGCCGAGCGAGTGCGCGTGCCGTTCGCGGACTATCTCTGTGAGCGCGTGCCGGCGGAGATGTCCGACAACGACGCGATCTTCCTCGGCGACATCCTTTCCACCGGGTACGTCTGCGCCGAGAACGGCGGGATCCGCCCGGGCGACGCCGTCGCGGTGTTCGGCGCCGGGCCCGTCGGGTTGCTCGCGATGCAGTCCGCGCAGCTCTTCGGTCCGGCGCGGCTCTTCGCCGTCGATCGGGTCGACTATCGCCTGAAGCTGGCCGAAGCGTTTGGCGCCCAGCCCGTCAATCTCGAGCGGGGCGATCCGGCCGAGCAGCTCCGCGCGCTCACGGGCGGCCGTGGGCCCGACGTCGTGCTCGAATGCGTCGGACACGAGACCCCGTTCACCCAGGCGATCCAGGCCGTGCGCGCGGGCGGCACCGTCTCGTCGGTGGGCGTCTACGTGGAGTCGAGCATGGGCTTCCCGGCGCGCGAAGCCTTCTTCAAGGACCTGTCGCTCAAGATGGGGATCTGCAACGCGCGCAATTACATGTCGCCGCTGCTGCCGCTCGTTCAGGCGGGCAAGCTCCGGCCGGCGAGCATCATCACCCACACCATGCCGCTGTCCGATGGGCCGCGCGGCTACGCGATCTTCGACCGCAAGGAAGACCGCGCGATCAAGGTGATGCTGCGGCCCTGACTCAGGAGGGCTTCGGCTCTTTCTTCAAGAGCTCGTCGAGGATGCGCGGCAGGCGGGTGGGGGCGGACTGGCCGCTGATGTGCGCCACCATCTCGCCCTTCTGATCGATCACGACGGTGTACGGCGTGCCCTTGAAGCCGAACGAGTTGCCGATCGAGAGCTTCGGGTCGAGGGCGACCGGGTAGGTCACCTTGTTGGCGCGCACGAAGGACCGCGTGTCGGCGACCGTGTCCTGGACATGGAACGCCAGCACCTCGACCCCGCGCGCGCGATAGCGCTCGGCCAGTCGCCCGAGCGCCGGCGATTCCTTCGCGCACGGCTTGCAGTACGACGCCTGGAAGCGCAGCACCAGGATCTTCTTGCCGATCAGGTCGCGCGAGTCGACCGACGTCTTGCCGTCGAGGAGCCGCACCGTGAACCCCGGCGCCGCCGGTGCGGCGTGGCCGACGGCCGGCAGCGCGAGGATCACGATGAAGGCGAGGAGGCGGGCGGCCACACCGCTATAGTACCCGTAAAGTATAATGTCCCGGTGAACGACCTCGAACGCGAGCTCCGCAACGTGATCCGTGGGGACGTCCGCTTCGACGCGGCGTCGCGTCTCCTCTACTCCACCGACGCGTCGATGTACCAGGTCGAGCCCGTCGGCGTCGTGATCCCGCGCGACGGGGACGACGTGCAGGCCGCGCTCGAGGTCGCCCGCCGGCATCGCGTGGCCGTCCTGCCGCGTGGCGGCGGCACGTCGCTCACCGGACAGACGGTGAATCACGCCCTCGTGCTCGACTTCTCGCGCCACATGGACCAGATGCTCGAGGTCAACGCCGAGGAGCTCTGGGCGCGCGTACAGCCGGGACTCGTGCAGGACAACCTGAACGACCAGGTGCGGTCGCTCGGCCTGCAGTTCGGCCCGGACACCTCGACGTCGAACCGCGCGACGCTCGGCGGCATGCTCGGCAACAATTCGGGCGGCTCCCACTCGATCGCGTACGGCCTCACCGTCGAGCACGTCATCGAGCTGACGACGCGGCTCGCCGACGGCAGCCGCGCGGTCTTCGGCGAGGTGACGCCCGAGGCCTTCGCGGCCAAGTGCCGGGCGCCCGGGCTCGAGGGAGAGATCTACCGCGAGGTCGCGCGCATCCGTGACACGTACGGGGACGAGATCCGCACCCGCTATCCCGCGCACTGGCGCCGCGTCTCCGGCTACAACCTGGATGAATTGGTGAAGGACCGGCCGCTGAACATGGCGCGGGTCGTCGTCGGCTCCGAGGGCACGCTGGTGACCGTGCTCGAGGCGAGGGTCCGGCTGGTGCGGCGCCCGCGGAAGACGGCGCTCGAGGTGATCCACTACCACGACATCCAGGAGGCGCTGGAGTCCTCGCAGCCGATCCTCGAGACCGGCCCGTACGCCGTCGAGCTGACCGACAAGATGATCCTCGACCTGGCGCGCAACAACATCGAGCAGTCGCAGCGGATGGGATTCGTCCAGGGCGACCCGGCGGCGATCATGATCGTCGAGTACGCCGGCGAGACCGACGCCGAGGTGCGGGCGAAGATCGAGGCGCTGGACGCCTGCCGACAGCGCGGGCGCTTCGGCTACGCCGCGCACGTCGCCCGCGACACCGCCGAGCAGCAGTCGATCTGGAAGCTCCGCAAGGCCGGCCTGGGCCTGCTGCTCGGGATGAAGGGCGACAAGAAGCCGATCGCCTTCGTCGAGGACACCGCGGTGGAGCCGCGGCACCTCGCCGAGTTCGTGTCGAGCTTCCGCGAGATCTTCGCCAAGCACGACACCGTCGGCGCCTACTACGGCCACTGCTCCGTCGGCTGCCTGCACATCCGGCCGGTCATCGACCTCAAGACGCCGCGCGGCCTCGAGCAGGTGCGCGCGATCGCCGACGAGATCACCGACCTGGTGGTGAGGTTCCGCGGGACCTTGTCGAGCGAGCACGGCGACGGCCGGGCGCGCAGCCCGTACCTGGAAAAGCTGTTCGGTCCACGGTTGATGCAGGCGTTTCGCGAGCTCAAGCACGCCTTCGACCCGGACAACCGGATGAACCCCGGCAACCTCGTGGCCCCGGTCGGGATCACCGACCATCTCCGCTACGGCACCCAGTACACGACGTGGGAGCCGTCGACGCTGCTCGATTTCTCGGAGCAGGGCGGCTTCGCGGCGGCGATCGAGATGTGCAACGGCGTCGGCGCCTGCCGCAAGACCCTCGAGGGCACGATGTGCCCGTCCTACATGGCCACGAAGGACGAGGAGCACTCGACGCGCGGCCGCGCCAACGCGCTGCGGGCGGCGCTGTCCGGCCGCCTGCCGAAGGCGGAGTTCACCGGCCGGCGGCTCTACGAGGTCATGGACCTCTGCCTCGAGTGCAAGGGGTGCAAGGCCGAGTGTCCGGCGAACGTGGACATGGCGAAGCTCAAGTACGAGTTCCTCCACCATTACTACGAGGCCAACGGGCTGCCGCTCCGCAATCGGCTCTTCGGCCAGATCGCGAAGGTCAATCGCCTGGGCTCCCGGCTGCCCGCGCTCGTCAACCGGCTCTCCGGCCTGGCGCCGAGTCGCTGGGCGCTCGAGAAGATCGCCGGGATCGACCGGCGCCGGCCGCTGCCGTCGCTGGCGGCGGAGACGTTCGATGATTGGTTCAGGCGCCACACGCCGCCCGCGGCGGCGCCGCGCGGCGAGGTGGTGCTGTTCAACGATACGTTCGTGACCTACAACGTGCCGGAGATCGCGCGCGCCGCCGTCGAGGTGCTCGAGTCCGCCGGCTACCGCGCGGTGCTGGTCGATCGCAAGTGCTGCGGACGCCCGCTGATCTCCAAGGGCATGTTGACCCAGGCGCGCGAGCACGCCGCCTGGAACGTGGCGCAGCTGGCGCCCTATGCACGGCGCGGCGTGGCGATCGTCGGGCTCGAGCCCTCCTGCCTGCTCACGCTGCGCGACGAGACCGTCGATCTGCTCCGCACCGACGACGCCCGCGCCGTCGCGCGCCAGTCGCTCCTGTTCGAGGAGTTCCTCGTTCGCGAGCGGGGCCGCGGCCTGGCGTTGAAGTTCGGCCCCAACGGCCGCAAGGCGCTGCTCCACGGCCACTGTCACCAGAAGGCGCTGGTGGGCACGGCGCCGACGGTCGCGGCGCTCCGCTGGGCGGGGTTCGAGGTCTCCGAGGTGGATTCGGGCTGCTGCGGGATGGCCGGCTCGTTCGGCTTCGAGCGCGAGCACTACGACGTCTCGGTCGCGCTCGGCAACCGCCGGCTGGCGCCGGCCGTGAAGGCCGCGCCGGCGGAGACGGAGATCGTCGCCCCCGGCATCTCCTGTCGCCAGCAG
>Ga0209157_1001107_pt1 | contig 22722 bp, 24 predicted proteins | sample GraSoiAngelo_135_FD_185892 | JGI IMG/M metagenome (GOLD analysis project Ga0209157, IMG submission 185892) | Grasslands soil microbial communities from the Angelo Coastal Reserve, California, USA - 14_0929_05_40cm (SPAdes) (version 2) | ecosystem: Environmental > Terrestrial > Soil > Grasslands ...
CCTGAAGCCCAGGATCAACGTCGTTGGCCTTATCCCCGCAACGGAGAACCTGCCCTCCGGCACCGCGATCAAACCGGGCGACGTCGTAAAGAGCCACCTCGGTAAGACGATCGAGATCATCAACACCGACGCCGAGGGGCGCCTGATTCTCTGCGACGCGCTGTCTTACGCTCGGCGCTTCAAGCCGGCGGCGGCCATCGATGCCGCGACGCTGACGGGCGCCGTCGTGGTCGCGCTCGGCCATCATGCGATCGGCATGATGGGCAACGACGAGGCGTTGCTCGCCGAGGTACGCGACGCGGGAGAACGCGCCGGCGAGCGCTGCTGGCCGCTGCCGCTCTGGGACGAATATCGGGAGCTGTTGAAGTCCGACGTTGCCGACGTCAAGAATTCGGGCGGACGCGCGGCCGGCACCATTGCGGGCGCGTGGTTCCTGCGTGAGTTCGTCGACAGCTTTCCGTGGGTGCACCTCGACATCGCAGGAACCGCCTATCTCGAAGGCGAGGGCCCGAGTCACGCAAAGGGACCGACGGCGATCGGCGTGCGCTTGTTCACCGAATTCTTGCTCAAACGCGCTGCCGCTGCGGGCGCTTGATTCGCGGCGGTGTGCTCGCGCTCGGGTTGTCCGGCGCGTTGGCGTCCGGCGCGGCCGCTCAGGCTGACACGACCCGCCGAGACACCACTGCAGCTCACGACTCAACGCAACGCGACACCACGGCCCGCGATACCACGCCGGCGCTGCTGCCCGTATTCGCCGCCGCGATCGCGCCGGGCCCGTTGCCCCTGGGGTCGCGGTACACCTTCACCACCGACTCGTTGCTCTTCAACCGAGTTCGCACGCTCAGCGATCTCCTCGGCCACATACCCGGTGTGTACGTCGCGCGCGGCGGTTGGTATGGACAGGCGGAGATCGTCCTCTATGGCGGCCGTGGTCCGGCGGCGCTCGAGATCTACTGGGATGGCGTGCCGTTCGTACCTTTGGGGCGGGACTCAATCTACATCGACCCGGCGCGGATTCCCCTGGCACCACTCGAACGCGTCGACGTCATCGTGCTTCCGGCCTCGCTGCAGGTCTATCTCGTCACGGCTCGCACCCGGTCGACGGCCGCGGTCACACAGATCGGGATTCTGACAGGCGTGGACGACATCGCCGGCTACCGCGCCGGATATGCGACGCGCGGACGTTCCGGTTTTGGCGTCGCACTCCTCGCCGACTGGACCAGCATCGGCCTTGGGCCGGTGGGCAATACGACCACGCCCTTCGGGACGAGTGACCTCTGGCTCAAGTTCGAGTACGTGCCGCCGGGCGCGCGCGTGGGCGCCTCCTTTCAAATCGCGAGCTCGAGCTGGCATCGCACGGCGGGTGACGGCGTGGACGCGTGGCGGCAGGATCGTCGCGAGCGGCTGTTGCGCCTGTTTGTCGCCGAGCGTGAGGATGGTTTGGGCTACCGGCTGAGCACGACGCTCGCCACCAGCGGGATCAGCCATGATACGACGATTGCGCCACGCACCGTCTCGAGCATCACGCTCGAAGCGAGCAATACCTGGCGCAGAGCGAATGTGACGGCCACCGCTCGGCTTGGCGCCGCCGGCTTGCCGCAGCAATTGGAAGCGCGCGCCGGTTGGGCGCCCGTTTCGTTTTTCACGCTGGCCGGTACGTTGCGTCGCTCCAGCTACACGGGGGGACGTACCGGCGACCGCGGCTATCTCACAGCCGGCATCGCGCTGCCACTGGGATTTTCCGCTCGCGCGGAGGCGGCGTGGCAACGCGACGTACAAGCGATGTTCGTCGCCAAGGATCCGCTTCAACCGACGAATGACGTCGCGGGATGGGTGCGCTTCGACAACCCGAGACTCATGATCGAGGTCGGGCGTGGGCGTCGCGATCCATTCACCCCGCTCGGGTTCGCCGGCGGCATCAAGACGGTCACCGCTCTGCATCCCACTCCCTCGACCGACTTTATCGCCGGCCACGCGTCCCTGCGGGTGCTTCCGGGATTCACGGTGTCGGGCTGGTACTTCGATGCGGTGGTGGGCGGTGGCGACTTCGAGCCGCCGCATCACGCCCGCATCGCCGCGACCTTCCATTCCAAATTCTGGCGCGTCTTCAAGAGCGGCATCTTCGCGCTCCACGGCGAGGTGGCCATGGAGTCCTGGAGCCGATGGGCGCTGGGCGGCGCCGATACCGCGGGGATCCAGCGCACCATGGGTGGCGCGAGCTTCGTCGACACGAACTTCGAGCTACAGCTGGCCGGCGTCACGATCTTCTGGTACATCCAGAACATGAACGTGATGCGCTCGAGTTACGTGGCGGGGCTGGGCTTTCCAAAGAGCGTACAGCAGTATGGCGCCCGTTGGTTCTTCACGAACTAGCTTCCCCTACTACATTTAACGACTTGTGCCGCGCAGCATGACAGGCTTCGGCTCTGCCGAGGATAGAGTCTCGAGTGGGAGGGGACGCCTGCGGGTGGACATCCGCACCGTCAACCACCGCTACTTCAACCCGCAGCTAAAGTTGCCGGCCGATCTCGCCGGCGTCGAAATCGAGATGCGGGAGCGACTGCGCCAGCTGCTGGAGCGCGGGCATGTGGCGGTCACCGCGCGGTGGGTCGATGGGCCGGCCACAGAGCGCGGCGTTGCCGTTGACCTGTCGCGCGCGAAACAGGTGCTTGCGGCCGCGCAGCAGCTCAAGAAGAAGCTGAAGCTCAAGGGGACGGTGGATCTGGCCTTCGTCGCGCGGCATCCGGACGTGTTGACGGCGGTGAATGGCCGCGATCAGGACGCCGTGCAGTGGGCCGACGTGAAGCCGATCGTGGAACGAGCGGCGCACGATGTGGTGGCGATGCGCGAGCGGGAGGGTCGGGCGCTCGCGATCGAGCTGAATCAGCGGCTCGATGCGCTCGAGACTGCGGCCCGCGAGATCGAAGCGCAGGCACCAGCACGGCTGAAGGCAGAGCATCAGCGGCTGAAACAAGCCATTGCCGAGCTGACCTCGGCCGCCACAGTGGATGAGCAGCGTTTGGCCGTCGAAATCGCATTGCTCGCCGACCGGGTGGATATCACTGAAGAGCTGGTGCGCTTTCGCGCTCACATCGAGGCGGCGCGCACGGCGCTCAAGTCGGATCAGCCGGTCGGCAAGCAGCTCGGGTTCCTGGCGCAGGAGTTGTTGCGCGAGGTGAACACGATGGGCTCCAAGGCCAATGATGCACGGATCACCCAGACCGTGATCGCGATGAAGGGGGACCTCGAGAAATTCCGGGAGCAGCTGGAGAATTTGGAGTGACGGCACGGCCTCGGATCGTCGTCCTGTCCGCGCCGTCGGGCGGCGGCAAGACGACCATCGCGCGGGCGGCGCGCGAACAGTATCCGGATCGCTTCGGCTTCTCGGTGTCGGCGACGACGCGGCCGCCGCGTCCCGATGAGCGGGCCGGTGTGGATTATCACTTTCAGAAGCGGACGCAGTTCCTGGAAGGGGTCGGCGCCGGCAAGTTCCTCGAGTATGCCGAGTACGTCGGTGAGTTGTACGGCACGCTGAAGGACGAAGTCGAGAAAGTACTGAAGTCCGGGAAGCATGTGCTCCTCGACATCGAGGTCGAGGGAGCGCGGCAGGTGCGGGACCAGTATCCGTATCCCGGCTCAGTCTCGATCTTCATTTTGCCGAGCGATCCGCGCGTGTTGCTGGAGCGACTGCATCAGCGGAAGAGTGAATCGATCGAGCAGATCCGCTGGCGCCTGGACCGGGCCGAATATGAGTTGCAGCAGTCGACGTTGTTCGATCGGTGGATTCGCAACGACGATCTCGACAGGGCGGTCGCCGAGGTCGTGAGCATCGCGGACGACGCGCGGGGCGGGGGCCGAGCCAGGGAAAAGAAAGACTTCGAGTGGATCACGAACTACGGGCGCGGCCTGCAAGCCGAGGCCCAACGACTCTATGATGAACTGCACCAACAGAAAGGCTGAGCCATGCGCATTGTGACTCCGGCAGAAGTCGCAGGGCAAACGCAGAACAAGTATCTCGGCGTGCTCGTCGCGGCTAAGTTCGCGCGCTACGTGAACGATTTCCCGCGCGACCGTTCCGTCGATTGGGAAGAGAAGCTCACCACGCGCGCGTTCGACGAGCTCGTGCGCGGCGGCCTCAAGTACCGCCTGGTGCGGCGGCGGCGCCAGCAGGAAGCCTGATGTCATTCACCGACCGTCACGTCGTGCTTGGCGTGTCGGGCGGAATCGCCTGCTATAAGAGCTGTACCCTGGCGCGCCGGCTGACCGAGGCAGGCGCCACCGTGGACGTGGTGCTCACCGCGGGCGCCGCCGAGTTCGTGCGGCCGCTGACGTTCGAAGCGCTCACCGGCCGGCCGGTGCTCACCTCGCTGTGGGAGCGGGGCCGCGCCCTCGCGCACATCGATCTCGCCAAAGATCCCGATCTCGTCATCGTGGCGCCGGCGACGGGGAACATCCTCGCGCGCGCCGCGATGGGAATGGCGGACGACTTGCTCACGGCGCTGCTGCTCGCGCGCGCCGACCGCCTCGTCCTCGCGGCGCCTGCCATGAACGACGCGATGTACGCGAATCCGGCGACGACGGCGAACATCAAGACACTCACCGCGCGTGGCTGGCATTTTGTCGGCCCGGAGATCGGCGCGCTCGCCGAAGGGCCGAGCGAGCGGCCGGGCCGGATGAGCGAACCCGAGACGATCCTGGCCGCGGCTGAACGGCTCCTCGGAAAGGCGCCGCGGGGGAATCCGAAGAGCAAGTGGTCCGGCAAGCGCGTCGTCGTGACAGCCGGGCCGACGCGCGAGCACCTCGATCCGGTGCGCGTCCTCACGAATCCGTCGAGCGGTCGCATGGGGTATGCGTTAGCGGAGGCCGCCTCGAGTCGCGGCGCCAACGTCGTCCTTGTGACCGGTCCAACGGAGCTCGCGCCGCCCCCTGGTCTTGCAACGAAGCACGTCGAGACGACCGAGGAGATGCAGCGCGCGGTCCAGGCGCTCGTGAAGGATGCGGACGCCCTGATCATGAGCGCCGCGCCCGCAGACTATCGTCCCACGCAGCTCGCCGACGAGAAGCGACCGCGCGCGAACGGTCCGCTCACGGTCGAGCTGGAAGCGACGCCGGACATTCTCACCTCACTCGAGCGACCGAAGCGGATGGTCGTGGTCGGCTTCGCCCTAGAGACCGGGAACGGTCTCGCCAAGGCGCGCTCGAAGATGCAGAATAAGGCGCTCGACTTCGTGATCCTCAATGACGCCCTCGAGCCCGGTGCGGGATTCGAGGTCACGACGAATCGCGTGACGATTTTGGGACGCAACGGCAAGCAAGTCGACCTGCCGCTGCTGCCCAAGCGCGACGTGGCCGAACGAATCCTCGACGTCGTGGAAGAAGCGCTTTGACTGACGGCCGGGCTCTGGCAATTGAATATCTGAAACAGCAGCGGCTACTCGGTGGGGATGCGGTGATCCTCACCGAGAAGCCGGGAAACGAGAAACGGGAAACGGGAAACGGGGTGCAAGCCACGGAGTCTCCGTTTCCCGTTTCCCGTGTCCCGAAGACCGAATCTCGAGAGCACGCTGATATCCCTCCTTCTGGGATTTCCTTCGATCCTCCAAGCGGCGATTTGTTTGCGACCGATCCCATCCAACGGGCGGCGACACTCGCCGACGTTGCGACTCTCATCGCGGACTGTCAGAAGTGCAAGCTGTGCGAGGGACGTACCAACACGGTTCCCGGCGAAGGGTCCGCCACAGCGCGCCTCGTCGTCATTGGGGAAGGCCCGGGTCGCACGGAGGATGAAACGGGCCGCCCCTTCGTGGGTCGGGCAGGCGAGCTGCTCACCAAGATTCTCGAGGCGATCCAGCTGCCGCGCGCCCAGGTCTTCATCTGCAACATCGTGAAGTGCCGGCCGCCCGAGAATCGGCTCCCGCAGTACGACGAGATCGCGGCCTGCCTGCCGTTCCTTTATCGTCAGATCGAGCTGGTGAAACCGAAGGTGATCCTGGCGATGGGGGGGACGGCAGCGCAGTCGCTCCTCAGCACCAAACAGTCGCTAGGATCGCTCCGCAATCAGATCCATCGTTTCCGCGGCATCCCGGTCGTGGTGACCTATCACCCGGCTGCCTTGCTGCGTAACCCTCATTGGAAGAGACCAACCTGGGATGACGTCCGTATCGCCGCTCGCCTCCTCGACGACTGAGTTCGCGGGTCGGCAGACCCCATGGAGTAATGAAGCCGAGCAAGCCGTCCTCGGCGCCATGATGCTCGACCAGGACGCAGCGCTCAAAGCCGCTGAAGTCCTGGACGACACGATGTTCTATCGGGAAGCGCATCGCCTGCTGTTCCGCTCGATGCTGTCGCTGACCGAGCGTGGCGACGTCATCGATCCCGTGACCTTGCGCGACGAGCTGTCGCGCCGCGGCGACCTGGACCGCGCCGGGGGGATGGAATACATCGCGGCGCTCATCGATGTCGTCCCCACCGCCGCCAACATCGACTATCACGCCAGGATCGTGCGCGACAAGGCGGTGCTGCGCCGTCTCGTCGAGGCGGCCACCGGCATCATCCAGGACATCTACGAGGGACACGGTACCGCCGGCGAAGTGCTCGACAACGCGGAGCACCGTGTCTTTCAGGTGGCGCAATTCCGGCGCACCGAGGAGTTCATTCGGATCAAGGAGCTGATCTGGCCGACGATGGAGCGGATCGAGCAGCTCCAATCGGGCGCCGGTGCGTTGACTGGGGTCCCAAGCGGATTCGTCGATCTGGATCGCTACACGGCTGGCTTCCAACGCGCCGATCTCGTCATCATCGCAGCGCGTCCATCCATGGGAAAGACCGCGCTGGCGCTGAACATCGTGCAGCACGCCGCGATCGAGCACAACACCGGGGTCGCCTTCTTTTCGCTGGAGATGTCGAAGGATCAGCTCGTGCAGCGGCTCCTCTGCTCGGAGGGACTGGTCGATGCGCAGCGGCTGCGGCGCGGCCAGCTCCGCGACGACGATTACCCGAAGCTCGCGCGTGCCGCGGGACTGTTGGGGACGGCGCCCATCTGGATTGACGACTCCGCGGCGCTCACGCCGCTGGCCATGCGCTCGAAGGCACGCCGGTTGAAGGCCGAGCACGACATTGCGCTCGTGATCGTGGACTACCTGCAATTGATGCAAGGGCCCGGCGACGTCGAGAACCGGCAGCAGGAGATCTCGTACATCTCCCGCTCCCTCAAGGCGCTCGCCAAGGAGCTCGACGTGCCCGTCGTCGCGATCTCGCAGCTCTCGCGCGCGCCCGAACAGCGAGGAGGGGAGCACCGGCGGCCACAGCTCTCCGACCTGCGCGAGTCCGGGGCAATCGAGCAGGACGCGGACGTCGTCTGCTTCATCTATAGACAGGAGTTCTACGACGGCCCGGTCGATCCCAAGACGAACGAGAGCATCGAGGGCATCGCGGAGGTGATCGTCGGCAAACAGCGCAACGGCCCCACCGGCACCGTGAAGCTGCACTTCAAGAAGGAATACACGCGCTTCGACAACTACACGGCGCGCGAGGCTCCCCCCCTCGAGGCCGGTCGTGTCTAAAGCCCATTCGCTTTTTCGCTGCACCGAATGCGGCGCCGATCAGCCTAAATGGGGCGGTAAGTGCGATGCGTGCGGAGCGTGGAATTCTCTAATCGAAGAGCCGGTTGGGCGGTTGAGCGCTTCGGCGGTTCGCGGTGTTCCAACCGGCCAACCGCCAATCCGCCTAACCGACCTGAAGCAGTCTGCCGTTGATCGCTGGAAAACCGGCCTCGCCGAATTCGACTTCGTCCTCGGCGGCGGAATCGTCCCCGGATCCGTCGTCCTGGTGGGCGGCGAGCCCGGCATTGGCAAGTCCACGCTCCTCATGCAATGCGCCGCACGGCTCGAGAGCCAGGGCGTTGTGACGCTGTATGTCTCGGGCGAGGAGTCGCCGGACCAATTGCGGCTGCGCGCCGATCGCTTGCAGGAGGATGCGGGCGGCATCCACGTCCTCGGCGAGACGCGTCTCGAATCCATTCTGCATCACGCCGCGCAACTGAAAGCGAGCGTCGTCCTCCTCGACTCGGTGCAGACGACTTACACTGAAGAGCTCGAGGGCGCTCCCGGCAACGTCGGCCAGGTGCGCGAGTGCGCCGCCCGGCTAATGCGGTTCGCCAAGGAATCGGGGCCGGCGGTACTGCTCGTCGGGCACGTCACCAAGGGCGGGGGTATTGCGGGACCGAAGACGCTCGAGCACATCGTCGACACCGTGCTCTACTTCGAGGGGGAAACCACGCTCGATCACCGGATCCTGCGCGCGGTGAAGAACCGCTTCGGCTCGGTCGATGAGATCGGTGTGTTTCGCATGACCGGCGCGGGACTCGAGCCGGTCGCAAACCCCGCCGCCGCGTTTTTGGCCGGGCGCTCGACGGGCGCGTCCGGCTCGGCGATCACGGCATTGATGGAAGGGACCCGGCCGATGCTCGTGGAGATCCAGGCGCTCGCATCGAAAGCTGGTTTCGGTACGCCGCAGCGCGTTGCGACCGGCCTCGATCACCGCCGGCTCGCGCTACTGCTCGCGGTCCTCGAGCGCCGCGCCGGCCTGCCCTTCGGAAGCCTGGACGTTTTTGTGAATGTCACCGGTGGTGTGCGACTGGTTGAGCCCTCAACGGACCTAGCCGTCCTTGCCGCCCTTGTCTCCACCGTCCACGATCGCCCCGTCCCGGCCGATGCCTTGTTCCTCGGCGAGGTAGGTCTCGGCGGCGAAATCCGCCCCGTCGCCGGTGTCGAACGGCGACTCGTCGAAGCGGCGCGGCAAGGGTTCCGGCGCGTGTTCTTGTCGGCCCGCTCGCAGCGGACGAGCAGCGATCTCGAGGTCATCGGGCTGGAGGGAATCAGTGAGCTCACCCGGCGCCTCGCCGCCTGACGTTGGAGTCGTCGTGGTGGCGGCGGGCGCTGGCGTCCGGGCGGGACCCGGCGAGGCGAAGCAGTTTCGTCCGATCCTCGGCGTTCCGATGCTGCTCCGCGCGTTGCGGCCCTTCACGTCACATCCGGAAGTGCGGCAGGTCATCGTCGTCCTCCCTCCCGGCTATGCCGATCGCCCCCCGGAGTGGCTCGCCAAACTCCGCGGCGACCGGCTCGGACTCATTGCAGGTGGTGCGCAGCGCGTGGACTCCGTCCGCGCCGGACTCCAGGCACTCCGATCCGAGACGAGCCTCGTCCTCGTACACGACGCCGCTCGCCCCTTTGTGAGTCGCGGCACCATCGACGCCGTGATCGCGCGGGCACGCGCGGGGGTCGGCGCGGTGGCAGCCGTTCCAGCTTCCGACACGCTCAAGGAAGTGGGGCAGGGCAGCCACCGGCCCACGCCGCGCATTACGCGCACCATTGACCGCGAGCGCATCTGGCGCGCGCAGACACCGCAAGGATTCCCGCGGCAGATGCTCGACGATGCGTATGCGCAGCTCGCGGACTCGACGCAGAACGGAGGGGGGGGAGCACCGAGCGATGACGCCGAAGTGTGTGAGCGGGCGGGCTTCCCGGTGGAGTTGATTCCCGATTCGCCGTACAACGTCAAGATCACGACGGCCGACGATTTCCGGATCGCCGAGGCGCTCGCCCGTGAGCTCCGGTGAAGCCGCTGCCATTTCAGTCAGCCGCGGAGGTCGCCGCGGCGATTCCACGCGTGGTCAGGCATCTCAACGCGGGTGGCTTGCTCGCGTATCCGACGGAGACGGTCTACGGCTTCGGCTCGCGCGTATTGCAGGCCGACGTGGCGGCGCTCGCGGCGTTGAAGGGACGGTCCGCGGGCAAACCGTTTCTCCTGCTCATCAGCGATCGCGGCATGGCTGAGGCACACGGCCTCGCGTTCAATGCTTCGGCGGACGCCCTGGCGCGCGCCTTCTGGCCCGGACCGCTCACGCTCGTCCTGCCGGGCGGCTCCGGACAGCTGCCGGATCTGTTGCGCGGGCCGGACGGCGGCATCGCCGTGCGTTGGACCTCGCATCAGGCGATCGCGAGTCTGATCGCGGCTCTCGGCGCTCCGCTGACCTCGACCTCCGCCAATCTTCCCGGTCAACCACCCGGCCCCGGTGCCGTCGCAATCGCGCGCGACTTCGCGCCCGCTGTGGAGTCGGGAAAACTGCTCGTACTCGACGGCGGGGTCCTGGGGAACCGGCCGCCATCTACCGTCGTTGATTGCACGCGACCGGAGGCCCAGATCGTGCGCGAGGGAACGCTCAGTCTCAGCGAGCTGCGCCGTGCCGTCGGTCGCCTCGCTCCATGACCCAGCACGTCCTCTTTGTCTGCACCGGCAACATCTGCCGCAGCCCACTCGCCGCCGCGTTGCTCGAACGCGCGCTCAAGGAGCACGGGCTCGACGTGAACGTGACTTCCGCGGGAACGGGTGCCTGGGATGGCGCGCCCGCTTCCGAAGGCGCGTACCTCGTCGGGCTCGAGCGTGGGCTCGACCTCTCCGGTCACCGCGCGCGACTGCTCACCCGGGAGCTCGTCGGACAGGCCGACTTGATTCTGACGATGGCGCGGCACCATCGGGCGCGCGTCGACGAGTTGGGCGGCGAGGGGCGCGTGTTCGTCCTCGGCGAGTATGTCGGTCGCGGTGGCGACGAAGTGAGTGACCCTTTCGGTGGAGACCTCGAAGTGTACCGCGACACTTGCCAGGAGCTCGAAGCCCTCGCGGCCGCCGTCGCGGAACGGCTCGCCGCCGAAAGTAAGCGTGGAGATCAGCGCTAAGACGCGCCTCCTCGCGGTCATCGGCGATCCGGTGGCCCATTCCCTTTCTCCCGTGATGCACAACGCCGCCTGCCGCGCGCTGGGGATCGATGCGGTCTACGTCGCGCTGCGCGTTTCCGCCGACTCGCTCCCCGACGTTCTCGCCATGCAAGCGGCCACAGGCGGCGCCGGCAACGTGACCGTTCCCCACAAAGAAGCGGTCGAACGATCCGTGATGCGCAAAACGGATGTCTGCGCCCGCGTGGGCGCGTGCAATACGTTCTGGACCGAAGACGGCGGACTGGTCGGGGACAACACGGATGTGTTCGGCGTGTCAGCGGCGTTGGATCACTTGGGGGTGGCGCGCAAGGGCGGCCGGTGGCTCGTGGTCGGAACCGGCGGCTCGGCGCGCGCGGTCGCGGTGACGGCAGCTGACCGCGGCGCCAGCCTGTGGGTCCGGTCCCGCAATGCGGACCGCGCCAGGGACTTCGCCGCCTGGGGGAGAACGATCGGTGCCGATGTCGAGGTCGCCGCCGGCGCGGTCGAGATCGACGTGGCGATCAACGCGACGCCGGTGGGGCTGGCCGGCCACGATTCGCTGCCGATAGATGTCAATCACATTCCCGGCGTCAGCAAGGCACTCGATCTCGTATACGCACCGAAGGAGACGCGCTGGGTACACGCGTTGCGCGAACGCGGCATCGAGGCTCAGGACGGACGGGAGATGCTCGTGCAGCAAGGAGCCGCAGCGTTTGCCCGCTTCTTCCCGGGCAACGATGCGCCGGTGCAAGTCATGCGAGCCGCCGTCAACCGCGCGCTGCGTGTCTAGCTTGAACGCGGTCGAGCAGCTGCTGCTGCCAGCGGAGTGTCTCCTGTGTCACGGACTGCTGGGCGGCTGCGACACGCAGCGGTTAGTCTGCTCGGTGTGCCGGCAACGTTGGCGCCCGGTGCGCCCACCATGGTGCGAGCGCTGCGCTCAGCCAGAGCCGCATTTCGGCCCGTGTCGTCTCTGTAGCGACTGGCCTGCCGCGCTCCAGTCAGTGCGATCCGCCTTCTGGCTGTCTGAGGGTGCTCGAGCGGCCGTGCACGCGCTCAAGTATGGCGGACTTCCGCGCATCGCCGACGATATGGCGGCGGCGATGGGCCGTCTTTCTGATCCGACCATCGGTTCGTCGGCCCTCGTTCCCATTCCGCTCGCGCCGAAGCGACTGCGGCAGCGTGGTTACAATCAGAGCGACGCGCTCGCGCGCGCGTTGGGCAGACAGTGGAAAGTGCCCGTGCTGCCTCACTTGCTCGCGCGCACGCGCGAGACGCCGACGCAAACGGCGTTGACACCGGAGACTCGCCTGGCGAACGTGGCGGGGGCGTTCGCGGTCGCGCACAAACCTCGTCCACCCTGGCCAGTTTTGGTACTCGTCGACGACGTGTTCACCACCGGTGCCACCCTCGCCGAAGCGGCGCGGGCGCTGGAGCAAGCCGGCGCAACGCGCGTCATGGGCATAACGTTCGCCCGCGCAGCAATTCCAGACTTCACGTAAGGGGAGAGTCATGGCGGTTCGGGTAGGGATCAATGGGTTCGGCCGCATCGGACGGAACGTGCTGCGCGCCGCAACGATCACGAAACAGGCCGGCGGAGACCTGGAATTCGTTGGGGTCAACGATATCACCGACACGAAGACGCTCGCGCATCTCCTCAAGTACGATTCGGTGCACGGCCGCTTTCCCGGCACCGTCGAGGCGAAGGGCGACGCACTGATCGTGAACGGCAAGCAGATCAAAGTGTCGGCCATCAAGGAGCCCGAGAAGCTGCCATGGAAGGATCTGGGCGTCGAGCTGGTGCTCGAGAGCACCGGCCGATTCACCGACCGGGATAACGCCGCCAAACATCTCGCGGCGGGGGCCAAGAAAGTCGTGATCTCCGCGCCCGCCAAGGGTGAAGACATCACGATCTGCATCGGCGTCAATCACGAGAAGTACGATCCCGCCAAACATCACATCATCTCGAATGCCTCATGCACCACGAACTGCCTGGTCCCCGTCGTCAAAGTCGTGATGGACAACTTCGGCTTCAAGCACGGCTTCATGACGACTGTCCACAGCTACACGAACGACCAGCAGATCCTCGATCTGCCGCACAAGGACCTGCGGCGCGCGCGGGCGGCGGCACTCAGCATCATCCCGACTACGACCGGTGCCGCCAAAGCCACCGGCCTCGTCATCCCCGAGGTGAAGGGCAAGATCGACGGCGTGTCGCTCCGCGTTCCCACACCCGACGTGTCGATCGTCGATCTCACGGCTGAAGTCGAGCGCTCCACCACGGTCGACGCGGTGAACACGGCGTTCCGACAAGCCGCCGCGGGATCACTCAAGGGCATTCTCGACGTGAGTGACGAGCCGCTCGTATCGGTCGACTACATCGGCAGCTTCTACTCGAGCGTCGTGGATTCCATGTCGACGGCCGTGATCGACGGCAACCTCGTGCACGTGTCGTCGTGGTACGACAACGAGATGGGCTACTCCGCGCGCTGCGTCGACCTGCTCGCCTATATCGGGCGCCGCCGTTGACGAAACGCAGCCTGCGGGATCTTCCCCCGCAGGCGTTGGACGGCAAGCGGGCGTTAGTGCGGGTCGACTTCAACGTTCCTCTGAAGAACGGAAAGGTCACCGACGACACGCGGCTGCGCGCGTCGCTGCCAACGATCAAGTACCTGCGTGAGAAAGGCGCGCGGGTGATTCTGCTGTCACACCTCGGCCGCCCAAAGGGCGGGGCAGATCCGCAGTTCTCCCTCAAGCAGGTTGTGCGAAACCTGGAGCAGCTGCTCGGCGCTCCGGTCGAGTTCATCGCTGATCCCGCGACCGGCGTTGCCACCACGCGACGCCTGCCGCGTGGCGGCGTCGCGCTCGTCGAGAACACGCGATTCTGGCCGGGCGAGGAAAAGAACGATCCCGAGCTCGCGCGCATATTCGCGGCCCTCGGCGATCTCTACGTGAACGACGCGTTCGGCTCCGCCCATCGCGCACACGCGTCGACAGAAGCGGTCGCGCACCTGCTCAAGCCCGCCGTCGCCGGCTTTCTCATGGAGAAGGAGCTCAAGTATCTGGGCGAGTTACTCCGGGACCCGAAGCGTCCATTTATCGCCGTGCTCGGCGGTGCAAAAATTTCGGGGAAAATCGATGTCCTCCGCTCGCTGCTGCCGCGCGTCGACGAGCTGTTGATCGGTGGCGCGATGGCATGCACGTTCTTCGCCGCGATGGGGCTCGAAGTCGGTTCGTCGCTCGTCGAGCCCGACCGCATCGCGCTCGCCAAGGAGCTGCTCGCGCAATCCGGCAAGAAACTCATCCTGCCGCGGGGCGGCGTCATCGCCCCCTCGCTCGAACGGGCCCGTGAAAGCCGGTCGGTGCCGGCCGACGCAGTTCCCAAAGGTTGGGCCGTGTACGATATCGATGAGGCCACGCAGCACGACTTCCGCGCCCGGCTCTTACGCGCGAAGACGATCTTCTGGAACGGTCCGATGGGTGTCTTCGAGACGCCGCCATTTGACGCCGGCACCCGCGCCGTCGCCACAGCCCTCGTCGAGGCGGGCAAGAAAGGCGCGGTGACCGTCGTGGGCGGTGGCGACTCGGTGGCCGCCGTCGCCGGAATGGAAGACAAGCTCACCCACGTGTCGACCGGTGGGGGGGCGTCACTCGAGTTTCTGGAAGGAAAGGTTCTGCCGGGCGTGGCTGCGCTCGAGGACGCGTGAGAGCGCTCCTCTTCGCGGCGAATTGGAAGATGCACATCGGTCCCCAAGAAGCTCGGACCTATCTGTCGACATTTCTGGGGCAGTACTCCGAACGACCGGACCGGCAGGTCTGGTTTTTCCCCCCCGCTGTTTCACTCGAGGCTGTCGCCACCATCGTCGCGAAGCGCCTCGATCTGCTGGCCGGCGCCCAGGACATCTATTGGGAACCCAAAGGGGCGTATACAGGCGCGATCTCCGGTCCCTTGGCCGCGCTGGCGGGCGCGCGTGCCACGCTGATCGGTCACTCCGAGCGCCGGCACGTATTCGGCGAGACCTACGAGCAAACGGGCAAAAAACTCGCGGCTGCGGTCCGCGCCGGTCTTCATCCTGTGCTGTGCGTCGGTGAGACGCTTGCACAGCGCGATGCCGGAGAAACGCTGACCGTCGTCACACGACAGCTGGAAGCGGCGTTCGGAGCTCGCGTAGAGGTCCAGGCGACGATCGCGTATGAGCCGGTCTGGGCAATCGGAACTGGTCGTAACGCGACACCACAGGACGCCGCCCTAGTGCATCAGGCGATCCGCGGCTGGCTCAACGACCGGCAGGCCGTTGAAACACGAATTCTGTACGGCGGCAGCGTGAACGCGAAAAACGCCGCTGAGCTTCTCGCGGAGCGGGAGCTCGACGGCGTTCTCGTCGGCGGCGCGTCACTCGATCCGAAAATCTGGGCCGAGCTTGTGCGCACCGCCGCAACCTAGGTATCTTGCTCGGCGCATGTACACGTTCTTCGTCGCCATCCTGATCCTCGACTCCCTCATCCTCGCCACCGCGGTGCTCTTGCAGGCGGGGCAGGGAGGCGGACTCGCCACCTTGGGTGGCGGCGCGGGCACCGAAACGATCATGGGCGGTCGCCAGGCGACCACGTTGCTCACCAAAGTGACGTGGTGGACCGCCGGCATCTTTCTGTTCCTCGCGCTTATGCTGACGTTCATGTCGTCAGGGGGGACGCAGGTCCGCTCCGTTCTCCAGGGGCAACAGGGGGCGGGCCAGCAAGCCCCCGCGCCGGTTCAGCAGACGCCGCTGCCCATCGAAACGCAACCCACGCCAACGCCTCCACCCGCGCCACCAGCGGCCAAGCCCCCGACCAATCGTCGACCGTAAGTCCGCACCCGCTTACGTCCTCTTAGAGGACGGCGCCTGGTTCCCTGGAACCGCGCCATTACCGTTCGAGCAAGCCTACGCCGAAGTCGTTTTCACCACGAACCTGAGCGGCTATCAGGAGGTCTTTACCGACCCCTCGTATCTCGGCCAAATCGTGGTGATGACGGCGCCGATGATCGGGAACTATGGGATCAATCCGGAAGACGTCGAATCGGATCGCCCGCGCGTCGCCGGCGTGGTCGTGCGCGAGCTGTCGGGCACCCCATCCAATTGGCGCGCCACCGGCCCGTTGCTCGAGTGGCTCGCGGGCGCGAAAGTGCCGCTCATCGCCGAGGTGGACACGCGACAGCTCACACGCTACATCCGCTCGCGCGGCGCGATGCGCGGAGTGCTGGCGTTGGGCGAGAAGCCAACCGACGAGGTCACGAAAGCTCTGGCGGCATCGCCCTCGATGAACGGTCTCGATCTGGCGAGCGCGGCAACGATTCCCAACGCGTACACGGAAGGTCCGGCCGACGCGGCACATCACGTCGTCGCGTTCGATTTCGGCATGAAGCGCAACATCCTGAGACTGTTTGTCAAGCACGGATGTCGTGTGACGGTGGTGCCCGCGGCGACGACCGCAGCTGCCGTCCGCAGCCTCAAACCGGACGGCGTGTTTCTGTCCAACGGTCCCGGCGATCCGGCGGCCGTGGGATACGCAATCGCAACAATTCGTGATTTGTCTGACGGGACACTACCGATCTTTGGGATCTGCCTCGGTCATCAACTGATGGGTCTCGCGTTGGGTGGAGAAACGGTCAAGCTGCCCTATGGCCATCGCGGCGGCAATCATCCAGTACGTGATCTCGCGACTGGGCAAGTACTTATCACGTCCCAGAACCACGGCTTTGCAGTCCGCGGGGAGACGTCAGGAGTGCCGGGCGCGAAGTCGCTTGAGGTCACGCACCTTAACCTCAACGACAGAACGGTCGAAGGTATTCGGCACCGGGAATACCCGATTTTTGCCGTCCAATACCATCCGGAGGCGTCGCCGGGCCCACATGACGCCCAGGGACACTTTCAACAATTCCTACAAGCTCTTGACACTAAATAAGTAAGCCCGTATCATAGCCCCCGACTTTGCTACCCGGCAGACGTTCGGGACGGGGGGACCCAATGACGAAGGCCGATCTGGTCGAGAAGGTCACCGCGCAAATCGCTCGCACTGCCGGTCCCCTCATTTCAAAAAAGGACTGTGCGCGGGTTGTGGATTCCTTCCTCGACGCGGTCAAAGCAGCGCTAGCCGAGCAGCATAACATTGAGATACGCGGGTTTGGGACGTTCAAGATCCGTCAGCGCAAAACGCGGATGGCGCGGAATCCACGGACCGGTGATCCCGTCGAAGTAGCGGCGCGGCCCGTTCCTGTCTTCAAGCCCAGCAAGGAGTTGCGCGCGATGGTCGCCGACGCGAGCGCGCGCGTTTCGTCCTAAGCCACTGCAGCGGGACGACTTGGCGGATGGCCTCGGCGGAGTGCCGGGGCCATTTTATTTGTGGTATTATCGGTGAGTTGCACGCCAAAGGCCCGAACCTCTTGTGCGGAGCAATGATGCGCCTTTCGTCTCGTCTGAACCTGCTTGCCGTCACCACGCTCATCCTTCCCCGGCTCTTGGTCTCGCAAACGCAGACGGTCTACGATGTCAGTGTGAATCCGGATGCGAAGGAGTTCTCCGTCGCCGCCATTTTTCCCACTGCGGGAAAAGAGACGCTGTTCGTGTCGCTGCCGGCGTGGAGTCCGGGAAACTATGAAATCCAGAATTATGCGCGCTATGTCCACGGGTTCACGGCGCACAACACGGCCGGCGCGTCGCTCCGTTGGGATCGGCGGGATAAGGACACGTGGCGTGTGGTGACCGGCGGCAGCGATCACGTGACCGTGGACTTCGATTACGTCGCCGACACGATCGATCTCTCCATCGCGCGCGTCAGGAGTGACTTCGGTCAGTTTCTCGGCACCAATCTCTTTCTCTTCGAAGAAGGCCACCTCGAGCGTCCTGCCGACGTGCGCTTCCACCTGCCTAGTGGTTGGCAAGTGACGACTGCGCTCAAAGGACCGGTCAATCGCGAGTACCACGCCGCCAACTACCACGAGCTGGCGGATGCAATGACGTTCCTGGGCCGCTACAGTCTCGATTCGCTGCAGGCGGGCGGAAAATGGATTCGGATCGCGCTATGGCCCGCCGCGGACTATACGCCCGCGGTCGCCGCGAATTTGCGCAACGGGATCGCGAAAATGGCGCCGGTCCAGGACCGCATCATGGGCGATGCCCCCTACGATGTGTACACGATCTTCTTCAACGTCATCCACGAGCCGGTCAGATTCGGTGGCGGCCTCGAACACAGCTACTCGCAGTACGATATCATGCCGGCGCAGGCATTCGCGGATGCGTCCGGCAACCTGGGCGACTTCATGTATCCGCTGCTGTCGCACGAGTTCTTCCATCTCTGGAATGTGAAGCGGATTCGCCCGGCCGAGATGTGGCCGTACGATTACCACGGCGAGCAGTACACGCCGCTCTTGTGGTGGTCCGAAGGCGTAACCGACTACTACGCGGACATCACGAATCTACGCGCCGGCCTGTGGACGCCGGATCAATTCCTCCGCAACGCGACGTCGAACATGGATCAGGTGGAATCGACACCCGAGCCGTGGAGCGTGGAAGACGGCAGTGAGGCGACGTGGATCAACGAGGTGTACATCAATAGCTCGCAACTCTACTATCCGAAGGGCTCGCTGCTCGGCTTTTTGCTCGACGTCTCGATTCGTGACGCCAGCGATAATGCGCACAGTCTCGATGATGTGATGCGCGCACTGTACACAAAGTACTATCGCCAGAACAAAGGATTCCTGACGGCGGATCTCCTGAACGCGCTGCGAGCGGCCGGTATGCCAGACGTCGACACGTTCTATCGCCGCTACATCGATGGCCGCGACTCGCTGCCCTACGAGACCGTGTTTGCGAAAGCGGGGGTAGTGGTCAACCGCTCGGTCGTCAGCATTCCCTTCGTGGGAATCTCGAGTGGTCCCACGACGACCGGCGGCGTGCAGGTGCAATCTGTCACACCGGGCAGCGCCGCGGAGGGTGCCGGTGTGCAGCCGGGTGATGTGTTGAGCAATGTCGGCGGCGTCGCGGTGACGGCGGACCAAAATTGGGGCCAGGAGTTCCGCACGAAGTATCAAGGGAAATCCGGCCAGCCGTTCACACTCACGGTGCAACGCGGGGGTCGTACGCTGACGCTCAACGCCGTTCTGAAGGAGCGTACGCTCACCCACCTCACGCTGACGCGGGCGCCGAATCCGACACCCAAGCAGGCAAGGATCTGGCAGGGCCTGGCGTCGGGACTATAATCGGATCATGCCGAACGTCACGGTACGGTTCTTCGCGCGCTACGCAGAGCTGACAGGGTGCGAGTCGGCGGCCCTTGCCGTTCCGCCAGCGGCGACGGTGAGCGACGTACTCGCGCGCGTCCGACAAACCGTCCCGGGCGCTCGAGACTTGCCGCCTCGTCCTCTCGCCGCCCTGAACCTCCGTCAGGTGAAACTGGACACGCGGGTGAGTGACGGCGACGAGATAGCGTTGTTGCCTCCCCTGTCGGGCGGATGATGGCGTACCTCACCATTCACCCGATCTCCGTCGAATCGCTCATCGCCGAAGTACAGGGGCCCGAGCGTGGCGGTACCTGTGTCTTCATGGGCACCGTGCGCCAAGACGACGACGTCACGAGCATCGAGTATTCCGCATACGACGAGATGGCAATCGGCGAGATCGAGCGGACGCTGGCCGAGGCCCATGAGCGCTGGCCAGAAGCGCGTGTGATGCTCCAGCATCGCCTCGGCACGATCCCAGTCGGTGAGGCAAGCATCGCGATCGTCGCCGCCGCACCGCATCGCGACGCGGCGTTTGCGGCGTGCCGCTACGTGATCGAGGAAGTGAAGAAACGGTTGCCGATATGGAAGAAAGAGATGCACGCGGATGGCACGGCCACGTGGGTCGATCCCTCCGGAAAACCGGTGGCCGGTGGCCTGCGTGATCGCTGATCGCTTCGATCGTCCGCTTGGCAGCCTTCGTGTCTCGGTCACGGATCGCTGTAACCTGCGGTGCCGGTACTGCATGCCTGAGCAGGACTACGTCTGGCTCCCCAAGCAGTCCATTCTGACGTTCGAAGAGATCACTCGATTGGTCGCTGTATTCGCCTCGCTCGGCGCCCACAAAGTCCGCCTCACGGGTGGCGAGCCGTTGCTCCGTCATGATTTGCCGGCGCTCACGCAGATGCTCGCCGCAGTCCCAGGGGTTCGGGACCTCGCCATGACGACGAACGGCCTGCTGCTCGCGAAACAGGCAAGCGAGTTGCGGCGGGCAGGTCTTGGGCGCATCACCGTCAGTCTCGACACACTGCGGCCCGACCGTATGCGCGACATCGCCCGTACCGATCGGCACGCCGACGTTCTCGCGGGCATCGCCGCGGCGCGTGCAGCCGGATTCGATCGGCTGAAGATCAATACGGTCGTCATGCGCCGCGTGAATGACGACGAGCTGGTGGATCTGATCGAATTCGCGCGCACGCAAGACGCCGAAGTGCGGTTCATCGAGTACATGGACGTGGGTGGGGCGACGGCATGGTCACCCGAACACGTATTTTCTAGGAGCGAAATCCTCGCCGTGTTGTCACAGCGATACGGCTCTATCACGACCATCACCGAGGGTCGTGATCCCAGCGCCCCCGCCGAACGTTTCCGTCTGACCGACGGCACGACGTTCGGCGTTGTGGCGTCCACCACTGCACCGTTCTGCCGCTCCTGCGACCGCAGCCGTATCACGGCCGATGGGACGTGGTTCATGTGTCTATATGCTGGGCGGGGCATCGATTTGCGCGAACCGCTGCGCAACGGTGCAACCGATGCCGAGCTGGCGGATCTCATCACCAACGGTTGGCGGGACCGCGCGGACCGTGGCGCTGAAGAGCGTTTAGGCCTCGCCGCGCGGTCGGCGCTGTATCCGCTCGCGGCCTTGCGTGCCGATCCGCACCGGGAGATGCACACGCGGGGTGGGTAAGACGTGAAAGAAGGCGTGAAGAAACGTTTGCCTGAACAACCCAGCGCATCTAGACTTCCCGCACCATGCTCAACAAAATCACAGTCGTAGGCGCCGGAAACGTCGGGGCGACGACTGCCCAGCGGCTCGCCGAGAAAGAACTCGCCCGCACTGTCGTCGTGGTAGATGTCATCGATGGCATTCCCCAGGGGAAAGCCCTCGACCAGTGGGAAGCGGCGCCCATCGAGGGATTCGACACGCGCATCGTCGGCGCGGCGAATGATTACGGGCCGACAGCCGGCAGCGAGTTGGTCGTCGTCACGGCCGGGATCGCGCGCAAGCCCGGCATGAGCCGGGACGATCTCGTCCGCACCAACGCCGACATCGTCAAACAGGTCTCCCGGCAGATCAAACAGAATTGTCCCAAAGCCATTGTCGTCGTGGTTTCAAATCCGCTCGACGTCATGTGCTGGGTCACCAAGCACGTGACGGGCTTCCCACGCGAGCGCGTGATCGGCATGGCGGGCGTCCTCGATACGGCGCGGTATCGCGCATTCCTGGCGGAGGCTCTCGACGTTTCGGTGCGGGACATCCAGGCGATGGTGTTGGGCGGGCACGGCGATACGATGGTCCCGCTGGTTTCCTACACCACCGTTTCCGGGATTCCGGTCACGCAGCTCCTCGATAAAGAAAAGCTCGACAAGATCGTCGACCGCACCCGCAACGGCGGCGCCGAGATCGTCGCGTTCCTCAAGACCGGATCGGCGTATTACGCGCCGTCCTCGGCGGTGGTGCAGATGGTCGAGTCGATCGTGCTCGATCAGAAGCGCCTGCTACCCTGCGCCGCGTGGCTCGACGGCGAGTACGGATTGTCGGGGATGTACTGCGGCGTTCCCTGCAAACTGGGAAAGCGTGGGCTCGAGCAAATCGTCGAGGTCAAGCTCACGCCTGACGAGCAGTCCGCGTTGCAGAAATCCGCCGACGCCGTCAAACAGACGATGGCGGCGGTGACGCTATGACGACTTCCGTCCGGGACCTCCAAGAGCGCGGCTTCGGCGCGACGCTACGTCGCGATGCCTGGTGGGTCGCGCCCGCGCTCACCGCCCTCGTGCTCGGCAGTTTCGCGATTTACGCGACGTGGGCAGCCTGGACCGGTACGAACTACGAGTGGGGACCGTACCTCTCGCCGTTTTACTCCCCCTATATCCAGACGTCGTGGTGGCCGCTCTCGCCCGCGTTTTTGATTCTCATTTTCCCGCTCGGATTCCGGACGACTTGCTACTACTACCGGAAGGCATACTATCGCGCGTTTTTCCTCGACCCTGTCGCCTGCGGCGTCGGCGAGCCGCGGCACGGCTACAAGGGAGAGACTCGGTTCCCGTTCATTCTGCAGAATGTCCATCGGTTCTTCATGTACGCAGCCGTAGTCTTCATTTTCATTCTCGCGTACGATGTCTTCCTCGCAACGCGCTGGCCCATGAACGGCATGAGCGGTGGAGTCATGGCACCGGGTCCGCGGCACTTCGGTGTGGGCGTCGGCACGGTGGTGATGGCCCTCAACGTCTTCCTGCTGTCCTGCTACACGTTCGGTTGTCACTCGCTGCGGCATCTCATCGGCGGTGGCGTGGACTGCTACTCCTGCGCGCGCGCCGGGAAGGCCCGCTTTCGGCTGTGGCGCGGCGTGACCGTCCTCAACCAGCACCACATGCTGTGGGCCTGGTGCTCTCTCTTCTCGGTGGCACTGACTGACGTCTACATCCGCCTGTGCGCCATGGGCGTGATCCACGACGTCAGGATTTTTTAGTGGCTGCTTCCGATCTCCGGACGCATACCTACGATGTCGTCGTCATCGGGGCGGGCGGCGCCGGGTTACGCGCCGCCATCGAGGCCAGCGCGCAGCAGGCCAAAGTCGCGCTCGTCTGTAAGTCGCTGCTTGGCAAGGCGCACACCGTCATGGCCGAAGGGGGAGCGGCAGCCGCGCTCGGCAACGTGATGGGCGAAGACAACTGGCGCGTGCATTTCCGCGACACGATGCGCGGCGGCAAGATGCACAA
>Ga0209157_1001112_pt1 | contig 22685 bp, 21 predicted proteins | sample GraSoiAngelo_135_FD_185892 | JGI IMG/M metagenome (GOLD analysis project Ga0209157, IMG submission 185892) | Grasslands soil microbial communities from the Angelo Coastal Reserve, California, USA - 14_0929_05_40cm (SPAdes) (version 2) | ecosystem: Environmental > Terrestrial > Soil > Grasslands ...
GCTACGGAAGATCGTACTTGGGACGAGGAGCATGCCGAAGAGGGCGAGGACGACTGTCATACCGCTAAAGAAGACGGCGCGCGAAGCCGTCGCGCCGGTGACCGCGATCGCATCTTCCTTCGCCAGTCCCTTCGCGCGCTCCTCCCGGTAGCGGGAGACGATGAATAAAGAGTAGTCGATGCCGACCGCCAGGCCCATCATTGTGATCACGTTGGTGATGAAGAACGAGAGCTGAGAGACATGCCCGAGCAGGGCCGAGAGGCCGACGGCGACAACGATCGCCAGGATGCCGAGAACGAGAGGTACGCCCGCTGCCAGGAGCGCCCCAAACACGATAATCAGCACTACCAGCGCGATCGGTATCCCGATGGACTCGCCGGTCTCGAGGTCATGCTGCGCCTGCGTTTGCAGCTCGTCGCTCATGCTGGCGCGGCCGGTGATCAGGATGTGGAAGCCCTGCGAGCCATCGACCTGCTTGACGATGTTTAAGACCGGATCGATCCTGTCCTGCGCTTCCTCGTGGTCGCCGGCCATGACGAACGGCAATATCGTTGTGTGGCGGTCGGCGGAAACGAGGGACGGGTCGTTCGACTGATAGAAGTTGGTGCCCTTTGAGATGATCCCCGTACCAAGCGCTGAGATCTTACCGTAAACTCCATCAACTACCTCACGGAACTGCGGGTCGTCTACCGTCGCGGAGTCGGAGCGTACGATGACAACTTCGTTCGTTGGCTCTGGACCGCGAAGATGGTCCTTGAGCAGATCTTCGGCCCGCTGCGACTCGGGGCCGTTCGTGAGGGACACGTCTGTCGTCAAGGCCCCTGACAGGAGCACGCCGATCGCAGCCATTGAGGCGACGATGACGACGACCCAGATCCCGACGATAGTCCAGGGGCGGCGCGCCGAGACCCGCGCGAGACCTTCAGTTGATAGCAGTGATAACGCCACGTTGGGTGCCTCCCTTACTCCAGCGGAGCGGAGCCTCTTCCCCGCTCAGTATTGCGACGAATGAGCCATGTTCAAATCGACCTGTTTGGCGGCAGGCCGCACCCCGAGTTCGATTGCTAGCCCTAACGGTATTCCGTCGCCTGAGTCGGTGGCTTGCGCAGGATCGAGAGCCAGCCGCCCAGCGGCTTCGGCGCGGCCATAGATCGTTCGGTCTGAGGCCAGCCTGCCGTGTGGGGGTGTGTGTTACGGGCCTCGTCCTCGCGTTCGCGGATTGCCGCCCAAACGAGTTCGTCGGTGAGGAAGCTTAGCATACCAATCAACTCCTTCCAGCTTCCGTTTTCTGCCAAAATGTACCGCCAATCATTGCCTTCATGACGGCGACGTATTTCCATATGTCTACTTCTGGATCTAGGGTCTTCTGAAGGACGAGGCCGTCCCAGAAGGCCATCATCACTCTCGCGACCGCGTCCGGATCCAAAGCGGCGTTGATTTCGCCGCGACGTTGAGCAGCACTGACGATCCGGTGAATGAAGGCGTTGCGAATGCTTTCATCAATCCGGACGACGGTCTGCTTGATCTTCGGATTGCTCAGGGCCTCGGCCCAGAGCTCGATGTGTACAGCGCAGTCGCGGACGTCTTCAAGTTTGCTAAAGAAGACATCTACAAGACCTTCGAGTACGTCCAGCGTCTCGGTGCGTTCGCTGGTCACGGCATCGATGACTGCGGCGCTATGCTGGCGCCCCTGCTCCTCCATCGCCTCGATAATTTCGTCCTTGCTTTGAAAATAGCGATAGACGGCACCGGGACTTAGCTCGGCCATCTGACAGATGTCATGCATCGTTGAGCGATGAAAGCCCTTACGGGCGAAACATTCGGTTGCAGCATCCAGAATTTGCTGGCGGCGTGCTTCGAGGTGTGCGTCTGTAACTTTTGGCATTGCCCGTCCTCCGAAAACGAGTATTCGGTTTTTAAAACGAACGCTCATTCTTTTTCTACTCCACGTCAATGCCATCCGTCAAGAGCCTAACCCAACGGAGGGCCGAACACTGTGACGAAAGTCACACCTTACTGTCTCGTTACCGGTGAACTCAGAGCTCTCCACGTTTTCTATTCTGGCGCAGGCCCGGTGTAGCGAAATAAACGGCGCTTTAACAGGCGGTTAATTGTGCGTCACAGACCTGCGCCGCGGCGTGTGGGCCAGTAGAGCCAGCTGTGGTAGTCGACGCCGCAGGCTTGTGCACAGACAGGACCAGAGGGACCGCCAGCAGCGAGCCCGCGGACAAGATGACAAAGGCGAGGCGGTAGCTGTCGGTCATGTCGTAAGGCCAGCCGGCAAAGACCGGGCCAGCCAGCTCGCCGAGCGTTGCGATGGTGAAGGCGAGTCCCTGGATCGCGCCAAAGGCTCTTAAGCCGAAGAACTCGGCCTGGAAGGCGGGCCGGCGGGGATGCTACCGCCCAAGCCAAGGGCGAAAACGTGAAGAACGGTACAGGGCCTGCCATCCCAGGTAAACCGTGGCATAGAGAAACAACGCCAGCGCAGTCGTAGCGTAAGCCGCAGCGCCATCACATAGCGCTTTGTCGACACTATCGGCAAGATGGCCCAGGCCCAGCCCGCCTCCAGGCTCCGCAGGGTCATTGTGGTAACCGACGCCGCGGGGAGCCCTTCTGACAGGCGAACGCTCGTTAAAGAACGGGATCGGATGAACGACGATGGCGAGCACTCCGAGATTGGTGAGTCCCGCTGCGATCGACATCTTCACCGAAGATTATCGAGCGGCACACGTAACGTAACGGACCACGCTCCATCTATTTATGGTGAACAGATATTAACCGGCCAGCGCTCGTCTGGTTGCTGCTACTTATCGGAAAGGAGTTAGGCATGGCGTCACCGCGCCGTCGCCTCGTACTGAATCCTGATGCACGGGAGCTTGAAGCGCAGCGCATTGCCTGCAGCTACCTCGTGAAGGGCTGCGAACGGGCTCTATTTGATTTCGGCCTGATTGCTGGTGATATGGGTGGGATAGAGACTGCGCGCATTGATGAGCGCGCCGCCCACATTATGCGCGCCGTCCTCGGCTCCTGGCGTGACACGCTTTCCCTGCTGACCGACCACCTAACTGACCGCGACTTCGCTGATTCATCGGATGTGTGGACGGTGATGCGGACAGCCGCGTCCGGCAATCCGGCTATCAAATCGCAATTGGATTAGGAGCCCGATCCTTAAAGGCCCACGAAGATGCGGAATCACCGAAGCGCGCGGGTGCGAGTAGCCGGCGGTAAGAGCGGAAGGGTTGCAATCGAAGAAGCCCGATTGCCAGCCGACACGACCGGCCGCGCTATCGCTCAGATGCGCCGCGAGCTGGATGTAATGCGCGAACGAGAGAGCCTGCTCAAGCACGAGCTCGACGAGTTCATCCGCTTGACGGCGCATGACCTCCACGAACCACTACGCATGGTGTCCTGCTACGTACAGTTGTTGGAACGCCGCTACTGCGGACGCCTGGACTCGGACGCAGACGAATTCATTCAATTCGCGATGGACGGCGCGCGGCGCATGCAGGCTATGGTCGACGGCTTGTCCGCCTTATCGCGCGTGACAAGCGCTGGCAGGCCGTTCAGGACTGCGGACTTGAACGCCTCAGTGCAGAGCGCCGTTTCAGCGCTCCGGCCAGCGATTGATGAGGCTGGCGCCGTGGTCAGATGCGATACGCTCCCGTCCGTCTTGGCTGATGGAGCGCAACTAGAACAGCTCTATCACAACTTGATCGGCAATGCCCTGAGATTCTCGAATGGCCGCCGGCCGCGCGTCCACGTGGGCGTCGAGAACAAAAGCGGCGAGCACGTATTCTTCGTTCGCGACAACGGCATCGGTATTGATCCGCGATACGCCGAAAAAGTCTTCGTTATGTTCCAGCGCCTCCACGCTCGGGATGAGTATGAGGGGAACGGTATCGGCCTGGCGGTCTGCAAGCGGATAGTGGAGCGCCACGGCGGGCGAATCTGGGTCGAGTCTGAACCGGGCAAGGGTGCGGCCTTCCTCTTCACCATCCCGGACAGGAAAGAGGGCCTACCGAAAGAGACGAAGCCTTGAGCCGAGCCGCTAAGACCGAGGTCACTGAAGTCTTACTCGTCGAAGATAGCCCCGGCGATACAAGGCTCACGCTCGAGGCGATTCGCGACTGTGATCTGCCCCTGAACCTGAATGTCGTCCGAGATGGATTTGAGGCGATGGCGTTTCTGCACCGAGAAGGCAGATATGGCGCAGTCGAGCGGCCCGCGCTGATCTTATTGGACCTGAACCTGCCCGGAAAAGGCGGACGCGAGGTGTTGTCTGAGATAAAGGGTGACCCAGAGTTGAGGCGCATTCCCGTTGTTGTTCTCACTACCTCGCAATCGGAGGACGACATTGGTCTGGCATATGGGCTGCACGCCAATTGCTACATACGAAAGCCCGCCGACACAAACCAACTTTCTGGGATCGTCAAGGGCATCGAGGACTTTTGGCTAACGAAGGTGAGGTTGCCTTGTTGAACACGCAAGTCGCGCGAAAGGAGTTGTGGGGAAGATGATTGACCGCCCCGTCGAAGTCCTTCTAGTAGAAGATAATCCCGGTGACGCCCGCCTGGTCCGGGAGGCGCTCGCGCAAGTGCAGTCCCGGCGCTTCAACCTGACGCACGTCGATCGCCTGGAGGACGCTCTGAGGCGTCTGGAACGAGACGAATACGACGTTGTCCTCTTGGACCTTCTACTGCAGGATAGCCAGCGGCTTGGCACGCTTATGATGATCCACGAGCAGGCGCCGAAGGTCCCCATCGTCGTATTCACCGGTCTGGCGGATGAAGTCGTGGGCCTCTGGGCATTGAGCGAAGGAGCCGAAGACTACGTTGTGAAAGGGAAGGTTAGCGGGGAAAAGCTCGCCGGTACTTTGTTTCATGCTATCCAACGGCATGAACCCGCCTCGCGTTCGGGGCTGAAGGTCCGGAAGAGACAACCTCGAAAGGAGTATGGGCAATGAGCGAGAAACCGATAAGGGTTCTACTCGTCGAAGACAATCCGGGCGACGCCCGCCTTGTTCGAGAGACGTTAGCGGAGATCGATTCGCCTCAGTTTGAACTCACCCACGTTGAGAGGCTCAGCCAGGCACGGCAGCGTCTCGCTGAGGAGCAGTTCGACGTGGTCCTACTGGATCTCGTCTTACCGGACAAGCCACGTATGGGCAGCTTGATTGAGATACACGACCAAGCTTCGCGCGTGCCTATCGTTGTCCTGACCGGAATGGACGACGAGACAATGGCATCCTGGACTTTGGAAGAAGGCGCGCAAGACTATCTGATCAAAGGCCAGACTGATCGCGAGTCGTTGGTTCGCTGTATCCGACACGCCATCCAGCGCCACCGAACGCAGTCAGGTAAGTTGCGCACCGCGCCCGCCCGGTTCGCATAGCGCTCACCGAAAACCGGCGGCACCCGACTCTTTGATTGTATGCCGGCCGCCAACGAAGTAACGGAGCGAGCCGAGAGAGCGTCTATGTATCGTCGGCTCATGGCGATTCCGACGAGATTCCGACGATGCTCATCGACCCGGAAACAAGCCCGAAGGACGGCGGTCTGACGATGCGCTGTCGGCAGGCGTGCGGCGAGAGTCTGGCGAGAGCAACGGAAGAAGATATGGGCAGGGAGGAAGCGGTACAGCTCTAGAAGCGTGGAACCGGACCGCGCCGCGACGGCCCTCTTTATCCACCGCTTGAAGCCGGTGGCCGGATCGGATTTCACGCTAGTGAAAGGGGATGCCCATGCCTATAGATGGTCGTTCATCCGCCCTAACGGACCAGGAAGTTGCCGAATTGAAGGCCCATCATTTGGCTTGCAGCCACCTTGTAAAGGGCTGCCAGGACGCGATTATCAGATTCCGAGAGAAGACGGCCGAGGTCCAGCAAGGTCAGCAGGCAAGCACCGCGCACCGGGCCATCGAGATTCTGGAAGAGGTGCTTGGCTCTTGGTGTGACACGCTGTCAATTTTGCGCTCTGCTCTTAACCGGACCTCCTCCCGGACCGCCGTCTTTGACGAAAGGTTCGAGTTAATTCCGGGCGTCTTCAAGAACGAGTCTTCCCGGCAGGGCGCGGCTGCTTTTGATGCGAGGCGGAGCTAACGTCGCTGGATAACCGAGTATGAGTGCACTTCGGGGAGGGAGACGGCGCAAAGGACATCCCGGAAACGGAAACGGTACCCGGTTCGATTTGCGCGACGGCGAGAACTTAGCCGACGCCTACCCATCCTTATCTTTGCCCTCTGATTCGACCACTGTCGATGGTTCCCCGACGGCCAGGGCGAGCGGGCCTGCTGATGCGCCGCCCGGCCTCTTGCTTAGTGCTTTAGTTCTGCTGCGCTGCCTCTCCGTTATCGCCTTCGGGGCAGCAGCGCTGATGTCCTTCACGAATCTCGGCTCGCGCGTATTTAACGTAGACGGCGCGCAACAGGCCCTCGCGATTGCACTGGCCGCGACCGGCATCATGGCTGCCTTTGCGGCATGGCTGCGATACCGATCCGATAGATCGAGCCAGAGCCTGCTACTGTTCGTTGCCTTTGCCGGTCTCGCCGCCTTGTACGGCCCCCTCGCCGTCGTCCACACAGCGGGCCCGAACCCGGCTCACCTACTGTTCGCCCCGTTGTCGCGCCTTGTCTTCGCCAGCGGTTTGCTTGCCGCCGTTCTGGGCGTACAGGTCAGATCCCTCACCCGACTTCCTCCTTGGGCCGTGGCGACACTGGTGGTCCTCTTGGGCTGCGCTATCGACGCTGTCATCTACTCGGAAATTGGAACCGTTCTCTACGATGGCATTCCGCAACTCCTTCTGGAACGCGCGGAGGCAGCCGGTCTGTTGGTCAATCTCGTTGCGGTCATCTGCGTGGTCCGAATATGGTGGGGAACACGGCGGCCGTTCCTGATCTACGTCATCGGCGCCGTATGTGCCTTAACCCTGGGCGGAAGCCTATTTCTGATCTCCGACCCGTGGGAAGGGCGCTGGTGGGCGGCGCACCTAGGCATGTTTGTCTCGGCCATCGCTGTTACTGAAGGTGTTGTCGCGGAGCGCTCGCGACGAGGAAGGCTGTCCGAAGTGATGGACTTGGGCGGGCTTTCGCGTCTCGCAGAGAGTACCGTCGACGCTATGCGCGATGGCCTCGCCCTCCACGACGCGACAGGCCACCTGGTCGGCTGGAACCCGGCCGCTGAGCGGATTACTGGCTGGCGACGCGAGATGGCGGCGCTGCGTTTGTCGCCGACGCTGCCCGAAGGGATGGTCGAGTTACCGGACGCAAAGTGGGTGGATGTGCGTCACTTTAGCGTGCGCCAGAACGGCTATCACTATCTGGCCACGCTGTTTACGGACGTAACAGAGCGCATGCAAGTCGAGAAGGCGCTCAGAGAGAGCGAGGAGCGGTACCGCAGCCTCGTTGAGGTCTCACCGGACGCTGTCATACTGATGGATCTGGAGGGCACGATTCGGCTCTGTAACCGCCGAGCGGCCGCGCTCCAGGGGCGCGAGAGCGGTGAAGAGCTACTTAACAAGAACTTCTTCGACCTAATCGCCGTCGCCGACCGCGAGCGGGCTTTGGCCAACGCGATGCGGATCGTACAAGAGGGCGGTGTTCGCGACGTCGAGTATCAGATGCTTCGCAGGGACGGCTCGCATTTCTCCGCGGAGCTAAGCGCATCGATCATCCGCGACCTATATGGCAAGCCGCGGGCCGTCACCGCCGTGTTCCGAGACGTTTCGGATCGCAAGCGGACAGAACAAGCTCTGCGGGAGAGCGAGGAACGATACCGGGGTCTCGTCGAGGCCAGTCCGGACGCGGTGGCGTTTTCGGACCTGGGCGGGAGAATACTGCTGTGCAATCAGCAAGCGGCGGTCTTACACGGATTCAGTGATGTAGATGACGTGTTGGGTCACAACCGCTTTGAGCTGATTGCACCCGAAGACCGCGGTTCGGCAATCAATCTATTAGCTCGAACCTTGGATACGGGTGTTGTAACGCGCCGCGAATATGAATTGTTGCGCGTTGATGGGTCTCGATTCCCAGGAGAGATGAGCGCGTCTCGCATCCTCGATCGGGACGGCCAGCCAATGGGACTGACCATGGTCTGGCGGGACATCACCGAGAGGCGACACGCGGACGAGGAGCTTCACCGTACGAACGCCTTCATCGACTTATTGCGGTCGGTCGCGGTCGCCGCCAACGAAGCGACTAACCTAGAGGGGGCGCTCAATTCCGCCCTGAGGCACATTTGCGAACGTGTTGGCTGGCCAGCCGGTCACGCCTATGTCCTGTCAGCTGACGCCGAGCGCCGGCTTGTATCGGCTGGCGTCTGGTACCCTGAGGCGTCGCGGAGGTTGGCGGCACTACGCACCGCGACAGCGGAAACCGGCGGCATAGCTGCTGGCGATAGCCTGGCGGTCCAAGTCTTGGAGACCGGCAAGCCAGCGTGGACCCGCGACCTGAGAGACTGCAGCTTTGCGCGTGGAGAGGCCGCTCTTGCTGCCCGCTTGGCGGCCGCCTTCGCGTTTCCTGTGCGAGTGGGAGACGACGTCGCGGCTGTCCTGGAGTTCTTCTCGAACGAGTTCGAAGAGCCGGACGAACCGCTGCTTGAAGTAATGGCAAGTATTGGCGCTACGCTCGGGCGCGTCGTAGAGCGCAAACGCGCCAGGGATGAAATTGACCGGACGTTCACGCTCTCGCAGGACATGCTCGCCATCATCGGCTTCGATGGTGAATTCAGGCGCGCCAACCCCACATTTTGCGGCACTCTCGGCTTCAGTGAAGTTGAGCTGATGGCGATCCCATACGTTGAGCTGGTCCACCCCGAAGACCTGAACGCATTCGCGACAGAGTTGCACCGCCTCGCGTCCGGAAACCCCGTCAAGGGCTTCGAGATGCGCATGCGCTGCAGAGACGGCTCGTATCGCTGGACCCAATGGAACGGAACGCCGTTCCCATCAGAGCGGGTGATTTACGGCCACGGGCGAGATATTACCGAGCGCAAGCGAACGGAGGAGGCGTTATTGAACGCCACGGACGAGATCCGCGACCTCTATAACGCAGCTCCCTGCGGCTATCACTCGCTCGATCGCGATGGCGTGTTTGTTCGGATCAACGATACAGAGCTCGAATGGTTGGGGTACAAGCGGAGCGAGGTGATTGGCAAGAAGAAGATGGCCGACGTTTTAACACCGCCCGGCAAGAAGGCCTTCGCCCGTAGCCTCCGCGAATTTCAGAAGCGTGGCTGGACGCGGGCGGTCGAGATAGAAATGTTACGGAAGAACGGCACAACTTTCCCCGCCCTGCTGAGCGCGTCAGCCGTCTCGGACGTTGACGGTAAATTCCTGATGACTCGCTCCACAGTCTTCGACATTACCGAGCGCAAGCGAGCTGAAGAAGAGCTGCGGGAGAGCGAGTCGCGAGCGCGCGCCATCGTAAACACCGCGCAGGACGCCTTCGTTGCTATCGATCAATCCGGGCGCATCACCGACTGGAACCCGCAGGCCGAAGCAACCTTCGGCTGGTCGCGGAAAGAAGCGCACGGGCGCAAGCTCGCCGATACCATTATCCCGGCCAGATTTCGTAAGGGGCACAAGTTAGGGCTTCAGCGCTTTGTGCGGACGGGCACAGGCCCGCTCCTCAACAAGAGGATTGAGCTGGCCGCGATCGACAGAGATGGACACGAATTCCCTGTGGAGGTCACGATTTCGCCCGTGCAGATGGGGGCGGAATACACCTTCAACTCATTCATTCACGACATAACCGAACGCAAACAGGCCGAGGCTATGCGCGCTCGCTTGGCCGCCATCGTCGAGTCCTCGGACGATGCAATCATTGGCACAAATCTGAGCGGGGAAATAACCAGTTGGAATAGAGCAGCTACACGCCTGTTCCGGTATTCCACGCGAGAGGCTGTCGGCAAGCCTATCACGATGCTGACGCCACCGGACGTCCCTCAGGAGTTGTCCGCGGCTTCTCCGGGCGAGAAATCGAGCAGAGGTGTTGAGCACTTCGAGACGGTTCGCATGCGCAAGAATGGCAGCCGTTTGGAGGTCTCCCTGACTGTCTCGCCCATTCTGGATGCCGACGGTGTCATAATCGGCGCCTCCACAATTGCGCGGGACGTCACAGCCCGCAAGCGCGCTGAAGAGCTTGCGCGGCGCGCTGAAGACCTGGCGCGGTCGAATGCAGACCTCGAACAGTTCGCTTATGTGGCCTCTCACGACCTCCAGGAGCCGCTGCGCATGGTCACGGGCTACTGCGACCTGCTCCAGCGCCGGTACAAGGGCAAATTAGACACGGATGCTGACGACTTTATTACTTTCGCCGCGGAGGGTGCGCAAAGGATGCAGGAGCTTGTCCGGGGCCTGCTCGAGTACTCGAGGGTAGGGCCGCACGCAAAGATAGAGGTGCCAATCGATTCCGGCGAAGCCTTCGAGCGTGCGCTGGCCAACCTTCGTGTGGCGGTCGATGAGAGCGGTGCGACTGTCAAGCGCGGGCGGTTGCCGACTGTTCTGGCCGACGCTACGCAACTTGAGCACGTATTTCAGAACCTAATTGGCAATGCTATCAAGTTCCACGGTCATCTCACGCCACTCATTTATGTCAAGGCGGCCCGGCAGGACGGCATGTGGCGGTTCTCGGTAAAAGACAACGGCATCGGCATTGATGTGCGCTATGCCGATAAGGTGTTCGCGATCTTCCAGCGGCTTCATGGGCGCGGAGAGTATGCCGGCACCGGCCTGGGCCTGGCTATCTGTAAGAAGATCATCGAACGCCATGGTGGCAGCATCTGGTTCGAATCGGAGCCGGGTCATGGAACGACTTTCTATTTCACGCTGCCGGCGAGAGGAGGGACAGGACCATGAGCAAGCGAAGGAAGGCCGGAAATGTGGAGGCGACGAACGCGCTCGAAGCCCCGACCAGACCGATTGAGATCTTGCTTGTCGAAGACAACCCAGCGGACGTCCGTATGACAGTGGAGGCGCTCAAGGACTGCCGCGTGAGCAACAAGCTAAGCGTGGTAGAGGACGGCGAGCAGGCACTCATGTTCCTGCGCCGGCACGATGGTTATGCAGGACGCACGCGCCCGGACTTGATCTTGCTCGACCTGAATCTGCCGAGGAAGGACGGTCACGAGGTTCTAGCCGAGATCAAGGCGGACCCCGATCTCAGAAAAATACCAGTCGTCGTGCTAACAACCTCCGAAAACGAGCGCGATGTTCGAAAAGCTTATGACCTGAACGCCAACTGCTATATCACCAAGCCGGGCGGGCTCGAGCAGTTCGTGAGCGTCATGAAGTCCATTCAGTACTTCTGGTCAAGCGTAGTGCAGTTACCCTCAGTGGCTACCTAGGCAGCCCTGCATGACCGCGACACGGCGAAGGCCCGTCAGGGTGTTGTTCGTGGAAGACAACCCCGGTGACGCGCGTCTGGTTAAGGAGGCGCTGGCCGACGTCCGATCGGCCGACTTCGAGGTTACTCATGTAGAGCATCTGCACGAAGGTCTCCGACAACTGGCCCGGCGCAAGTTCGATGTTATCCTTCTGGACCTGCTCCTGGGTGATACCCCACGCCTGGGCGCGCTCCTCGAGATTTACGAACAGGCATCACGCGTGCCCGTGGTAGTCTTGACCGGACTCGAAGATGAATCGCTGGGGCGCTGGGCAAGGAAGGAGGGCGCTCGCGAGTACTTGATTAAAGGCAAGGTCGAATCTGAAGTCCTCGCTAATACCCTCTTGGATGCCGCAGGGAAAGGCTTCGTGAAGCGAAGCGGCGCCACAGCCGAACGACGGCAGTAGACGATTCGGGCTCTAGCGGTCCTCGTTCACAGTGCGCCCGCGTCTCGTGATGCGCCGCACGATGGAACCAACCAGAGCGTTGCGCAAGGGAGACCACATTTCCGCCAGGATGGCCTTTTCCTCCTCGGGCTCGCGCTTCCCAAAACGGGAGCGATTGTACGCCGCGGCGAGCATCGTCACGTCTTTAGCTTCACGGACGGAGCGTTTGAGACTGAGCGCGAACTCTGCCGGAGTCTGACCGGTCCTGGGACCGTGCCCGGCCCAGGTCGCCAGTCGCACGGTCTTCTCCCAGAGCTGCTGCGAGTACGGTAGCCCTGCCACGGAGCGTTGCCAACCGAAAAACACACTACCCGCGAAGAGGGTGATGAACGCAGCCACGCCCAGGGTTAGCAGCGGGTTGTAGTCACGCTTCTGCTCGATCGACGTGGCCGGGATACTGGGATTCTGATCGACGGGCATGTCGAGAATCGGGTCGATGGCTGCCGGCAAACCAGGGATGTTCCTAGGGTCCACAGGATTGGCGGGTTCGCCGGCCTCTTCAACGACCGGGTTCAGCGCGCCCGGCCGATCAGGCGAAGGGTTGAAGGCGATCCATCCGTAGCCCGGGAAGTAGACTTCTGTCCAGGCATAAGAGTTGTAGTCACGTATCGTGTAGGCCCCGCTCTCCAGGTTCTTATCTGCGTCGTTGATGACGAATCCGACAGCAAGGCGCGACGGGATCCCGAGCGTGCGCAGCATTACGGCCATCGCCGAGGCGTGGTAGTCGAAGTAGCCGCGCTGAGAATCGAACAGGAAGTAGTCGATGGTATCCCTGCCCGGCGGCGTGTCCGGAATATTGAAGTCAATCGGGAACTGCCGGAGGGCATCTTGTACGATTACTGCTTTGTCGTAACGGGTAGTTGCGCTGGCGGTCCACTGCTTCGCGAGGTCGCCGATCCTCGCTGGCAGCCCGTCGGGCAACTGACGGTAGTGGTGCTGCACCCAGTCCGGATCGATCCCGGTCGCCTGGCGGAGTTCGTCTTCGGGGACGATGGGAATGAACCCGGTGACGTTGTAAGAGCGGCCTTCGTCCACACGATTCTCGGGCCTCGCCACGAGCGCGTCGGGAAGCGGCCCGTCGTTTAGCTTCAGTCCGCCTACCCTTACGATGTTCTGATCGCCATGGCGCTCGACGGTTAAGCCGACGAAATCTTCGCCCATATCGGCTTTGACTGCCGAAAGTATCTCCTGGTCGGTCTTGCCCTCGCCACCGCCCTTAAGTCCAAACTGGATCGTCTTAAACCCGGACGACGGGGCCTCGATCTGAAACGGCGTGCTCGCCGACAGCGGTTCCCCAGGCGAGAAGAGCACCGAGCCCACGACGCTATTTCGGTCGACCGTGATTGTCAACGGGATGACCTGACCTTTGATCGCGCCGCTAGCGAGCTCCTCTTTCACGCTGTCTTCGATGTACGCCGGCAGGTCCACGGAGGTCCGCGCGCCGGCTTTCCAGCCGCCGCCGCCGTACTCGTCGTAGACCGCGCCGCGCAGACGAATCTCACCTGATACGGCCGGGTCGTTGACGCGAACGGTCATCAACTCCCGGTTGCCGAGGTCGATCGAGCCCTGGAAGGGTAGGACGCCCGTGAAGTTGTGGACGGGAACCACCCGCTTTACGTGAAGCGGGCCGGAGAGCCGCACGAAGTTGACACCGATCTCCTCGACCTGGCTGACCATGGCATTCACCGGGCCCGGCGTGGTGAACGGCCCGACGGGCAGGACCCACGCAGTGACAATAAGAAAGAGGAGGGCCCAGGTGGTGAAGTTGAGGAACGACAGGCTGATTAGCGAGGGGTAGCTCGTGCCCTCACGTCGCCAAATTGTCATCCGGGTCATCAGGTTGGTCCGCATCACCAGCAGGAAGCCGAACAGCATGTAAAGCAGCACGGAACCCTCGAGGTTGTCGCCCACGAGCGCCATATCCAGGAACAGCGTCAGGCCGCCGGGAATCAGCCCTATCCAGGCGTTCTGCCAGCGGTACACGCTCCAGCCGAAGATGAATGCGCCCAACCACGTCAGGCCCAGCACGAGCACGTTGAACGGCAGCGAGTCGTTGCTGACGCCTCCGTGGAAAGCGAGGTTAAACCATGTCTCGAAGCGAAGATAAATGGTGTCGAGTCTCTGCTCGAAATCTCCCGGCCCCACCATCTCCAGCGTCTGCCAGAAGACGACGAGCGCGCCTGTGAGCACCGCGAGCGGCCACGCGGCAAATATCGAGAGGCCCGAGCGCGCGATCAGGAGCGAAGCGACGATCGCCAAGACGGCGACCACCGTGATCGGCGGCATATCGTCGGACCAGCCAGACTGCTCCAATCCGAGCGAAACGCACATGGTAGCGCCCAGCGCCAGGACAAGCGTGAGCCAGTCCTCCCAGTCGGTGAGACGCGCGGCTAAGCGTTTGAGCCATAAAGGCGCCGTACGCGCAGCGGTCGGAGCTGCCGGCCTCGTCCATTCGAACTCGGCCATCAGCGCGCCATTGCCTTCTGTCGCTCCGGTGCCGCATGTGCAGCCATACCCGCCGGTCCAAGCATCAGCGAAATGTCGGAGCCGCAACGCACAATGTAGGCCGGGACACCGAGACTGGAAAGCGCTTCCGGGCGTAGTGATCTCCTCTGCTCAGCGCCGCCGAAGCTGGCGGCCTCCAGCGACACAACTGCAGCGCGCGTACCCTGCTGCACCGTAGTCTCGAGCGACGGCAGCCAGCCATCATCGGCAGAAGGCGTCACGATGATCAGGGTGGTATGACGACCGAAGCGGCGGCCCTCCTCTTCGAGAACGAGACTCAGAGGCTTGACTCCCGTCGCCTCCGCCATCGCCAGCGCTTCCAAGATGCGCCCGTACTGTTGAGAGCCCCGCGTCGGGTCCAGGACGACCGCTTCTTGTCCTAGCGCCATGAGCCCCAGTATCCGGTTGGATTGGACGAAGTGGTAGGCAAGCGAGGTCGCAATGCGCACACCGTATTCTTCAGTGCTTTCGTCCCCCACACCTGCCTGAACCGAGCCGTCCAGGTCCAGGAGCACCCAGACGTTGCTCGTCGGGTCCATTTCGAACGTCTTGACCATCAGCCGGCCCAGCCGGGCTGTCGATCGCCAGTGGATTCGGTTGTAGCTGTCGCCCGGGTAGTAATCGCGGACCCCGGACGCATTCGGCGTTACATAGTGGGTGCGGCGGCGGACGCTCCCTTCGCCCGGTAGCTGCGCGACCGGCGACCAGAAGTACGGCAGCTCCTCCGGTCGCGGCAACACGAGCAGCTGACGCCGCTCGCCGTAGGTTCGCGTTAACCGAAAGAGACCGAAGGGATCGCCGGTCGTTATGCGTACCGGGCCGGCACGATAAATGCCGCGTCGCGCGCAGCGCACGTTCACCTTCCAATTGCGCGACCCATTGGACGACAAGGTGAGCACTGTGCGTGCTGGCGTACCGGGCATGTCGGTCTCGTCTTCGGCCTCCAGCCAAACCTTGGTAAATTTGCTTCGGCTTCGCAGTCGTACTCTCGCCTCGGCTTCTTGACCCACCTGTAAGCGGTCGTTCGCGCGCTCCACCGCCACCTCGAGAGCACCGGCATGCACGCGTGCCCAGATCAGACAGATGATGACCAGACCCCCGAGCACATAGGCGGCGCGATAGAAGAACCAGTAGCCGCTGACGAAGGCGAAGGCGGACATCGTTACCAGCGCCGAAACTACGAACAGCAGGTTCTGGTTGCGATAGCAGAGACCGAGGAAACGGCGCAGGGCGTAGGCCATTGTGTCCAAGGTCCGCGTCATCCTACGCGCGCCTGCTGGCCCGCTCGGAGGCGCGGACCCCGGGCACCGGCAGCCGTTGAAGTGCTTCGGCGAGTACTTGCTGGACGGTGGCGCCTTTTACCCGCGCCTGCGCATTCAGGATGATGCGATGCCCCAGCGCTGGATACGCCAGTGCCTTCACATCGTCTGGCAGAACGAAGTCACGGCCGTCGAGGATGGCCTGCGCCTGTCCCAGTCTTTGCAGCGCCAGTGACCCGCGTGGCGAAGCACCGAGATACACGGAATCATGATTACGGGTAGCGTTCATCAAGCTGACGATATACTCCTGCACCAGCACGTCTATGTAGATGTCGCGCACTGCCTCTTGAAGAGACAGGATCTCGTTCGACTCGCAGACCTGTTCCAGCTCCGCGACGGGGTGGCCGTCGCGCTGGCGCTCCATGATCGTCTTCTCATCTCGCACCGAGGGGTAGCCTAGCTCCAGACGAAGCAAGAAGCGGTCCAGCTGCGCCTCGGGCAGCGGGAACGTGCCTTCATACTCGATCGGGTTTTGCGTGCCCATCACCATGAAGGGCGCCGGCGTGTGATGGGTGACGCCGTCGACCGTCACCTGGCGCTCCTCCATCGCCTCGAGGAGCGCCGATTGCGCTTTCGGTGTGGCGCGGTTTATCTCGTCGGCGAGCACCACCTGCGAGAGCACAGGCCCCGGCCTGAATTCGAAATCGCGCGTGCTCTGGTTGTACATGGAGACCCCGGTTACGTCCGTGGGTAGGAGGTCGGGCGTGAACTGAATGCGGCTGAACGAGCAGCCGCTCGAGCGGGCGAGACTGCGCGCTAGCATCGTCTTGCCGACGCCGGGCACGTCCTCGATCAGCAAGTGCCCGCCGCACATCAACGTCATCACCGCAAGTTCCACCTGCGCGCGTTTGCCGACGATGACGCGCTCTACGTTCTCGACGATTCGTTGGGCTACCGAGCGAGCGTCCAAGTGGGGCGGTTCTCCGGTCTAGTCCTGACTAGTAAACGGCAGGGCGGACGGTTTGGTTCCGCGTCGCTCCCTCTTCTCAGGTTACTCGCTACTCCCAAAGGCTGGCAATAGACGCGTTACAAATGTAGAGAGGCGGAGAGAACGCTAAGAGACGACGGTCAGGGCCATGGCCCGCTGTCGGTCCAGGCCGTCCAGCTAGAACCGTTCCACGACTTCTGCCACAGGTTCCGGGGACCGCAGCCGCGCCCGAACACGTCTAGAAGATTTGACAACCGCGATGTTACCCCAATGCCGGAGGTGAAGCACCCTTCCGGTTCGATGAATCCCGAAAAGTTGACACCGCCGTCCGACGAGTAGTTATGCCACGCCGCATCCGCGCAGCCGCGGATGAAGACGTCCAGGCGGTTCACCCCCCATGAGTCGGCTCCTGGTCCTGAGCCCAGGCAGCCACTCAGGGAGGAGCCCGGCGCGTTGAAGCCGGACCAAGCGCCACCGAACCAGTAGTTTCTATGCAAACCGTTGCTGCAGGCGCGGACGAAAGCGGCCAGATGATTCCCGCCCCAAGTGGCTACTCCGGGGGCTGCGTTGACGCAGCCGCCCAGGTCCTGCCAGCTGCTCCAGCTCGAGCCTGAATTATCCGAGTACATCCAGTTGAGCGCGTCATAGCACCCCCGAACAAACACATCTAGCCGGGTGCTGCCCCACGATGTGACGGCCGGCTCTGACCTGAGACAGCCGCCCAGGTCCTGCCAGTCGGACCAACTCGACCCGCTCCAAGATTTCTTGTGTAGATGATCGCCGCAGCCGCGTACGAAGACGTCGATGCGATTTGTCATGCGCGAGACGGCGGCGGGCCCGCCTCGTAGGCATCCCGGATGGTACTCCCAGCCCGACCACGCACTGCCGTCCCACCACCTGTGATACATCGCCCCATTGTTGCCCCGCACGAAAACGTCGAGCCGGTTCGACGCCCATGAGGCGACTCCTACGGACTCGCCTTCCTGATAGCTTGGCGGGTTCGTAGTCCACAGGTCATTGTAGTCGGGATACTCGTAATAAGGATTAATCGCCGTACCGCTGGACGGGTCGCCACTGACGGCGTTGATCTTTGTCTCAAAGTGCAAATGTGGGGTGCTATTGCAGTCAGGACCAGGACACAGCCACGGGCTGCCGGTGTTGCCCTCGTATCCCACCAACTGGCCCGCCGACACAATTGGCCCGTAGGAGATTGCGATGCTGAGGAGGTGGAGGTAGCGGGTGAAACGCCCGCTGCCATGGTCGATGACGATGTAGTTACCGGCGCCATTCGGACCTGGTTGAAAGTTTGTATAGAATGCATTGCCCCCAAGCGCAGCGACCACGTACTCGCCACCCGTCGCCCCGTCGCCGAGTAGGTAATCGGTACCTTAGTGGCCCGGGTAGCACCCGAAGCCACAGGTTTTTACGTATTGTGAAAAGAAGGGAAGCGTGTAAACACGATCCGTAATAGCGTCAGCTCGCCGCGCAAAGTCGAACGAAGTGGCAAACGCCACCAAGCCCAGGAGCAATAGGACCAGGCGAATTTTCAACATAGGGTTGCTATCTTAAGTTGAAACCCGACGCAACCGCTTCAAAATCCTCCGTCGCCAATCCCTTTATGCTGATTACGGCCTGCCCGTGCTGTAGGTAAGCAAGCGGGCTAGGTTGTTTATCGAAGTTCAGCGGGGCAACAAGAGAACGGGCTCCACCGATAACCTGTTCCTCCGTTGGATTTTCGTAAAAGAAGGCATCGTGGGCCTTGATCCACTCCTCTAGCGTCAAACCCGCCGGGTTGCTGCGAACGTAGATTGAGGCACGGAGTAGCCCGCCCGCGTCGTAGAGTTCAACAGCACTTAAAAAGTCCGGGATCTGCGCGTTGAACGCAACCTGGCAAATCGTCCATTCCGTCGGATAAGCGACCGAGTAGCCGGCTTCGGTATCGGTGTGCTCCTTCTTTTCGCCGGTCGGGATCGTCTCATATTGAAACGTGCGCGATACGTCAGCCATCCCACACGTCGGCAAGGGCGCCGATGTAGATTGCGGAGTTGAGCTTGCCGCCACCGTGGACGACGCAGACGGCGATTGTGATCCCTTGGGCACACTCGACGGGCTCGGCACTTGCTCTTCTTCGCCGCAAGCGGCAATTGCGGCACTCAGAGCCGCCAATGGGATTAGGACAAGAGCCAGTTTGCCCACTAAATTCCCCCGCCAAAACGGCGTCGCGCCTAGGCTGCGGAAGACGCACCGTCACTATGCTCTCTCTCTTTCTTCTTGTCAAGTAATTTCAAGAGAAATCTTGCCGGAGATTCGCTTCTACCTTTTGGATCGCGCAAGCGACCGCGGAGGGACGTGCGCAACGCTAACTCGCAACTCTGAACCCGCGACTGTAAACTACCGCTCAGGAGGTGCCTCATGCCCGAATACGCCGACCTGCTTTTCGAAATCGATTCCAACGTCGCAACTATTACGCTGAACCGCCCGGACCGCCTCAACGCGATCAGCGGCCCGATGCTCGAATCGCTCTCTCAGGCGCTACGCGACGCAGACCGTGATCGCGATGTGCGAGTCATCGTCATCACCGGAGCGGGCCGCGGCTTCTGTGCCGGCCTCGACCTGAAGGACCTCGTCGCCGGCACCGGCATCGGCTCGAACGGCGCCGATGGCCTGGCCAACGCCCGCTTCGATCTCGCGAACAGCCCGCCTATCGTCCTTCACACCACCGACAAGCCGGTCATCTGCGCGATCAACGGCCCAGCCGCCGGCTACGGTATGGACCTCGCTCTAGGCGCAGACATTCGTATCGCCTCGAGTGACGCCAAGCTCGCTGCCGTCTTCACTAGGCGCGGCATTCTGCCCGAGAGCGGCGGCGCGTGGCTCCTCCCGCGCCTCATCGGCTGGGAGAAGGCCGCCGAGATCGCTTTCGGCGGGCGCACTCTCTCGGCCCAGCAAGCGCTCGAAGCCGGCCTCGTGAGCCAGGTCGTGGACCCCGATCAACTCATGCCAACAACTCGACAGCTCGCCGCCGAAATCGCCGCCAACGCCCCGCTCGCGGTGCAGGCCACAAAGCGTATGATGCGCCTCGGCCTCGAGGAGACGTTCGAGGCGAATGTGCACCACGTCTTCCTCCAGCTCCTTCCGCTCTTCGGCTCCAAGGACTTCCGAGAGGGCGTCCAGGCGTTCGTCGAGAACCGTGAGCCTCAGTTCCAGGGCCGCTAGGTCGATCCTGACGACGGTTTCGTGACCCAACCCTCCACCCACTGGAACGCCGAGGTCTACGACCGCATCGGCACGCCCATGCGCCGCTGGGCGCAGGCCGTCATCGACGACCTGCACCTTGGCGGCGACGAGACTATCTTGGACGCGGGCTGCGGCTCCGGCTCGGTGACGTTCGACCTGCTCGAGCGTCTGCCGCGCGGCCGCATCTACGCCGTCGATAGTTCGCCCGACATGATCTCGAAAATCAAGCAAGCCATCGAGGAGCGGGGCATTACAAACGTCATCCCCATCCGCGCGGATCTCACCGACTTCAAGCTGCCGGAGGAAGTGGACGTCGTCTTCTCGAACGCCGTCCTCCACTGGATCCCCGATGACAATGCGCTCTTCGGCTGCCTCCTCCGCACGGCGAAGCCCGGCGGCCGCTTCCGCGCTCAGTGCGGCGGCGGCGCGAACATCGCGCGACTCATGGCCGCCACGCACGCGGTCGAAGAACGCGAGCCCTATTCCCGGTATCTCGGTATGGCAGAGTTCCGGAAGTACCGCACGGCAGAAGAGGCGACGGCCGCCATGGAGCGCGCCGGCTGGACGGACGTGCGAGCGGAACTCTTCGACTCGCCCGTGCGCTTCGACAACACTGACGACGCCGCGCTTTACCTGCGGACAATCATCCTTCAGCGCCACGTCGCCGCCCTGCCGCCCGAGCACCAGCAGCCGTTCCTCGAGGCCGTCATCGCCGAGACGGTCCGCCGTTACGGCGAGCCGTTCACGGCGGACTACGTGCGCCTCGACCTCTGGGCAAGAAGACCCGCCTAAGCTCGAGCCTCATCCATACGGGTGAAGACCGGAGAGAGTCCCTCGTCGTGCTACAATTCCGCACGGCCATGACCTCGTTCGAGCCTGCTCGCGTCCGCGAGACCGCTGAAACGCTTCTTGGTGAACACCGCCTGCCCGGTCTATCAGTCGGCGTCGTTCGGGGCCGCGACCTCGTCTTCGCCGAGTCGTGGGGATACGCGGACATCGAGTCGAACACTCTCATGGCGCCAGAGCATCGTCAGCGCATTGCGTCGATCACGAAAACAATGGTCGGCCTTTGCGCGATGGCGTTGGTCGACGAAGGAAGGCTATCGATCGACGATCTTGTCCCGGAATTGTTGCCCGACATCCCGTTCAATGGCCACCCAGAGACCCTTGCGGTTCGTCATCTCTTGACGCACACCGGCGGCATCGGTGAGACGCCCGAACTAAGCCAGCTAAAGGACCCCTTTAGTCTGCTATTCGGCGCTCCCGAGGTATCGCTTGTCGAAGCCTATCGCGGTGGTGTGACAGTCGAAGGACCGCCCGGCACGAAGTGGGCGTACGCCAATCATGGGTACTTTCTCCTCGGCGAAATCATCTCGCGAATCGAAGGAGCTCGGCTGCCTGAGGTAGTGAGCCAGAGGGTCTTCAGACCGCTCGGCATGAAGAACACCGATTTGCTGGACCAGCCACGTCCTGACCTCAGCACCGGCTATCACCGCGCTCCGGACGAGGACGCTCGAGAGCTGATGGTCCGTGCAGGCCGAAAGATTCCCGACGAGGCGACGGTCGACGGGATCAATATTCGCCACGAGTTTACGCCGGAGTGGGGAGGTGGCGCGGCGGGCGGTGTGCAGTCAACCGTGCCGGATATGGCGCTGTACGCCTCCGCGTTGCTCGCGAGAGGGGGCGGCATCGTGCGTCCTGAGACATTTGATACGATGACGTCGCCACAGTGGTCGCCGCATCCACTGATCCAGGCCTGGGGCCTGAGTTTCGCGGTGAGTCGCTCGTTTGGGCACCGCTCGTTCGGCCACGGCGGCAACGCGCTCGGCTGGAACAGTAACCTGGCCGTGTTTCCGGATGATGGCATCGCAACGATCATACACACGAACGTCACGTTTTCGCGGTTCGATCACGTTGTGCAGCACATCAAACAAGCGGTACTTGGCGCGCCCTCCGTTCGCGGGGAGGGGTCGGCGCTTCCGATGGAACTCGTTGCCGCTGCCGAAGGCGTCTACGAGGCGCCAACGCCCGGACCGTTGACCAACTTCCGGATCATGACTGAAGCAGGCCGCATCCAACTCAGCGCTCGCGAGGGAGCGCTGTTCCTTCGCTCACGGCGAGGCCGTTGGAAGCACGGCTTTCGCCTGGTTCCCTTGGACTCTTCCGATCCGGACGTATTCATTTTCGACACGGGCGATCCGGACCCGCCGAAGGTTGCGATAGTCCGCGATAGGGGTCGAGTCGTAACGGGATTGCACATCAGCGACGGAAACCCCTGGTACTTGCGGCGGACGGACAGCGTGGAACCGTGGGTCTGATTGACACTAGCGCGGTCTCAATCGAATCGAAGGGCCCGAAACTCGAAGGGGCGCTGCACCTGCCGGAGCAAACGCCCGCGCCCGGGATCGTCGTATGCCACCCGCACCCGTTGTACGGCGGCGACATGCGCAACAATGTCGTCGACGCCATTTGTGACATGGCCGTCGCCGAGGGGATCGCCGCGCTGCGCTTCAACTTTCGGGGCGCCGGGGGAAGCGAAGGACACCACGACAGAGGTATCGGCGGGCAGGACGACGTCCGTGCGGCTCTCGCCTTCCTGCGTGCCTCGCCGGGGATCGACGCTGAGCGGGTCGCCCTCGCCGGCTACTCCTTCGGCGCGGCCGTCGCACTGCAGGCCGCGGACGACAGGTTGAGCGCGTTCATCGCGGTCTCGCTACCGACCTCGATGCCGCTAAAGGATATACGGCTCGCCTGCCCCGCGCTTTTCATCTCAGGCGACGAGGATGAATACTCGGATGCGGGCGAGTTGACCCGCTTGGTTCGCGGCCTCGGCTCGAAGGCGGAACTGAAGCTGCTTCCCGGCCTCGGCCACTT